>Ga0233431_1002975_pt1 | contig 21735 bp, 20 predicted proteins | sample SI_118_April2016_FD_179867 | JGI IMG/M metagenome (GOLD analysis project Ga0233431, IMG submission 179867) | Seawater microbial communities from Saanich Inlet, British Columbia, Canada - SI_118_April2016_200_MG | ecosystem: Environmental > Aquatic > Marine > Inlet | place: Canada: British... | reverse complement strand
ACTCAAAAAGCTCTACCGTTTTTTTCATAACTGTTGTAAGAACATTAAAAGATGTCTTTATTACCCATTCAAACCCTCTTATTATTGCTTTTGCAAAAGGTACTACACACCTATGCCAAAAAGGTGTTAAAACATTATTAAAAACAAAAGATGCTAAATTCTTGATCCTATCTCCTATCCATTTAACACCTAAATCCAACTTTTCTAACGCATAATTACAAGCTTTAACAATACTTTGATACAATGGTTTTAAGACATTGTTAAAAAAAGGCTTTAAAAGATTGTTAAAAGTCCAATGAACTAAAGAATCTATTTTCTTAATAACACCCTCTATAGAGCCTTTAACAAGCTGAACTGTCCATTTACCGATATTAATAGCTTTATGATAAGCTAAGACTGCATAAGTTTTTAAAAAAGTAATACATGAAGGAATGGACTCTATAATTTTTTTAGGTAAAAAATAACAAATTCCGGTAAAAGGAACAGCTCCGGTTAAGAAAACAATTTCACCTAATTTTTCTGTCTTAGAAGATATGTCTTTAGCATAAGGCAAAGGGATCTTTTTTATAACTTTACCTAAAAGACCAATACTGCCCCCATATAGCATCAATGTATAACAAGAACCTGCAAAAGCTACTCCAATCCTCGCAACTTTTCCCCATGTAGTTGCACAGGAGCCTATTTGAGCTAAATTTCCAACGGTAATTTTATATGGATTTTTTATATAAAGATCTTTTAAAGCTCCTACAGTTCCATATATACATTTAGAGAATAAATTAGATCCATTTCTAACCCCTAATTCAGCCAATTCTAAAGAAAAAGGATTAAAAAATATTTTATGATTATCAACTAAACCACTCATGATCACTCACCTTTTTTAAGAAAGCAAGATGATCTTCATTTACTTTATAAAAGTCAACAAAACTATAAAAAGCATATAACAAGATCAATTAAAAACGTTCTATTTATTAACAAATGACAATTAAAGCTTTAACTATTAATAAATAATAATTAAGTTATTTTAAGATCTTTCCAAAAACCTTTTTCTTTAATTAAATTTATTAATCTATCAACAGCTTTATCTTCGTCTATATTTCTCTCTACAGGTTCTTTTCTAAAGTATAGATCTATTTTACCTTTCTTAGATCCAACATAACCAAAATCAGCATCAGCCATTTCTCCAGGACCATTTACAATACATCCCATCACAGCAATTTTAACACCGGGAAGATGAGAGGTTTTTTGTTTGATAATTTTTGAAACCTCCTGAATATCGTAAAGAGTCCTGCCACATCCCGGACAAGAAATAAAATCGGTCTTATAGATCCTTCTTCTACATGACTGCAAAATAGATAACGATATATTTTCTTTTTCTTCAGTAGGTATAGAAGACTTGATCATAATACCATCAAAAAGATTATCCAAGAAAAGTGTACCGAATTCAATAGACGAATTTATAGCTACTGAATCTATATCTCCTTTATAAGAAAATGATAGTATAACAGGAAATGTAACTTTTTCTTTTTGTAAATAAGCTAAAACATTTTTAGATTTGTTTATTCTATCTTCATCTAAGCTCAAAAATACATAAGAAGGTTTTTTTTCTATAATGTTTTGAATCTCTTTTTCATTATCTGATGTAATTTCAGCAAAATTACTGAATTTACCATCATTAAATACTTTCACACCCTTCTTATCAAAGCTTTCTAAAAACTCTTCTGAAACATCTTCATCAAAAAATACTCCATCAACCTCACTCGATATATCTATATTACTTGGATTGTATAAAATTACATCTGTTTTATCTTTTGGTATTTTTTGATAAGAAAGTTTTTTACCATCACATCTTGGATTATTTTCAAAATAATCAATAATAGATTTCGCTGGTTTTATTTCATTACAAGGATCTTCTGTCAAAGAAACTCTAATAGTATCTCCAATACCTTCAAATAATAAAGCACCTATACCTAAAGCTGACTTTATTTTCCCATCTATACCGAAACCTGCCTCTGTCACTCCCAAATGAATGGGATAGTCATAATTTAAGCTTTGAAGCTTTGTTTCTAATTTTCTATAAGCTTCTATCATTACGATTGGATTAGAAGCTTTCATAGAATAAACTATATCATGAAAATCAAAACCTCGAATTATATCGGTATATTCCAAAGCTGAAAAAACCATTGCTTCTGTCGTATTTCCAAATTTTTCTAAAACATAAGAAGATAAGGATCCGTGATTAACACCTATTCTAAGAGCTTTTTTTTGTTTTTTCAGTTTATCGATTAAAGGAACAAGACCTTCTTGCAATCTTGTTTTTCTTGTATTTTCATCATCTATATTAGCTAAATAATTACCTGGATTGATTCTAACTTTATCTACAAAATCAGCAACTATCAACGCTGCAGATGGATAAAAATGAATATCAGCAACCAGCGGAATATTACAACCATTTTGCAAAAGATAATTTTTAATCTTTTCACAACTATAAGCTTCTTTTTTACCTTGAACTGTAACTCTAGCAATTTCACAACCACTATCAAAAAGCCTTAATATTTGATCCACAGTCTTTTTTTCATCACTAGTTGGTGTATTAGTCATCGATTGAATTCTAATAGGATTAGACCCTCCTATCCCAATATTTCCAACCTTAACTTCTCTTTTTTTCCAAGACATACAAAAATCCTTTAATCAACGATAAAAAGAATATAGAAAACATAAAAAATGAGCAATTAAAGAAATCGGTTTACTAAGTAGTAAAAATTTTATTTTTTATCCATGAAATACCAAAAAGCATCCTCTATGGCAATCCTTACACGTGTTGCAAGAGGAGGTTTTCTAGGGTCTTGAAACCTCAAGGTCAATGGATGCTTCGTTATTATTACAGTATTCCGCGCAATAGAACAAACATCTTCTTCAATATTTCCATTATCAGTCATAAGATCATATTTTATAAATTCATTAATAGTTTCTGCGCAAAGATGCAAACCATCTCCAGTGGATAAATTACAAAGATCAATAAAGGCCTGTACATTCAAAACCTTGTAATCTAGATCCATTTCTCGTAAATTATCAATAACTGACTTAATAAGCTCTTCCGGCACATAAGCACCATCTCTTAACTGAACTTTTTCTATACTCACAATTTACACCATTAATTTAGATAGACATGTAAGCAAAGTTATTCAATTAAAATCAATAATCAAATTCATTAAAAACAGGTTTTATTTGCCTTATATTTTTTCTATGACAAATCTGATCAATTATAAACATATCTTCATTACTTAACTCAAAATCAAAGATCTCAAAATTTTCTTTAATATGTTCTTTAGAAGAGCCTTTAGGAATAACAATTATATTTTTTTGAATAAGCCAACGCAAAGACACTTGTCCTGCTGTTTTGTTATATTTTTTTCCTATTTGAAAAAGTCCTTCATCTTTAAAAACTTCTCCATGAGCTAAAGGTGAATAAGCCGTAAGAGAAATTTGATGTTTTTTGCAAAACTTAAACAATTTTTCCTGATTTAAATAAGGGTGATATTCGACTTGATTATTTACAACTTCAATACCTTTGTCTATAAGATCTTGTAAATGATGAATAGTACAGTTACTAACACCTATGCTTTTAATTTTTCCTTTTTCTTTTAGTTTCAGCATAGCTTCTACTGTTGCATGCAAAGGAACAGATGAATCTGGCCAATGAACTAAATACAAATCTAAATAATCAACACCTAACTGCTTCAAAGTAATATCACATTCATAAGCAACTTTGTTAGGCTTCAAATGATCTCTCCACAGCTTTGAAGCAATAAAAAGGTTCTCTCTTGGAAAAGCTTTTATTCCTTCTTTTACATATTCTTGGTTATTATAGATATAGGCAGTATCGATATGTCTATAACCTATTTCCAAAGCCATTTTGATAGAATTAACACAAGATTTTTTCTCTAGTTGCCATGTTCCAAACCCTATTATAGGTATCTCATTACCATCTGTTAATTTTATCATAGGTATCATACAGACCTCTTCATATCACTCAAATTCAATATATAGATAAAAATTAGATTGGAAACAATTATTTTAACAAATTTAGATAAGCTTTTGTTTTTCCCCAAGCAAATTCTACATCAACATCTTTTTCTAAAATAAAATGATCAGAATCATAATATGTCAAAGGATAGCTAATAGTTATAATTTTAGTATTTTTTTTTAAAGAAGAAAATTTACAAGTTAAAGATTTGATCAAAGGCCTAGAAAGTCCTGTCCCATATAAGTATATTACATTAAAACCATCTAAATGACTTATCATCATATCTTCTTTATAAAAATCTATCCTCTCGAATCCAAAGAACTTCTTCAATATATAAGAAAGACTATACAAAGTAGGAACTATTTCGATTCCTACAACATGACATCTAACCTTCTCAGATAGAAAAAAGCAGCTTCTACCTCTACCAGATCCAAGCTCTAAAAACTTATCACTTTTTTTTATATCAGCTAGTTTAATAATTTTAAGTAAAACAAGAACAGGTGTTTCTCCATATTGATGAACATCGTCTTCCCCTTTTTTTTCTAAAAATTTCCTACAAGATCTGAAGGGATTAATAAAAAAACGGGAAACAAATAAAAAAAGATCAGTTAAAATAAATTTCCAATTCTTGTAACAATTTTTAAAAATAAACAATTGTTCTTTCAAAAGAAAAATTTTCACCTTTATATAAAGCTGAAAGCTCTTACCAATTAACATACTCTCCAGGTTCTACTACTATAAAGTTAGAATTATCAGAATTTTTCAAAGCTTCTTTTAACGCTATAGGAGGATGATCTATAGGTTCATCCGACAATCTAAAAGTTTTCCAATGCATTCCAATACTTAAAGAAGATTTGACTTGATTGTGAATTTTGACAGCTTCTTCTGGATTAACATGTATTGGTTTCATAAATCTTCTAGGTGAATACGTGCCTATTGGGATCAAACTTAAATCAATTTTATCAAATTTTTCCCCTATCGCATTAAAATATATATCATTATAACCACTATCCCCTACAAAGTAAACTCTTTTGGTTTGTTTACAAGACTCAAATTCGACAACAAAACCACTCCATAAAGTTCTATTAAGATCAATTGTTCTTCTTCCTGAAAAATGTTGAGAAGGAACACTATGAATTTTTATTTTTCCATTTTTATGATTATAAGAAACTTCTTCCCACCATTTAAGCTCATCGACATTAATAATATTTTGTTTTTTAAACCATTTTTTGATTCCTGACGGCACTATCCATTTTATAGAAGGAAAAAGCTTATTTAATTTCTTCACAGTCTTTTTATCGAGATGATCATAATGATTATGACTAACTAACACATAATCTATTTTTGGTAATTTATCCAGGCCAATTCCAGGAGGATGAGTTCTTTTTGGTCCTATAAAAAAAACAGGGGAACAGGTGTCACTCCAGGTAGGATCTGTTAAAATATTAATTCCATCTATTTCAATTAAAAAGGTTGCATGGTTAATCCATGCAACCTTATTTATAGACGATTTGTTATTATTTACGCTGAAAGAACACTTATCGCAAACTAAATCATTAATCGTCTTATCTTTAAAAAAACCTAACTTCCATAATATAAGGCTTAATATCCCCCTTTTTACAGTGGTAGCTTCCGGATTAACATATCTGCCTTTTTTACGTTCTGTATTGATATATAAAAACTTATCATTCATATTACCACTCATAAAATATAACATTTATAGCAGCTAATACCGCTTTAATTTTATTAATGTAGGAAAATAAAATTAATAACAACTAATTTTATGAAAGTTAATAACTTTTTATTAAATTTTACAATTAATTCAAAAAATATTTGTTTTTTATATAAAAAAACATTAATAGAAAGAATAAAAGGAATAGCTATTGCTTTAATTTTATTTACAGGAACACTATTTGCGACTTTTAAAATGTTACTAAATATTTCTATATCTATTATCACCTTTGATCAAATAAAAAGAGTTGTTCCTTGTATTTGTTTATCTAATATAAAAAGCAACTATCACACTGTAAAAGAGATATTTAATTGGTTTATGGAAATAGGAAAATTAACAGTTATAAATCCAAATAAAATATTTAAGGAAAATATATCACCTGCTGATGTACTATACACTATAACTCGAGTAGTCTTGGACGTTCCTCCTTTCGAGTATTTAATGGTATAAAGATGTCGGATAATCAAATTTTCACAAAATACAAACAAGGCAGTGTTAAGCAGCTTTGGAACTTGTCTTTTCCTTTAATGATATCTGCTTTTGCTTCTCTTTTTATGATTTTTGTAGACAGGTGTTTTTTAGCCTCTTACTCTATAAACGCTTTAAACGCATCTGTTAATGCAGGTACTTTAGCTTGGGGCTTTTTAGGAGGAGCCGGCATGCTTACTGCAATGTCAGAGATATTTGTAGCTCAGTATAATGGAGCCAAGTTATACAATAAGGTAAGTATCCCTGTCTGGCAAATGATTTGGGTTTCTTTAGCTTTCTTTGTTGTTTACATCCCTATAGGACTTTATATAGCTCCTTATATTTTTTCAGGCAGCATCTATTCCCCATTAGAAATAGAGTACTTTTCTTATTTAATGATTTTTGGTTCGGCATATGCAACAAAAACAGCAATAGAAGGGTTTTATATAGGAAGAGGTAAAACTAAATTTCTTATATACCTGGCTATTTTAGGAAATGTTGTAAACATAATAATGGATAAAATCTTAATTTTCGGTATTCCTGACATAGTACCTTCTATGGGAATAAAAGGTGCTGCTATTGCAACATGTCTTGGAAATTTCATTCAAGCTGTAATATTGCTTTTCATGTTTTTATCTCATAAAAATAGAACTTTATATAACACCTCCTGTATCTCATTAAATCTTGAAACATTAAAAAAATGTATTAAAGTAGGTCTTCCTCAATCTATTTTCTTTAGTTTAGAATTTGTAGGATGGTCCGTTTTTTATTTCATGATGACATCAATAAGCGAACTTCATATTACAATCTCATCTATCTGCCAGAGCATTATTATTTTACTGTTTTTTTTCTGCGACGGAATAAGCAGGGGGATAGCGGCTTTAGCCGGTAATTTCATAGGATCTAAGCAATATCATCTTGTTTATACAATTTTTAAAGCATCTTTAAAACTTCTATCGATATTCTCTATTGTTTTAATGTTTTTTTTAATAGTGCAACCTCTTCTTATCATAAATTATCTATTACCAAAACAAGCCCTTTCGAGTTCTCTAATGATTGATTCTGCATTTATAGATACTATAAAAACATGTCTTTTCTTTGTTTTTATATACTTACTAGGAGAAAGCATAAGATGGATTTTTTCCGGCCTTTTAACAGCTGCCGGAGACACTTTATTCTTACTGATAGCAGGAGCTTGTTCAGTTTGGATTTTCTTACTTCTACCTATTTATTTTGTAGTTGTAAAACATTCTCTTTCAATTGAAATAGCATGGCTTATATGCTGTTTATATGCTGTTTTGATTTCTCTTCTATATGGCATTAGGTTTTTCCAAGGTAAATGGAAAAACCTAAATATATTACCTCAAGATCAACTTCAAGAATCTGCAGAAACCTTAGAATAATGGTAAAAATAAGCTCTTCTTAAATCATGTGCCATTTCGCCTTCAGAAGCCTCGCTAACAACACTGTCATTGAAAAGAAGCCATTTATCGTTAACTTTAGCATAAGCAACATAATGTCCTCCATGAAGAGAGCTTCCTCTATGAACGAGGAAAGATGTGATTTCATAAGTAGTATCTGCCAATCCTTCTTCTAAATGAACATTCTCTAAAAGGTTAATTGTTTCAGAGACTTTAAGAGGCTTTGTAATTTTTCTATAACTCACATCCGCAAACCTGCCTGGCAAGGTATCCATAACAAATCTTTTCATATTAATAACTATATCTTGTGGGGCAGATGTAAACCTTTTATGCTCTTCTGAACATTTACCTTTAGTGTTTTTATGAATTTTACCTTTAGAGTCCTCATAACAAAAATCTAAAGGACCTTTTTCTTTTATCTCTACATTAAAATATTCATCAAAAAGATCTTGAATAAACACACCTTTACATTGAGACGCAGAAAGAATGATCAAGCCACCTTCTTCTTGAGATTTCCTATACCATTTAAATGGTATAGGGATACCAGCCGTTCTTTTTTTACCGGAAAATTTTCTATAAACATTCAATTCAGGAAAATCCAAACTATCGTATTCTAAACGTGACAAAACAATACCTAAAGCCTCTCCTGCATCTTCTTGAACATGCATGCTTGAATTAATAGATTCTCCGAAAGACATCTTTGATAAAGCTTCTCTTATATTTTGAGAATCAGCCAAAGAAACATCACGCAAATTTTTAATATCTTTGTGATATTGCAAAACAAAATTTTTAAAAGATTGTAATTCGCTAGACTGTGTATTCAATATGGCATTTCTTAAAACAGGTATGTGTAAAATAAAATGCATCAAAGCATTTGCCCAACAGTTATTAGATCTATTATTTAGTCCCGGTAGATATTGATATACTTTTTGGAAAAACGTTTTTGTTGCTTTGTATAATCCCACTCCAGCATATATTGCTATTAAAGAGGTTCCTGCTAACCAAGAGATCTCCTTCAATGCAAAAAAGCCTATAGCCACAAACGATGAAGATAAAAACAAAAAACCTGTAGTTGCTATTAGCACAATAGTGCTAAAAACCACTAAATTATATATTTTCTTATCTTGTAAAGATAAAGAGGTTTCAACACAACGTGTTCTATCTAATAATAATTTATTAAAATCAAGAGTTTGTATAGATGTCATATAATATTTGATTGTTTTTTTGAGAAAGCTTAGCTTTAGCGTTTAAAAAAAATCAAATATTATTTTTTAAAAAGTAGTTTTTCAACGAAATTATAGTTTAATAAATTAGTTTGGTCCTTTTTAGAAATGGATTTAAAAGAATTACTTTTCAAAGAAATTGTTAAAGATGCTTTTAAAAGTTTTTTTATCTCTTCAGGCATAAGCTTTAAAAAAGCAGCCTTATCCTTATCTTTTTGAGCTACTCCTAGTATTTTTAAAGCAGCACCTATCACATCATCTTGTTTTTTCATGTCAGTATAAGCACTTTTTAAATCAAAAGCTTTAATGAGCAAATCTAATGTAGATAAAATATTTTTATTTTGAACAATAATTGAGATTTTTTCTCTCAATTCTTTTTCTTCTAAATCTTCCTGAGAATCATCTTGATCACCTCCTTTTTTTTGATCATGGGTTTCATCAGATGGAGAAATAGATCTAACAGCTTCAGGCACAGAAGAATTAGGATTTATATCAATCATTAATATCCTCTCTTATTGTAATTGGCAATGTATCTGTTATCTTCCTGTTTCCAAAATACTGAATTGCTCCACAAGAAAGATAACAATCATCAACATGCCAATTTTTTCTATTTTTTAATAAAAACAAAAAAGCTTTACTATCAAGCTCTACCAAAGCTTTTTTTATAACAGGTTTAGGTTTCCCCTGTCTAATTTCTATATTCATCAACATAGTAATAGGAACAGCCTTAGCCTTCCAATTTTCAACAGGTTTATTCAGATCATAAACACAGCTCATATATCCGGTTAAACCTTCATTAATCAAAACAGCCGCCCATCTTCCTAATGAACAACAATACTGAGCATCGAAATTAGAAGGCATCCCTGATCTTCCTTCATAACCAAAAAAATGACTTAAAGCCTTGAATTTACCTTTATAACTTTTTCTTTTCTTTAGCTCAGCATTAACAGTCTGTATTAAAAGCTTTTCTGTTTCTATCAAAGACACCTGAACATTGCCATGAGGATCTCTATCTAATAACAGCTGTTTTTGAATATCTTCAGTTAAATGTAAAAAAGCTTTTTTAGAGTCATCTGTCAAATTATCTAAAATATAATGAACTTTCTCTTCAAATAAGCTCATCGAATTTATTCTTTTATGATGAGGAGTATTTTCAGCTAACAAAGTATTTAATTCTGAAATTAAAATTTTCATTTCAGGAATAAATTCAATTAATCCTTCAGGAATAAGTACTATTCCATAATTTTTATTCAAACTACTTCTTTTTTCTATAATATCAGCTATTTCATTTGTTATTTCTTTTAAGGTTTTATTTTCTTTTTCGACCTCTTCTCCAATGATAGTAATATTAGGATGAGTTTTTAAAGCACATTCTAAAGCTATATGAGAAGCTGACCGTCCCATTAATTTAATAAAATGGTAATATTTTTTAGCAGAAAGAGAGTCTGTTGCTATATTACCAATTAACTCTGAATACACTTTACATGCAGTATCAAAACCAAACGAAATTTCAATATGTTCATTTCTAAGATCTCCATCTATAGTCTTAGGAACTCCAATTACTCTTGTTTTACAGTTGTTATTTTCAAAATATTCAGCTAAAACAGCCGCATTTGTATTCGAATCATCACCACCAATAACAACGAGTCCATCAAGCTCTAATTCATTAGCTGTCTCTAAAGACTTTTTCAATTGTTCTTTTGTCTCTATTTTAGTACGACCAGATCCTATTAAATCAAAGCCACCTTGATTTCTGTAAGATTGTAAAACATCATCTGTAAGCGTTTTAATTTCATTATTGATAATTCCACTAGGCCCGTTTAAAAATCCAATTAAAATATTATCTTTATTCAATTCTTTAAGAGCATCGAAAAGACCGGTAATAACGTTATGTCCACCTGAAGCCTGGCCTCCGGAAAAAACCACTCCAACTTTTATAGGAGAATTTTCTTTTTTTGGGGCTTTTTCTAAATGCATAATAGGTTTTCCAAAAGTTTTTACAAAAATAGATTGAAGCTGTTTTTCATTTGTATTTGCTTTAGTTTTTTCACCTTCTTTTAAGAAAATATTAGAGACATCTTTTAAATCACTAGGAATTATAGGTTTAAAATTTAATCTTTCATTTTGAAGTTCACTCATTTGTCTTTTCATTTTTTATTTCTCCTTTTCTAATAATGTTTATCAAAACATAGCAATTTTAAAATACTACTTTTTGCAAAGATTTCTTGAAACTAAACTTTCTAAAATGGCAAAATATACCATAACCATGAAGTATATACAGATGAAGCAAAAAAAGTGCAATGTATTAGGAATTATACCAGCCAGATTAAACAGCACTAGGTTCCCCAAGAAACTTTTAAAAAAAATTTTAGAAAAATCTGTTTTACAAAGAACTTTTGAAAAAGCATCCCTATCTTTCAGTTTAAAGAAAATACTTATAGCAACAGAAAGCGAAGAAATATTTAACCATGTTCATTCATTTGGAGGAACTCCTCTTATGACATCGCAATCTTGTAAAGATGGAACAGAAAGGGTTATTGAAGCTTACAACTTATTATCAAAAACGGATCAATATGATATTGTTGTAAATATCCAAGGAGATCATCCTTGCATAGAACCTACAACAATAGACAAAATTATCGAAGCTTTAAAAGAAGACAAATATGCTTATATGTCAACAGCCATAACTCCAATATCGCATAAAGAAGCTCTTTCCCCTCATGTAGTAAAATGTGTAGTTGATAAAAACGATCATGCTCTATATTTTTCTAGAAGTTTGATTCCTTATGGAAAGACCAAAAGCTTTTTTCAACATATAGGAATTTATGCTTATAAAACAGAGTTTCTATTACAATTATCAAAATTAAAACAAACTCCTTTGCAACAAGCTGAAAATCTAGAACAGTTAAAAGTCTTAGAACATGGTTTTAAGATAAAAGTAGCAAAGGTTGAAGATAAATCATTTGGTATTGATATACCAGAGGACATTGAAAAGGTAGAGAAAATATTATGTCAATAAAATACGTATTTATTACCGGCGGAGTTGTTTCTTCATTAGGAAAAGGTTTAACATCTGCATCTATTGCAAAACTCTTAGAAGAAAGAGGTCTGAAAATAGATATGTTGAAACTAGATCCTTATTTAAATGTAGATCCAGGAACTATGAGCCCTTTTCAACATGGAGAAGTATATGTAACAGATGATGGAGCAGAAACAGATTTAGATTTAGGTCATTATCATCGATTTACCAATGCTAAAATATCTCGTCTTTCCAATGCAACTTCCGGTCAAATTTATGAAGAGGTTATCAAAAGAGAGAGAAAAGGAGATTACTTAGGAAAAACAGTACAAGTAATACCTCATGTTACAGATGAAATCAAAAGAAGAATTTTACTTTGTGCAAAGCAACAACCGGATACTCAAGTAGTATTTGTAGAGATAGGTGGAACTGTTGGAGATATCGAATCATTACCTTTTTTAGAAGCTATTAGACAATTTAGAAACGAACATCCTAAAGACTGTTTAAACATACATTTAACCTATGTCCCTTACTTGCAAGCTGCAGGAGAAGTTAAAACAAAGCCGACCCAACACTCCGTTCAAATGTTAAGAAGCATCGGAATATTTCCTGACATGATTTTATGCCGCTGTGAAAACCCTTTAGCCGAAGAGCTAAAAGATAAAATATCTTTATTTTGCAATGTCCCTAAAGAAGCGGTTATTGATGAAGTTGATGTAAAGCATACAATCTATGAAGTTCCTCTTTATCTTAAAGAAGAAAATATTGATGAAATGATCTGTGAAAAGTTCAATCTTAAAACACCAGAGCCCTCTTTAAAAAAATGGAAAAAAATGGTTGAGACTATCATCAACCCACCTAATGGAGAGGTGACTGTTGGGATAGTCGGAAAATATATCGACCATAGCGATGCATATAAATCAGTATTTGAATCTCTAGAACATGGAGCTATTGCATCTAACCTTAAATTAAATATCAAAAGAATCGAATCTGATAAGATTACCAATGATAATGACGCTAAAAAACATCTACAGGGATGTGATGGATATTTAGTTCCTGGCGGTTTTGGAGAAAGAGGATGGAAAGGAAAAATATTAACAGCTAAATATTGCAGAGAAAATTCTATTCCATTTTTTGGTATTTGCTTAGGTCTTCAAGCTATGCTTGTAGAGTTTGCTAAATACGTTTTAAAATATGATGATGCTGATTCTCTAGAGCACACTCCTACAACCAAACATCCTGTTATTTCTCTTTTAGAAGAACAGAAACAACTAGAAAATTTAGGTGGAACGATGCGCCTTGGTTCATATCCATGTGAACTAAAAGAAAATTCTCTAGCTTACAAAGCTTATCAGAAAAAAATTGTTCATGAGAGACATCGTCATAGATATGAATTTAACTCAGCCTACAAAGATGAATATGAAAAAGCTGGTATGATTTTTACAGGTATTTTAGAAAATGGTTCATTATGTGAAATAGCTGAAGTAAAAAATCACCCTTGGATGTTAGGAGTGCAATTTCATCCAGAATTCACCTCTAAACCAACAGATCCAAACCCTCTTTTCAAAGATTTTATTGCAGCTGTTTATAAACACAAAAAGAAAAAATAATGGGAAGAATACTAGCTATAGATTATGGAAAAAAAAGGATAGGTTTAGCAATAACAGATCCTCAACAAATTATGGCTTTACCTTTTAAAACAATCGATGCAGGCAATAACATAAAAGAATCTATCCAAAACATTATAAAAGAAACACCTGATGGTATTGAAAAAATCATAATAGGCAATCCTTTACTATTTAATGGAACCGCAAGTGAAATGTCAAAAGTAGTTGAAACTTTAAAACTAGAGTTAGAAAAAACACTTACAGATGTTCCTGTAATTCTTTTTGATGAAAGATTAACTAGTACACAAGCAGAAAGATTTCTAAAAGAGCACAAAGTCAATAGGAAAAAAAGAGTTGGAAAAGTTGACCCCATAGCAGCATACATTATCTTAAATGGCTACTTAGCTGCTACAACTTAATTTAAAGCCAGCATATCAAAAACCTGTAAATTTAATTAATTATATTTTATTAATTAAGTAAAAAGGAAAAATAATGCACTCTTTCCTCGAAGAAGACACCAATTTAAATATCATAGAGCCTTGTATATTCGTTGTTTTTGGAGCAACAGGAGATCTTACTAAAAAAAGGCTTCTTCCTGCTTTGTACAATTTAGGTTTAGAAGGACTTTTGCCATCTAATTTTGCATGTATTAGTTTTGCAAGAAAAGAAAAAGACAATGTTCAATTTAGAAAAGAAATTGAAGAGTATATAAAAACCTACAATAGTGAAAAATCTTTTGATAAAGCTTTTTTTTCTAAGTTCAAAGAAAGATTTTTTTATTTTCAAAGCGAATATACTCAAGATGAAGATTATGATAAATTTAACTCTTATTTAAAAAATTTAGATGCGCAGTTTAACACTAGAGGAAACAGAGTTTTTTATTTAGCAACACCTCCTAAACACTTTCCCTTGATTTTAGAAAAACTTTCCAATCACTCCCTTCTAAAAGAAACCAATAAAACATTTTCAAGAGTAATCATTGAAAAACCTTTTGGACATGATTTTACTTCAGCTGAAAATCTGCAAAAACACATACAAAACTTTGCAGATGAGGATCAGATTTTTAGAATTGATCATTATCTAGCAAAAGAAGCTATTCAGAATCTTTTGGTGTTTCGTTTTACCAACTCTATTTTCAATTCAATTTGGAACAATAAGCATATTAATCATGTACAGATTAGTTTTGCAGAAACAATAGGAGTGGAAGGCAGAGGGATGTTTTTTGAAGAGCAGGGAACGCTTAGAGATATAGTACAAAATCATATGATGCAAGTGCTGTCATTAGTAGCAATGGAACCTCCTTCTAGCTTTTCCGCCGAAGATATACAAAAAGAAAAATTAAAGGTTATTCAATCGATCAAACCTTTAACTAATTTTGATCAGATAGCTATTAGAGGTCAGTATGATGAAGGATATATTAATGGGAAAAAAGTTTCTTCCTATCAAAAAGAAGAAAATGTATCCCTATCTTCTAATACAGAAACATTTGTAGCTTTAAAGTTAGAACTAAATAACAAACGTTTTCAAAATGTTCCTTTTTATATAAGAGCAGGCAAACATCTCCCTAAACAATCATCTGAAATAGCAATTATATTTAAAGACTGCTTTACTAATATTTCAAGCCATCCAAATAGCAAAAATGTATTAGTAATCAGAATACAACCAGATGAAGGTATAGCTTTAAAAGTAAATACAAAAATTCCAGGACAAGAGATGCAATCTCAGCCTGTTAAAATGGATTTTAACTACGGAAGTTATTTTGGAAGAAAAAGCCCGGATGCTTACCAAAGACTAATAAGAGACTGTATATTAGGTGATCATACATTATTTACTACTAGTGAAGAGGTCTTAGCTTCATGGAAGCTTTTAACTCCCCTTTTAGATCATTGGAAAAATAACAAAGCAGATTTCCCTAACTACTCTTCGGGAACATGGGGACCTAAAGCAAGTGACGATCTAATGAAAAAAGATAATAAACAATGGAGAGTATTGTAGATGTCATCTTTTATTAATGTAGATCCTGCCAATATAGAAAAAACATTATGTAATCTTTATCAGACAACACATAAGATACATAAAACAAGAGCTTCTCTTTTTAATTTTATTGTATACGTTGAAGATGAAAGAAAAAAAAATTACATACATTCTGTTTTAAAAGCTCTTTCAAAAAATTTTCCTTGTAGGATCATTTACATTATCTTGGATAATACAACCCCCTTTCCGACAACATCCGTATCTTTAATAAACAACGATAATTTTTCATGTGATTTTATTGAAATCAAAGCAAGTAAAGATAAATCAAAAGAAATATTTTATCTCATTTTACCAACATTAATTCCCGACCTTTCTACTTATTTATTTTGGCCTGAAGATCCTTGTAAAAAAAATGAATTATTTTTTTCTTTAAAAAGTCTTTCCTCCAAAGTTATTTTTGATTCTGAAGAGGTTGATGCTCTTGATAAATACATTGACTTTATTTTTAACTTCCAAAAAGAAAATAAACAACACGTTGTTGATTTAAACTGGAGCAGGATAACTCCCTGGAGAACAATTTTAGCTTTTGATTTTAATTCGGAAAAAAGAATTGATTTTATTAAAAACTGCTCTCAAATTGATATTCATTATAACGCCTCTAAAGATCCTTATTTTTGCAAATTAAAAATAAGATCTTTATTTTTACAAGCTTGGTTAGCTAGTAAACTTGAATGGCAATTTTCTAAAATAGAAAAAATAGAAAATGATATTTTATTAATATCGTACTTAAAAGATATTAAAATAAGACTTATACCCAAATACTTTGAAAAATTAACACCAGGATCTATTAGTCAAATAGATATATCATCGAAAAATAATAACCTTCAGTTTATCAGAAACGTAGATGATAATATTGAAGAAGTAAACGCGGTTATGTCATCTCATCAAAAATGCAAAATGCCGATTAGATATTTATTAGAACCTACATTTTATGGAGCTTCACTCGCTAGAGAAATTTATAATCTAAAAGAATCTACTCAATACACAAAAATGTTACAAATCTTAAAAAAGATGCCTGTTTTATGTTAAAAAATGCAGTTCAAATCAATAAAAAAGCAAAGTTAATAATCTTAGACAACATAGAACAGATAGCAACAGAAACTGCTCAATATTTTTATGAAATAGCAACTCAAATATCTTTTAAAAAAAATATGTTTTCAGTTGCATTATCTGGAGGACAAACCCCCAAGCTAATATACGAAAAAATATCTCAAAACTACAAAGAAAAAATAGATTGGGAAAAAATGTGGTTATTTTGGAGTGATGAAAGAGCTGTCCCTTTTTCTTCAAATCAAAGTAATTATAATCTAGCTATGCAAGCTGGTTTTAAAGATATGCCTATTCCAAAAAATCAAATATTTAGAATGCAAACAGAACATAACTTAGAAAAAGCTGCAAAAAATTATGAAGATCTTATAAAAACTCATCTAAAAAAGGATCTTTTCGATTTAGTTTTACTTGGACTAGGTGTAGATGGACATACAGCATCTCTTTTTCCTGATACAACAGCGTTACAAGAGAAAAAAAAATTAGTTGTTTCTAATTATATTCCTAAACTTAAAACACATCGGCTCACCTTAACTTATCCATGCATCAATAATTCAAAAAACATTCTTGTTATAGCCTATGGAGAAGATAAAAAAGAGATAGTAAAAAATGTATTATTAGATAATAAAAATTATCCTAGCAACTTTATCGGGACTGAAAATAACAATGCGTATTGGATAATCGACAAAAAGGCAGCTTCCCTACTCTAGTTTAATACTGTTCATCAAAATACAAATGTATTATAATTTTATAACTACTAAATTATAAAGTTATTTATATGCTAATTTTAGGAATTGAAAGCACCTGTGATGAAACTTCTGCAGCTATCGTAAAAGATGGTCATGAAATACTATCTAATGTTATCGCTTCTCAAATAGACCAACATAAAATATATGGAGGTGTATTTCCTGAAGTGGCTAGCAGACTACATACAGATGCTATTATCAATGTAGTAGACCAAGCTATTAAAGAAGCAAAAATAAACATCCAAGATATAGATCTTATTGCTGTTGCAAAAGGTCCTGGGCTAATAGGTTCTTTATTAGTTGGTCTTAACACAGCAAAAGCCCTGTCTGTAGGTTGGTCTAAACCTTTCATTGGTATTAATCATGTCGAAGCTCATTTATATGCAGCTATGATGGGCAACCCTTTTTTCCCAATTTTCCCGGCTATAGGGGTTGTTGTATCTGGGGGGCATTCTCTTATCTTAGAAATGCATAGCATAGGAGAATATTCTTTAATTGGAACAACTGTAGATGATGCTGTTGGCGAATGTTTTGACAAAGTAGCTAGAATATTAGGATTCCCATATCCAGGAGGCCCTAATATTGAAAAAGCTGCAAAAGAAGGAGATCCTTCAAAATTTTCTTTTAAAGCTGGTAAAACAAAAGACTCTTTATTTAACTTTTCTTTTAGCGGTCTTAAGACTAGTGTTTTATATACAGTCAAAGGACAACAAAATAGCAAAAGTGAAGATTCCATAATAGATAAAGAAGATTTTAAACATATAGCAGCAGCTTTCCAGGAAGCAGCTTTTCAAGATATTGCAGATAAAACTCTGCTTGCTATTAAGCAATATGAAGGAAAAGCTCTTTATTTTGGAGGAGGAGTAACAAATAATCAAAGACTTAGGGAAATATTTAAAAATAAAAGCCCTTCTCTTCCTGTATTTTGGCCACCATCTGGCCTTAGTTTAGACAATGCTGCGATGATAGCTGGTCTAGCTTATCATAAATATTTAAATAACAAAAAAAATGATTTATACGATTTATTGCCTCAAACAAAGCTATCTTTAGTTTAATTTTTCTTGTTCTTATTGTTATTCTTGGATAAAATTCATCTCAGTTAATTTTAATACTTTATATGAAGGAATTATATGGCAAAGAAAGGCGCAAGAGAAAACATAAAAATGAAAAGTACTGAAAGTTCTGAGTGTTATTGGACAAGAAAAAACAAAAAAAACACTACAGGACGTATGGAACTTAACAAATATGATAAAAAACTAAAAAAACACGTGCTTTTTAAAGAAGCTAAATAAAAGTTTACGGTTTGAGACCGTTATATGTTTGAGCTATACATAGCATTAAAATATTTACTCCCTAAAAGGAGAACAAAGTCAACTTCATTAGTTTCTCTAATGTCGGTTTTTGTTATCTCCTTAGTGGTATGGCTCGTTTTAGTTTTTTTATCTGTTACGGTTGGAATAGAAAAAAATTGGTTAGAAAAGCTTACTTCAATTAATGCCCCTTTAAGGATATCTCCAACCGACGCTTATTACTCTTCTTATTATTATCAAATTGATTCTCTTTCTTCTACCTCTAATTATTCATACAAGACAATTGGAGAGAAGTCCATATCTAATAAAACAGACCCTTATTCTCCTGAAATTGATATGGAAATTCCTACATACTGGCCTAAAGCGAAATACAAAAATACAAAACTTTTAGATCCAGTAAAAAAAGCTTTTCAAATATTAGAAGAGCAAAAAGCACAGATTCCTGATTTACAATACCAAGATTATGAAATAAGTGGAGCCTTACTAAGAATTATACTTAGCCGGCAAGACTCAAACACTCTTAGAGAAGGAAAACTCAGCCAGCTAACACAGATGTCGTATTTAACGACTATTAACGAGAATAATCCAAAGTTAAAATCATTGATACTAACTCCTACGATAAAAGATTTAAATCATCTTATTTATCAAATCGACAAGTCGTCTAATGCAGTGCAAAAAGATTTTGTTACATCAACATCACATGTCAATAATTCTCTTTTCAAAACCCGTTTAAAAGCTTTTTTTGACAACATAAAAATTAATAGTATATTAGTAGATGAAAATTGGGAAATGGACATATCTCTTCTACCGAACAATGCTACATTGGATGCTTATGCTTTTGTATACAACGATGTCATCACCAAATTTGTAATACCCACAAAAGAGACTATCAATGAAAAAAAATATCCCCATCTTATTTTAGGAAAGCTATATGTTTATGATGGAGCATTATTTTTCATATCGAACAACAATGCAGTTATTCCTGTAGATGAAAATGTTTCCATCAACCTTGAAACTCTTAGTGAATTTCAAGCAGATCTATTACAAGAATCTATAGATTTTGCAAAGAATGTAGAAGATATACAATTCACCATAAAAGGTTACCTACAAACTCATTTGATTCATGGTCAGACTATCTACAAAAACATAAAAATAAATGATGCTACAACAACTTTTTCTAAAAAATCGTTATCTCCTTTCTGGTGTTATTATACAGATAAAAATAAATTAACACTGCCAGTAAAAGAAGAAGACGGGAAAGCAGTTTTATTACCTAAATCTTCTCAAGAATCAGGTGTTCTTATTGGAGATAAAGGCTTTTTATCTTATGCATCTTCTACAGCAACCTCAACACAAGAGCAAAGAATACCTATTTTTGTTGCAGGATTTTATGATCCCGGCATTCTTCCTGTGGGTAATCGTTGTATTCTAGTACCATCTGATGTTACAAGAACCATTAATGCAGCAAACGCAACATTTTCTCCTGACGGAACTCCGACAAACGGCATTTATGTATGGTTTGATAATTTTTCTGATGCAGAAAAAATAAAAACAAAATTACAACAGGCTTTTACAGAAGCTGGAATATCTTCTTACTGGAAAATATCGACTTTTAAAGAATATGAATTTGCAAAAGACTTGATGGAGCAATTTCAAAGTGACAGAACCTTATTCACTCTAATAGCTATAATAATACTAGCAGTCGCATGCTCTAACATAATTTCCCTGCTTGTTATTTTAGTAAATGACAAGAAAAAAGAAATAGCAGTGCTTCAAGCTTTAGGAGCTTCTAAGAAAAGCATAGCCAGTGTTTTCGGAATATGTGGTATTGTAACGGGATCAATAAGCTCTTTAATAGGCACGCTGGCAGCCATTTTTACACTCCACAACTTAGATCACTTAGTTAATTTCTTAAGTTTTCTACAAGGACATTCTGCTTTTAATGTAGCTATCTTTGGAAAATCACTTCCCAATGAATTAAGTATGGAAGCTTTACTTTTTATATTTATTGCAACTCCGATTATTTCTTTAATAGCTGGAATAATACCTGCTATTAAAGCAAGTAAATTATGTCCTTCAACTACATTGAGGTCCGAGTGAGTAAATATATTCTGCAAGCCAAAAACATCCATAAAAATTTTATAACAGCCTCTCAAAAAATTGATGTTCTAAAAGGAGTTTCCCTAAATATTGAAAAAGGAAAATCTGTAGCTATTCAAGGTTCTTCAGGAGAAGGCAAAACCACTCTATTACATGTGATAGGAACTTTAGAATCATTTAGTAGTGGTTCTTTAACAATAGCTGGCAAGCAAGTTACTAAAAATAATGCTGCTCATATCAGAAATATTTTACTTAGTTTTATTTTTCAAAATTATAATCTATTAGAAGATTTTTCACTTATTGATAATATCCTAATGCCAGCCAGGATAAGTAGAAGCAATATCAACAAACAGAGTTTTCTTTATAAAAAAGCTCATGAATTATTAGACAGCGTTGGTCTTTCAAAAAGAGCACAGTTCCCGGTAAAGCTCCTCTCAGGAGGAGAAAAACAAAGAGCTGCTATCGCCAGATCATTATGTAATGATCCTGAGCTTATTTTAGCAGATGAACCATCCGGCAATCTTGATCATTCTAATTCTAGAATTATTCATAACCTTTTAATCGATTCTGTTAGAGCAACAGGGAAAAGCCTACTTGTCGTTACTCATGATAAAGAATTAGCTGCTTTATGTGATCACATTTATATATTAGAAGACGGCGTACTTTTGGATAGTTAACAATTATCTTTTTTGATAATCTTTTTATCAAAAAAGGATTTATCATGAATATTGTTGTCATAGGCGCTGGGTACGTTGGACTTACTACTGCAACATGTTTTGCAGAGATGGGACATCATGTTATATGCATTGATATAGATCAAAAAAAAATAGATCTTTTAAATCAAGGGCACGTTCCAATTTATGAACCTGGACTTACTGATCTTATTCAAAAAAACACCAAAGCAAGAAGACTTATATTTACAACAGACTACAAAAAACCAATAGAAAACAGCTCCGCATGCTTTATTGCAGTACCATCTCCTGCTAAAGATGACGGTTCTTGTA
>Ga0233431_1002974_pt1 | contig 21736 bp, 19 predicted proteins | sample SI_118_April2016_FD_179867 | JGI IMG/M metagenome (GOLD analysis project Ga0233431, IMG submission 179867) | Seawater microbial communities from Saanich Inlet, British Columbia, Canada - SI_118_April2016_200_MG | ecosystem: Environmental > Aquatic > Marine > Inlet | place: Canada: British... | reverse complement strand
TCCAGCCGTCGATGGCCACCGGCGCGTCCGCCACAATGCTTTGCGGGGACAGCCCGGCCTCCAGTCCGGCCAGATAAACCAGAGGCTTGAAGGCGGAGCCCGGCTGGCGGCGGGCTTGCGTCGCGCGGTTAAACTGGCTTTTGGCGTAGTTGCGCCCGCCGACCATGGCCCGCACCGCGCCGTCGGGGCTCATGGCGACCAGCGCCGCTTGGCTCACACCTTGCTTTTTCCCCGCACCCGCCAGCGCCGCCTCAATTTTCGTTTCGGCGTGGCGTTGCAGCACCGGGTCGAGGGTGGTGGTGACAATCAGATCGCGATTTCCCGGCGAGACAAAGCCCGACACCCGTTCCAGCACCCAATCGACGAAATAACGCGAGGCCCCGCCTGCCCGTGCGGCGGGGCGGTAAAATCCCTTTTTGGCGAGGCGCACGCCCTCGGCGTTCAGGTACCCGGCGCTTTGCATATTGGCCAGCACCAGATCGGCCCGATTGCGCGCCTTTTTGGGATCGCTCACCGGATTGTAGCGCGACGGCGCCTTGAGCAACCCGGCCAGCATGGCCGATTCGTAGATGGTCAGCTCAACCGCCGGGTGGCCGAAAAATTTTCGCGACGCGGCGTCGACGCCGAAGGTCCCGGACCCCAGATAAACCCGGTTCAGATAGACGCTCAGAATCTGGTCCTTGGTAAACTTGTGTTCCAGCCACAAGGCCAGCAGCACTTCCTGCACCTTGCGCCGGATGGTTCGATCGGGGCTTAAAAATAGGTTTTTAGCGACCTGCTGTGTGATTGTGCTGCCGCCCTGAACGATGCGGCCCGCGCGCGCATTGGCATACGCGGCCCGGGCAAGGCCGATCAAGTCCAGACCGAAATGGTCATAAAACCGGCGATCCTCGGTGGCCAGAACGGCTTGCGGCAGGGCGGGCGGCAATTGGTTCAAATGAACCGCAGCGCCATGAATGCGCCCCGTCGCCGCCAGGGTGGAGCCGTCGGCGGCCAGCACCGTGACGCTGGGTTGACGGGTAGCGGAAAGTGCGGAATTCACGTCGGGAAGATCGTAAGCGTACCAGGCAACCACCCCAACCAGCGCGATCACGCCCCACACGGCAGCGACCGCCGTCCATTTGGCGCAAAACGCAAACAGGCGCAACAACCGGGGCCGCCCCGTCCCGGCTTTGGTTTTGCTGGTATTTCGAGCGGCTTTCTTCTTCGCCATATGGCCGATTATCGGGCCATTAAGTTTAGAAATGCGTTAACGCGCCGGATCAAACGTCCAGGTTGGCCACTTTCAGGGCGTTGTCCTGAATGAATTCGCGGCGCGGTTCGACGACGTCACCCATGAGCGTGGAAAACACTTCGGTGGCATCCTCGGCGTGGCCGACCTTGACCTGAAGCAAGGAACGTACGTTGGGATCAAGGGTCGTCTCCCAAAGCTGTTCGGGGTTCATCTCACCCAAGCCTTTGTAGCGTTGCATGGCGATGCCCTTGCGCCCCAGCTCGGTCACCTTATCGACCAGCGCCACCGGCCCGGTGATCGGGTGTTCGTTTTCCTTCACGCCAAGAACGCCGTGGCCGATATAGGTTTTTTGCAGACGCCCGGCCATTTCGTCGAGCTTGCGCGCTTCGGCGCTGCGCATGACCACGCCGCCGATGACATGGCTTTCACGCACGCCGCGTAAGATCCGCGAAAATTCCAGACTGCCGTTGTCCAGGCGTGCGCCCTGCCAGCCCCGTTCCAGTTCGGGCTCGAGAGAATCCAGACGCTTTGCGATATAAGCGGTCGCTTCGGCGGCGGCTTCGGCGTCCGACAAAAGCCCCGGATTAAGCGCCCCGGTGATGGCCGCCTGTTCGACGATGGCCAGCGGCACACGCTGCGAAAGATTGGATAGCAAGTTTTTTACGATGCGCGATTCCTCGACCACGGTCCGCAGATCCTGACCCGCGAGCTGGCTGCCGTCGTGCAGCGTAAACACACACTCGTCATCCAGCACGGCATTGAACAGGTAGTCCTCCAGCATCCGGTCGTCCTTGAGGTAAACCTCGGAATTTCCCCGTTTGGCGCGGTACAACGGCGGCTGGGCGATATACAGGAAGCCCTTTTCGATAATCTCGGGCATCTGCCGATAGAAGAACGTCAGCAACAGGGTGCGGATATGGCTGCCGTCGACGTCGGCGTCCGTCATGATGACGACTTTGTGGTAACGGCATTTCTCGGCGTCGAAATCCTCCGGCCCGATTCCTGTTCCCAGGGCCGCGATCAGGGTTCCGATCTCGGCCGAGCTTAGCATCTTGTCAAACCGCGCCCGCTCGACGTTGAGGATTTTACCGCGCAGCGGCAGGATCGCCTGATGGGCGCGATCGCGCCCCTGTTTGGCCGAACCGCCCGCCGAATCGCCCTCGACGATGAAGATTTCGCTCAAGGCCGGGTCGCGCTCCTGACAGTCGGCCAGCTTGCCGGGCAGAGACGAGATATCCAAGGCACCCTTGCGCCGGGTCAACTCGCGGGCCTTTCTGGCGGCGTCGCGCGCGGCGGCCGCCTCGATGATCTTGCCGATCACCTTGCGCGCCTCGCCGGGATGTTCCTCGAACCACTGGTCCATGCCTTCGCCGACGATCCCCTCGACGATGGGCCGAACCTCGGATGAAACCAGCTTGTCCTTGGTCTGCGACGAGAACTTCGGATCGGGTACCTTGACCGACAGAACGCACGTCAGACCTTCGCGCGCGTCGTCGCCCGAAATGTTCACCTTGGCTTTTTTGGCCAGACCGCTTGAATTCGCGTAATTGTTGATGGTGCGCGTCAGCGCCCCGCGGAAACCGGCCAGATGGGTGCCCCCGTCGCGTTGCGGGATGTTGTTGGTGAAACACAGCGTCGTCTCGTGATAGCTGTCGTTCCACTGCAGGGCCAGCTCGACGGTCACGCCGTCGCGCTCGCTGGTAATGGCGATCACCGGTTTGTGCAAGGCGGTGCGCGAGCGATCGAGGTAGGCGACAAACGCCTCCAGCCCGCCGTCGTAATGCAGGTCGACCGACTTTTCTTCCACATTACGGGCGTCCGTCAATTTCAGGGCCACGCCCGAATTCAGGAACGCCAGTTCGCGCAGCCGGTGCTCCAGGGTGGCGAAATCAAATTCCGTCATGGTGAACGTTTCGGTCGCCGGAAGGAACGTGATTTCGGTGCCGGTCAGCGGGCCTTTTTCGGTCAGCGGCGCGTCGCCAACGACCTTCAGCGGGTCTTGCGTTTCGCCGTGGCAGAAGCGCACGAAATGCTCTTTTCCATCGCGCCAGATGCGCAGATCCAGCGTTTCGGAGAGCGCGTTTACCACCGAAACGCCAACGCCATGCAGACCGCCCGAAACTTTGTACGAGTTTTGGTCGAATTTGCCGCCCGCGTGAAGCTGGGTCATGATGACTTCGGCGGCCGAAACCCCTTCCTCCTGATGCACATCGACCGGGACGCCGCGGCCGTTATCGCGGACCGTGGCCGAGCCGTCGCCGTTCAAAATGACGTCGACCAGATCGCAATGACCGGCCAGCGCCTCGTCGATGGCGTTGTCGACGGCCTCATAGACCATGTGATGCAGACCGGTGCCGTCGTCGGTGTCTCCGATGTACATGCCGGGCCGCTTGCGAACGGCCTCCAGCCCGCGAAGAACCTTGATCGAATCGGCATCATAGGTGTTATTGCCGTCGGTCTCGTCGCCGTCGGGTGCGTTATCAGTGCTCTGTTCCTGCTCGTCGGTCATGGTTTGATCGATCTTCTTTTCTGTTTTCAATTATTCAATCGGCGTGACGCTTGCGGCGTCGATGCCGAAAAACTGGGCCGCGCCGCGAAGGGGCGCGAAGGTCTCTATATCGGTTCCCGCGAGCCAGGCCTGCGCGCCCAGAACCTTCAACTCCTCAAACAATGCCTCGCGGCGGCTTGCGTCCAGATGCGCCGCCACCTCGTCCAATAGCAGGACCGGAACCCGGTCCCGTTCCTGCGCCTGCATGCGCGCGCCCGCCAGCACGATGGCGATCAGAAGCGCCTTTTGCTGACCGGTCGAACTTTGCCCCGCAGGCGTGCCGCTGTGCGCATCGAACACCCGCAGATCGCTGCGATGCGGACCGACCGCAGCGCGACCGCTTTCGGCGTCGCCGTGGCGATGCTCGGCCAGAGCGGCGCGAAACCTGTCTTCCGCCGCCAGCGCCGGGCCTTCGTCCAACCAACCCTCCAGCGCGCCTTCCAAAACGATGCGCGCGCCCGGAAACGGTCCCACGGGGCGCTGACAAAACGTTGCAAGCCGGTCTACCGTTTCCTTGCGGGCCGCCGTAATGGCAACGCCGCGCCCGGCCATCGTTTCTTCCAGCGCACCCAGCCAAACCGGATCGGCGGCACCCGCGCCACGCAACAGCGCGATGCGTTCGCGCGCGGCGGTCTCAAAAGCGCTGACCCGTCCGGCATGGGCCGGGTCGAACCCGAAAACCAGCCGGTCGATAAATCGCCGCCGCGCCGAAGCGCCCTCGACAAACAACCGGTCCATGCGCGGCGTCAGCCAAACGGCAGCGAAGTGTTCGCCCAGCGCGGCCTGCCCGCGCGCGTCTTCGCCATCAATTCGCACGACCCGGCGTTCCCGCCCGTTGGCCGCCGCCGCTATTTCGCGTCCGGTCCCAAGATCGACCGGCCCGTCCGGGGTGCGCACCGTGGCGGCAACCGCCCACGGATGCTCAAAATCTTCCTGCCCACTTCCATCCTGGCTTCCCTCTGGGCGCATGGAGACCTCGCCAATGCGGGCGGTGCGCAGGCCACGGCCCGGCGCCAGAAACGAAACCGCCTCCAGCAAGTTGGTCTTTCCCGCTCCATTGGGGCCGCTCAAGACCACCGGTCGTTCGTCCACATCCAGACGCAGCTTCTCGTAGCAACGAAACCCGGTAAGCGTCAGCCTCGCGACAGAGTACCGCCCCGGTGCGCGTGAACCGCTTTCAGACACGGCGTCGGACAATCCGTCCTTCCTAAAATCCCTGGATTCGTTCAGGGTCAAACCCTCGATCTACACGCGCATCGGCATAAGCACGTACAGCGCGCTGGTGTCGCCGACCTCGCGTACGATCGTCGGCGACGCCGAATCCGACATCACGAACTGGGCGGTATCGCCCTCGATCTGCTGGGTGATGTCCAACAGGTAGCGGGAATTGAAGCCGATCTCGATGGCGTCGGCGGCGTAAGCAACCTCGATTTCCTCGCTGGCGCTTCCATTGTCGGGGCTGTTGGCCGACAAAACCAGATTGCCCGCGCCAACCGCCAGCTTCACGGCCCGCGATTTTTCGGTGGAGATGGCCGAAACCCGGTCCACCGCCTCGGCGAACGGCTTGCATTCCACATCAAGAATTTTGTCGTTGTCCGACGGGATAACCCGAGCGTAATCGGGGAAAGTGCCGTCGATCAATTTGGATGACATCACCGCATCGTCGAACGAGAAGCGGACCTTGGTTTCCGATAGCGCGATGGTCACATCATCGCCGATCTCGTCGATCAGCTTGCGCAGTTCGCTTACCGTCTTTCGCGGCAGGATGACGCCGGGCATGCCGGACGCGCCGTCGGGAAGCGGCACCTCGACACTGGCCAGCCGATGACCGTCGGTGGCCACCGCGCGCAGCACATCGACGCCCTCGCGCTGCGCCACATGAAGGTAAATGCCGTTCAGATAATAACGGGTTTCCTCGGTGGAAATGGCGAATTTGGTGCGGTCGATCAGGCCGCGAAGCTCGCCGGCCGAAAGGCGGAATTCCTGCGGCAATTCACCGCCCGCCATGACCGGGAAATCTTCCGTCGGCAAACACGAAAGGGTAAAGCGCGAACGCCCGGCGCGCAGGGTCAGGCTGTCGTCCTCCGACGTTTCAAGTTCGACCTGCGATCCGTCGGGCAATTTGCGCACGATATCGTACAGCGTATGAGCCGGCGCCGTTGTCTCGCCCGCAACGGCGATCTCGGCGGCGACCGATTCGGCGATGTCCAAATCCATATCCGTGGCATTAAGGCTCAGCAACCCGTCCTTGCCCTCCATCTTCACGTTGGACAGGATCGGAATGGTGTTGCGGCGTTCAACCACGTTTTGCACGTGTCCCAACGACTTCAATAGTGCGGACCGCTCGATCGTCAATTTCATGGCATTTGCTATTCTATAATTTGACCGATTCCATTGCGCGAATCCCAGCGCCCGAACATCCGACTCAAACGACCGTCGAAAGATAACGAGAAGAGCCCCCGCGACAACCGCGGCATTATATCAGAAGTGCTTGGAATCAGAAGCCCTTTCCGCGCTCCCGAAAGGCGTGAAAAGGGCCTGAATATGGCGGCGACTCGGCCTGCTTGCGTAAGCCGCTCAACCCTCAAGCATGCGGCGCAGCAAATCGACGTCTTCGGCAAACCCGGCGTCGCGCTCGCGCAGCTCATCGACCTTCTTGACGGCGTGCATCACGGTGGTGTGGTCGCGACCGCCGAACTTGCGGCCGATTTCCGGCAGCGAGCGCGAGGTCAGTTGCTTGGCCAGATACATGGCGACCTGACGGGGCCGCGCCACCGAGCGTGCACGGCGCGCCGAATGCATATCGGAGGTACGGATATTGAAGTGTTCGGCCACCCTTTTTTGAATTTCCTCGATGGTGACCCGGCGATCATTGGCACGCAACAGGTCGTGCAAAACTTCCTGGGTGGTTTCCAGGGTGGTTTCGCGGCCCACCAGTTGAGCGTGGGCGACGATGCGGTTCAACGCGCCTTCCAGCTCGCGCACGTTGGACGTGATCTTGTGGGCGAGGAACTCAAGAACGTTGGACTGAACTTCGACGCCGATCTGATCGGCCTTGGATTGCAAAATGCCGAGCCTGAGTTCGTACGTGGTGGCGTGAAGATCGGCCACCAGTCCGCAGTTGAGGCGCGATTTCAGGCGCTCCTCAATGCCTTCAAGATTGGATGGCGATTTGTCGGCGGACAGAACGATCTGGCGGCGCTGGTCGACCAGGGCGTTGAAGGTGTGGAAAAATTCTTCCTGCGTCGAATCCTTGCCGGCGATGAACTGAACGTCGTCGATCATCAACACATCGACCGAGCGGAACTGTTCCTTGAAATCCACCGTGTTCTGCTCGCGCAGCGCTCGGATGAACCGGTACATGAATTTTTCCGCCGACAGATAAATCACATTGCGGCGCGCCTTGTCGTTGCGAATCGACCAGGCGATGGCGTGCATGAGATGGGTCTTGCCCAGGCCGACGCCGCCGTAAAGGAAAAGCGGGTTGAACGGCACGGTCGACGCCTCGGCCACCCTGCGGGCCGCGGCGTAGGCGAACTCGTTGGGCTTGCCGACGACAAACTGATCAAACGTGAAGCGCGGATCCAGCGGCGCGCTGATTTCGGCATAGGATTCTTCAATGCGCTGGGCGACTCGCGGACGCGCCGGCGCCAACGGCGCGGTCTTTTCCTCGGCCTCGGCACCTGGTTCATTTTGCGGACGGGCGCGCGGGCTGCGGCGGTCGCTCTGCACGACCACATCCACGCTGTCCACCTCGGGGTTTTCCGCTTGCCAAAGAGCTGACAGCCGTTCGGCGTAATGGGCGACCACCCAGTCCTGCATGAAACGCGTCGGTACGGAAAGACGGATTTGGCTTCCGGTCATCTCGCGAACGGACATGGGCTTGAGCCAGCTTTGGTAGGCGGCTTCTCCGACCTCTTCACGAAGGCGCCCGCAGACGGACTCCCATTCCGAGTTCAACCGGACATCAAGAACTTCGCCGCTCATTCCGATTCCCCCCGGATTTCCGAGTCGAACGGCAAGAAATTCCGTCGCCCGATTTCAACAAGGCAATACTTATCGGCCACTTTCACTTAATGCCCCCCACGACACGCTAAACCAAAAACCCCCGGTCGAACCGCTTTCGCCGTCAGACCAAAACTCCAGCCACAACCACGGCCATGTAACCGGCCTCTAATTCGGCCAGATCCCCCTCGCCGAGCAATTTATAAGCGAAATCTTTGTTATTGACCCGCTTAAGCCTTGAAAAGTACTTCACGGTTTAAGGGATTTATTTACAGCGCGTCATCTTTTATTTGCAACGCCCTGTCGACTTTCTTCCATGCTGTTGAATCCGAACGGAAAATCTTAATTCCGCCACAAGATTTATACTTGATTTCCATTCAAACGAGTGGCGGGATCACCAGCAACGGCGATCACTGTACACATCGGTCGCGAGTCAAAGCAACGAGAACGAACGCCGAACTCTGCAAAAATTTCGCTTGACAATTTTCGCCTGCGGGACTCCTCCTAGACATCCCCTGGGCGAGCAGACACAAAAAAGGCCGCGCCCCAAAGGGTTCGCGGCCCATGCTGATTTTTGCCTTGCGATCAGGCGTTCATCGCATTGATACGGCGCGATAAACGTGACAGGCGGCGGGCAACCGTATTGCGGTGCAGCACGCCTTTGTTGACGCCGCGCATCATTTCGGGCTGGGCAGCCTGAAAAGCGCTGGCGGCCACATCCTTATCGCCGCCGGTGATGGCTTCTTCCACCTTCCTGACGTAAGTGCGAATGCGGCTGACCCGAGCCCGATTGACCTGGGTTTTGCGTTCGGTCTGGCGGATGCGTTTCTTCGCCGACATATGGTGGGCCATGCGATATTCCCGTTCGTTCTAGGTATTTTAGTGGAAAAGACCGCAGGCTTATATATCCGGGAACCGCCCTCGTCAAGCCCTGCATCGCCCGGAATCGCACGTTTTTCGCTATTTCGGTGTTTGCTGCACACCAGATTCGGGAGAGACGGCGAATCGCACCGTCACGACACCCCCGTTTTCGGAAATTTCCAGCTTGAGGATTTCGCCTTCCCGGGAGAAAAGTCCGTGGCTTTCATCGCGCCAGCCCAGTTGCGGAAGGGTCGAGGCATAGAACGTCAAAACAGCCGCGCGCGAAACGCCGCCAGAAACGCCGCCAGAGACGCGGCCTGTGGCAATCGCCTCGACGATTCGCCCACCCGGCGCGTCGAATTCCATTCCCGCGGCCTCATCTTCGACGAGGCCCGGCATCAGGGGCAAATCCTCAAAACCGCCGAGAAAGGCCGCAGGCTCCGCGCGTACGTTCAGGGCCAAAAGAAACATGCCCAGAAGGAGGATCACACCGATGGTTTGACGCTTAGCCATAGTCGATCTCTATATCATCGTTGGCGATGAGCACAGTAAAAAGTCGACCGGCCCGATTGCGCGAATCGGCGAACGGCCCGCTCAACGCAATCACAATCGGGGCAGGGTTCCCCCGCCCGGCCGTAAACCGCGAAATGGTGCTGAAAATATCCGCTCTCGCCCGACGGCTGCCGGTGGTCGCGCAAAGACGAGCCGCCCGCGTCTATGGCATCAACCAAAACGTCGCGAATCGCCGCCGCGAGCCGGTTCAGGCGCACGCCCCTGATGCTCGAGGCTTTGCGGCGGGGTGAAATCCCGGCCCGAAAAAGCGCCTCACAAGCATATATATTGCCGATTCCCGCCACCACCGACTGATCGAGCAAAACCGTCTTGATGGGGCCTGAACGCCCGGCCAGACGTTCGCCCAGAAGATCGGGGCTGAAGGCGTTGCCCAACGGCTCGGGGCCTAAACGGCGCAAAAACCGGTGGCCGTCCAGCGCGTCGGTCGGCGTCAAATCAATGAAGCCGAATCGGCGCGGATCGTTGAAGCACGCAACCGCGCCCTTATCGGTTTCAAATATCACATGGTCATGCGGCCCCGGTTCGGGCGGCGTATCGGTAAACACCAAAAACCGCCCCGACATGCCCAGATGGACGATCACGCAGTTCCCGCCGTCCAGATGAATAAGCAGAAATTTGGCGCGCCGGGTCAGCGACGTTACCCGCCGCCCGGCCACCAACGCCTCGAAATCGTCGGGGATGGGAATGCGCAGTTTCCGCCGCCGCACGGAAACGCGGCTCAGAACGCGCCCCAGAAGGGCAGGCTCCAGACCACGGCGAACGGTTTCGACCTCGGGAAGTTCGGGCATGGAATTTGTTCTAACGTAGCGCGGGCTTGCGGCATAGGTTATGTTTCCGCCCATGATCAAACCGAACCGCCAGCGAAAGCGCAAACCGGCCCCGGAAACGCCCCGGGAGACGCCCACGGAGACGCCCACGGAGACGCCGGCGCAAACCACTCATTTCGGTTATAGCGATGTTCCCGTGGACGAGAAGGCGTCGCTTGTTCATGACGTTTTCGCCGACGTCGCCGAAAACTACGATCTGATGAACGATCTCATGAGCATGGGCATACATCGCTGGTGGAAATCGGCCTTTATGAACCGGCTCAACCCGCAGCCCGGAATGCGCCTCCTCGACGTTGGCGGCGGTACCGGCGATATCGCGTTCGCCTTTCTCGCGCGGGGCGGTGGCGCGGCGACGGTCTGCGACATCAACGCCGAAATGCTGGAAGTGGGGCGCAGGCGCGCCATCGACCGGGGCATTTTGGACAATCTGGACTGGACCTGCGGCAACGCCGAAAATCTGCCGGTCAGTGACGCTTCGGTCGAGGCCTACACGACGGCCTTTTGCATCCGCAACGTGACCGATATTCCCGCCGCCCTCAGGGAGGCCCGGCGGGTCCTGAAGCCGGGCGGGCGGTTCATGTGTCTGGAATTCAGCCACGTGGTGCTGCCGGTGTTCGATAAACTTTACGACGCCTATTCCTTCAACGTGTTGCCGGCGCTGGGCCAGTTGATCGCCGGAAACCGCGAAGCCTACCAGTATCTGGCCGAGAGCATTCGCAAATTCCCCACTCAGGACCGCTTCGCCGATATGATCGCCGACGCCGGACTGGGGCACGTGACCTACCACAACCTATCGGGCGGAATCGCCGCCATTCATTCGGCTTGGCGGATTTAGGGCGGACTTAGGCATGCTTCGCGCCATCAGAAATCTTTCCCGCCTTTTGCGGATCGCCAAGATCCTGGCCCGCCACGACGCGCTGTTCCTGCTTGAGAGGCTGGATTTCGCGCCGGCCGTGGTGACGCTTGCCCGATTGATCTCGTATCGCCGCCGCGAGGGACGCCCCGGACAGCGCCTCGCCCTGGCCCTGCAGGAAGCCGGACCCAGTTTCATCAAGGTGGGGCAGGCGCTTTCCACGCGGGCCGATCTGGTGGGTGAGGAAATCGCCGCCGACCTTTCGGACCTGCAGGATCACCTGCCTGCCTTTTCCGGAACCGAGGCGCGCCAGACCGTCGAAGCGGAATTCGGCGTCGAAGTCGACGAATTGTTCGCGTCGTTTGACGAGGCGGCCATTGCCGCAGCCTCCATCGCCCAGGTTCATTTCGCCGAAACGACCGATGGCCGCGAAGTGGCGGTCAAGATTCTCAGGCCCGGTATCGAAGCGGCCATGGCCAGGGATATGGATCTCTTTTTCTGGATCGCCGAGTTGATTGAGGCGGCGCGGCCCGACATGCGGCGGTTCAAGCCGGTGGCGGCCGTGCAAACCCTGGCCGATACGGTCAAGCTGGAAATGGACCTGCGCTACGAAGCCGCCGCCGCCAGCGAGCTTGGTGAAAATTTCGCCGACGACCCCGGTTTTCACGTTCCCGATGTGGATTGGGCGCGGACCGGACGGCGCGTGCTGACCACCGAACGGGTCGGCGGCATTCCCATCGATGACCGCGACGCCATTCTGGCCGCCGGGTACGATCCGGAAAACGTTCTCAAAAATGCGGGCGGCGCTTTCTTTTTGCAGATTTTCCGCGACGGCTTCTTCCACGGTGACCTTCACGCGGGCAACCTGTTCGTTCAGGCCGATGAAAGCGTGACCGCCGTCGATTTCGGCATCATGGGCCGGGTCGACCGCACCACGCGGCGGCATCTGGGCGAAATGCTTCTGGCGTTCCTGCGCCGCGATTACCGGCGGGCCGCTGAAATACACTATGAAGCCGGGTGGATTCCCGACCGCGCCTCCATCGACGGCTTTACCCAGGCCTGCCGGTCGGTCGCCGAGCCCATCATGGACAAGCCGCAAAACGAGATTTCCATGGGCCGTCTTCTCGGCCAGCTGTTCCAGGTGACTGAAACCTTCCGTATGGAAACCCAGCCCCAGTTGCTGCTTTTGCAAAAGACCATGCTGGTGGCCGAGGGAACCTCGCGCAGGTTAAGTCCCGAATCGAACATGTGGCTGCTGGCCCGGCCCCTGATCGACGAATGGATGGCCAGCGCGGCCGCGCCCGAAGCTCGGGTCCGCGAAGCGGTGGGCGAGATCGCCTCGGCGGTGGAACGCCTGCCGCGTCTGGTCGACGGTTTTGAGCGCGGCGTTTCCATGCTGGCCGACGGCGAGCTGAAACTTCACCCCGACGCCCTTCGCCCCCTGGGTGGAAACTCCGGTCGCTCCAGCACCGTGATTGTCTTGTGGGGCGTGATCGCCGTCCTCGTCGCCCTGCTCATTTTCTCCTGAATTTGCCGACTCATTTTTTCCGGGTTTTTATAGCCCTTGAAACGGGCACCCATGTCCATTAATCTTTAATCACACTATTTTTTCGTGATTTCTCATGGAATTCGCCGTGTTGACAGGAAAACGCATTCTTTTGGTCCTTTCGGGCGGCATTGCCGCCTACAAGTGCCCCGATTTGGTTCGCCGCCTGCGCGAACGCGGGGCTGCCGTTCGCTGCGTCATGACCCGCGCCGCCGAGGAATTCGTCACCCCGCTAACCCTTGGCGCGGTAAGTGGAAATCCCGTCCATCGGGATATGTTTTCCCTGACGGAAGAAAACGGCATCGGCCATATCCAGCTATCGCGCGAGGCCGACGTCCTTGTCGTCGCGCCCGCCACGGCCAACACTCTGGCCAAAATGGCGAACGGGCTAGCCGACGATCTGGCCAGCACGATTTTACTGGCAACCAGCGCCCCGATCATGGTCGCACCGGCCATGAACGTGCGCATGTGGAACCACGAGGCCACGCAAAACAATCTGAAGGTTCTGAAATCTCGTGGTGTCACGCTGATCGGTCCCAACGAAGGCGACATGGCGTGCGGCGAATACGGCTTTGGCCGCATGGCCGAAGTGGATGAAATCGTCACCGCGCTGGCGGCATTTTTCGAGGACGGAGCCCCGCTGAGCGGACAGCGCGCGCTGGTCACCAGCGGCCCCACCGTCGAGGCCATCGACCCGGTTCGCTATATCGCCAACCGCTCATCCGGAAAGCAAGGGCACGCCATCGCGGCGGCTCTGGCCGGACTGGGGGCGCAGACGACCCTGGTGACGGGACCGACCGATCAGCCCGATCCGCCGGGCGTAACGGTCGTTCATATCGAATCGGCAGTGCAAATGCTGACCGCGTGCAAAGCGGCCCTTCCCGCCGACATCGCCGTGTGCGCCGCCGCCGTGGCCGATTGGCGCGCCGCCGAAACCGCCGCCAACAAAATCAAGAAGTCAAACGACGACCCTCCGGCCATCGAATTGGCTCGTAATCCAGACATTCTGGCCACGCTGGCGACGGACGGACCGGATCGCCCGCGACTGGTCGTCGGGTTTGCCGCCGAAACCGAAAACGTCATTGAGAATGCCGTGGCCAAACGTGCCGCCAAGGGCTGCAACTGGATCGTCGCCAACGACGTTTCGTCCGATACCGGAACCTTCGGCGGAGACGACAATAGCGTTCACCTGGTTACCGGAGAGGGCGGGAACAAAGATGTCGAGGACTGGCCGCGCATGTCCAAGCGCGATGTTGCCGCACGCCTGGCCGCGCGCATTGCCGAGAAGCTGGGAGGCGAATTATGAGCGACGTTCGCGTGGCCGTCACCCGCTTGCCGCACGGCAAAAACCTTCCCCTGCCCGAATACGCGACGCCGGACAGCGCCGGGCTCGATCTGATGGCCGCCATCGGTGAAGCCGTATCAATCGCACCGGGCAAGCGCGCCATCGTCCCATCGGGACTGGCCATCGCGCTGCCCCGGGGGTTCGAAGCGCAGGTCCGCCCACGCTCGGGGCTGGCCGCCAAGCACGGCATCACGGTTTTGAACGCGCCGGGAACCATCGACGCCGACTATCGGGGCGAGGTTGGCGTCATTCTGGCCAATCTGGGCGATGAAACCTTCACCGTCGAACCGGGCATGCGAATCGCCCAAATGGTGGTCGCCCCGGTCAGCCGCATCGCCTGGGACGAGACGGAAGAATTGCCCGAAAGCGGGCGCGGGGCTGGCGGTTTCGGTTCGACCGGAAGTTAGGGACAAAAGGAGTGGAATAAGGTGTTTCGCGTTTCCAAGAAAATGCTGTTCGCCATTGAGGCCGTGCTCGACATTGCCTATCACGCCGGAAGCGGCCCCGTGCAAAGCCGCGAGATCACGCGCCGCCAGGGCATTCCGCGCCGTTATCTCGAACAAGCCCTCCAGCACCTGGTGCGCGAAGGCGTCCTGATCGGCGTACGCGGCCCGCGCGGCGGATACCGGTTGGCCCGCGAGCGCCGGCGCATTTCCGTCGGCGACATCGTCCGCGTGGTGCGCCTGATGGACGGCGCGGAAGACGCCATCGAAGAAACGGTTGGCTCGGAACTGGGCCGCACGGTGGTCCGGCCCATATGGACCGACCTTCAGGATAAGCTTTTGGAGGGCCTGGACGACGTCACCATCGACACTCTTTGCATGCAGGCCAACGAGGCCGGAATCGTCAGCGAAGGACGAAAAAGCCTGGACTTTACGATTTGATTTCACCCTCTGATTAGTGTAAAAGCCGCCAATTCTACATTTTGATCGGATGGATTAATGGCAAAGCAATCAATTGAGTTCCGCGGCCGCATTTATGACGACATCACCCAAACCGTTGGCGCGACACCCGTCGTCCGCCTGAAAAACCTGATCGCCGATGCCGGTTGCAAGGCCGACATTCTGGGCAAGTGCGAGTTTTTCAATCCGCTCGCTTCGGTCAAGGATCGCATCGGACTGGCCATGATCGAGGCTGCCGAGGTTGACGGAAAAATAGGTCCCGGTTCGGTGTTGGTGGAACCAACGTCGGGCAATACCGGAATTGCGCTGGCTTTCGTCTGCGCCGCCAAGGGCTACCGGTTGATCCTGACCATGCCTGATTCCATGTCGGTGGAGCGGCGCAAGATGCTGGCCCTGCTGGGGGCCGAGCTGGAACTGACCCCCGCCGCCAAGGGCATGACCGGGGCCATCGGCCGGGCCACTGAAATCGTCGAGAGCACGCCCGGCGCGATCATGCTTCAGCAGTTTGAAAACCCGGCCAATCCCGAAATTCACCGGCGCACCACCGCCCAGGAAATTTGGCGCGACACGGACGGCGCGGTCGATGTGGTGATTGCGGGTGTGGGCACCGGCGGCACCCTGACGGGCGTGGCCGAGGTGATCAAGCCGCTGAAACCCGACTTCAAGATCATCGCCGTGGAACCCGAGGACAGCCCGGTTCTTTCGGGCGGCGTTCCGGGGCCGCACAAAATTCAGGGTATCGGCGCGGGTTTCGTGCCCAAAATCCTGAACACCGGGATCATCGACGAGATCCTCAAAATTGGCAACGAGACGGCGCTGGCCACCTCGCGCAAGGCGGCCCGCCTGGACGGACTGCCCGGCGGAATTTCCTCGGGTGCTGCGCTGGCCGCGGCCCTTGAAGTGGGGAGCCGCTCCGGCATGGAAGGCAAGACAATCGTCGCCATCCTGCCGTCGTTCGCTGAACGCTATCTCTCAACCGCGTTATTTGACGGACTTGGCCTAGAATAGAGAACTAAAATAAATGGACTTTACCGACGAACAGATAAACCGCTACGCCCGCCACATTCTTTTGCCCGAGGTCGGGGGCGAAGGGCAGGCGAAACTACTGAACGCCAAAGTCCTGGTGGTCGGCGCGGGCGGCCTCGGTTCGCCCATACTTTTGTATCTGGCCGCCGCCGGGGTCGGCACCATCGGCATCATCGACGATGACGTGGTGGATTTGACCAACCTTCAGCGCCAGATCGTGCATGTGACGGACTCCATCGGCGTTCCCAAGGTGGAAAGCGCGGCGGCGACCCTGGCCGGGATCAATCCGGGGATACAGGTCAACACCCACAACATGCGATTAAACGCTGACAACGCCGCCTCGCTCATTTCCGAGTACGACGTGGTGACCGACGGCAGCGACAATTTCGACACCAAGTTCTTGCTGAACGACGCCTGCTACTTCGGACGTAAACCGCTGGTTACCGGCGCGATCCTGCGCTTTGCGGGTCAGGTCTTCACCTTCAAGGCCTATGAAGAAGACGACACACCCTGTTACCGCTGCATCTTCCGCGAACCGCCGCCGGAAGGCAGTGTGCCCACCTGCGCCGAAGCGGGCGTGTTGGGCGCGCTGTGTGGAATGATCGGCTCGACCCAGGCCACCGAGATCATCAAGGAAATTCTGGGCATCGGCGAAAGCCTCGCGGGGTCCCTGCTGGTGTGTGACGCCCTGTCGACCATGTTCCGCAAGATCAAGGCGCGGCGCGATCCCGCCTGTCCGCTGTGCGGCGATCATCCGACAATTACGGATTTGTCCGGTCATGCCAAGGTTGGTCATGCCTGAGAACAATAGCCCCGACAAATTATCAATCGTCGTTTTCACGGGCGATTTCGACAAAGTGCACTACGCTCTGGTTCTGGCGTCGGGGGCCGCCGCCGTGGGCAAGGCCGTGACCTTGTTTTTCACCATGGATGCCTGCCACGCCCTGAAAAAAGGCGCCGCGTCCTGGCGCAGCCTGCCAACCAGCCGCCGCGACGGCAAAACCGGCGGCGACATGGATGACGGTTTTGCCGACGCCGGTGTCGCCACGTTCGAGGAATTGCTGAGCGCCTGTCCCGAACTGGGCGTGCGCTTCATGGTGTGCGAGATGGGGCTCAAGGCCATCGGTCTGGAGCGCGCGGACCTGCGCGACGACATTCCCTTTGAGGATGGCGGCGTGGTCACCTTCGTCACCGACGCATCCGCCGACGGGACCATGCTGTTTATCTAGATTTTTTCGCGCCCCAACATCAGACCGCCCAGAGAATTCTGGACGGGGCCGGACCGTCCCTTGCCAACCCGGCGGCCGTCGATTTCGACGACGGCACGAATTCCGCCGGAATTGCTCAGGAACACTTCCGAAGCGCTTTCCAGTTGATCCGGCGTTATGGATTGTTCCGCCGCCCCGATCGCCTCGATCACGGCGGCGCGCATGACGCCGGGAAGGGCGCCGTCGCGGGTGGGCGGCGTCGCGGTCTTTCCGCCGATCACGCAAAACACGTTGGCCGCACTGGCTTCGGCCAGAAAACCGGCGGTGTTCAGAAGTAACGCCTCATCGGCACCACGATCTTCGGCTTCCTTGAGCGCCAAAATCCCTTCCAGATAATTCAGCGACTTGATGCGCGACAGCGGTGAGTGTTCGTTGCGCCGTGTCGAGGCGGCGATCACCGCCTTGACCGGCTTGGGCGGGGCGAGGGACTGAACGAACGCCATAATTAGCACACTCGGCGACGCCTTCGTTGGCGGGCGCAGGCCGCGAGGCGCCGGGCCACGAGAAACCGTCAGGCGGATCGTCCCGTGTTCAATGCCATTTTCTTCCGCCGTTCGCCGCACGGCCGCCTCAAGGTCATCACGCGAATAGGGCGGAACGATGCCGCAAACCCGTAGGCCATGGGCCAGGCGCGCAAGATGCCGCTCCAGGCGAAGGGGGTTGGAATCACGAACGGCAATGGTTTCGAAAACGCCGTCACCCAGCAAAAATCCCCGGTCATCCACGCGGATGCGGGCCTCGCCTTCGCCAACCAGATCACCGTTCAGCCAAACCTTCATGGGTCCTCCGCCTGCAGGCTTTGCATGAGCGCGCGGGCCTTGTCCATGGTTTCTTCGAATTCACGCGCCGGGTCGGAATCGGCGACAATACCGCCGCCCACCTGCAAAATGGCCTCGTCCCGGTCAATAACGATGGTGCGAATAACGATGCTGGAATCCATGGCGCCGTCGAAGCCGATCCAGGCGATGGTTCCGCAATAGGGGCCGCGCCGGGCGCATTCCAGTTCCGAAATAATTTCCATAGCGCGGATTTTGGGCGCGCCGGTGATCGATCCGCCGGGAAAGGCGGCGCGCAATAGATCGACCGGGCCAAGCCCTACACGAAGGTGCGCTTCAACCACCGAAACCAGATGATGAACGGTGGCGAAACTTTCCAGCCCGCACAGTTTGGGAACCGAGACGCTGCCGGTTCTGGCCACCCTGGACAGATCATTGCGCAGGAGATCCGCGATCATAAGGTTTTCCGCGCGGTCCTTTGGGCTGGCCTCCAGTTCGCGCGCCAAAGCGGCGTCCGCTTCCGGGCTTGCGCTGCGCGGGCGCGTTCCCTTGATGGGCCGGGTTTCGATGGTGCCATCGGCGTTCAAGCGCAAAAACCGTTCGGGCGAAGCCGAAACCACGGCCCGGTCCGCCCCGCAATTGATGACGGCCCCAAACGGCGCGGGATTCGTTTCGCGAACCCTCAAATAGAGGGCCAGCGGGTCCAGACCTTCAGGCATGGGGGCGATCAGGCGGTGCGAGATGTTGGCCTGATAGATATCACCCGCATGAATGTAATCAACGGTCTTGGCCACGTTGGTCTCGAACTCGGCGCGCGGGGTTTCAAAACGCCATGACGAGCGGCCGCCGGGGTCGGCGGGCGGAGCGGGGGCCACCTGGATGCGAGCCGCCATCGCCGCCATTCGGGCGTCCGCGTCATTCCTTGCAACATTGGTGGCGATGATCCAGGCGCGCTCCTCGAGCATATCGAAGGCGGCAATGGTGTCGTAGAAACCCACAAACAGATCGGGAAGACCACAGCCCGAGCTCGCGTGCGGGGGCAGGCGCTCCAGCGTGGCCCCCAACTCGTACCCCAGAAAGCCCACCGCTCCGGTTTGGAAAGGGGGCAGGTCCGGATCGGTCCGAACGCTGAACTTATCCAGCATTGTGGTGATTTCGGCCAAGGGATCGGAAGTCGGGTCGCCCAACCGCCATTCAATCAGGGAAAACGGGTCTGCGGCGATATAGCTCCAGCGTCCGCGACCGCCGGACGCTTGCGCGCTGTCCAGCAGCATGGCCGCAGGCTCATCTGCGAAAGCCGCAAACGCTTGCGACGGATCGACGAAAGGGATTGATCGGGCCCGGGGCCGATTTGGGGGCCGATCTGGCGGCCGTTCAGGGTAGGTCACCCAACACCCGGTCCGGTGGGGGATTGCCGTCAACGAAGGTTTTGATGTTGATCACCACCTTCTCGCCCATGTCGATGCGCCCTTCCAAAGTGGCCGATCCCATGTGCGGAACCAGAACCACGTTGTCGAGCGCAGTCAGCTTGGGATTGACGGCGGGCGCGTGTTCAAACACATCCAGCGCAGCACCCCCCAGATCGCCCGCGATCAGCATGCGGGTCAGGGCGTTCTCATCAATGACCTCACCGCGCGAGGTATTGACGACAAAGGCGTGGGGCTGCAGCAACTGTAAGCGCCGGGCCGACAGCAGGTGATAGGTGGCGGGCGTGTGCGGACAGTTGACCGAAATGATGTCCATCCTTGCCAGCATCTGATCCAGGCTTTCCCAGTAGGTGGCCTCCAGCTCGCTTTCCACCTCGGGATGGACGCGCCGACGGTTATGGTAATGGATGGAAAGCCCGAACCCCTTGGCCCGCGCCGCCAGCGCCTGGCCGATGCGGCCCATGCCGAGAATGCCCAATCGTTTTCCGTTGATGCGCCGGCCCAGCATCCAGGTCGGTGACCAGCCGTTCCAGCCGCCTGCGCGCAGGGTGCGCTCACCCTCGCCCAGACGCCTAGATGCGGCCAAAATCATGGCCATGGTCATGTCGGCGGTGTCGTCGGTCAGAACGTCGGGCGTGTTGGTGACGACGATACCGGCGGCATTGGCGGCGGCCAGATCAATATGATCGACGCCGGTTCCGAAATTAGCGATCAGCTTGAGGTTCGGCCCGGCTTCCGCAATGACGGCGGCGTCGATGCGGTCGGTAATGGTCGGCGTCAACACATCGGCGATGCGAACGGCCTCAATAAGATCGGCCTTGCTCATGGGCGCATCACCCAAATTGAGGCGCGCGTCGAACAACTCCATCATCCGCGTTTCGATGGCGTCCGGCAGTTTTCGCGTTACCACGACAACGGGTTTCATTTGCATTAAGCCTTTGTTACCGATCCTTGGTAATATAATGCGGCTAGTATCAAAACAAGAGGATAACCCGAGTGGTCCGATTTGTGCGCCTCGCCATCGTCGTATTGGGTTTTGCCCTCGCGATGGTTCCGGCATTGGCCTTTGCCGCGCCCCAGGGAACGGGGCTCCCGTTACCCCGTTTCATCAGCCTGCGCGCCGACAAGGCCAAGCTGCGCACCGGCCCGGGCGTTCAGTACCCGGAAGAATGGGTCTACCATCGCAAGGACCTGCCGCTTGAAATCATCGCCGAACATCACACCTGGCGAAAAATCCGCGACTGGCAGGGAACGCAGGGCTGGATGCACCAAAGCCTGCTCAGCGGCAAGAGAACCCTGATCGTCACCGGAACCGTTCGTTCGCTGCGCACCAAGCCCGACATCAAAAGCAACGCCGTCGCGCGCGCCGAACCCGGCGTCGTCGGCAACATTTTAGGCTGCCCGGAAGCAAGCCTGTGGTGCCGCGTCGAGGTCGGCGGTTTCACCGGCTGGCTGCGCAAACTGGAATTCTGGGGTGCCTATAAGGGCGAGGTGGTCGAGTAGGGCGCGCCAACCCCCCCTGCGATTCCCTCCGCGTTGCGATCATTGCCTGCAATACAACTTTTTGTTAGCGTGAGCGATGTACTTCGCAGGGTGGCGGGATGGCCGATATCAACGAAAATAAGAATGCGGGCGGGATCGTTCGCGCGTTTCCGGTGTTGGTTCTTGTGGCGGTCGCGGTCGGGTTTTTCGTTTGGTATGACCAAGTAATCGCATGGCCTTGGTGGGCCAAAGTCACTCCTCCGGCCTTGACCTTGTTGGCGTTCCTGAAGTGGTACGGCGATTTCCGAAATAACGCTCGCCTGTTCATTTGCGACGTGGCGGGGCTGTTTGGTGTGCGCGATTCGCTTCCAATGTGCCGTGAGGCGGACCAATCGCCGGACGAAAAAGATTCGTTGGCGCTCCTGGAATTTCTGAAAGCGCAAAAAGGGGAACTCAACCCGGATCAACTGGATTTATTACGCCGTTTGGAAACCCATTTTGTAGAAGAGGCGTTCGACGTATTGACGAAGGCGGCGGGGTTAAAGGATGACCCCGTGGAAACCCGAGCCAATGCCGATACCCGTGTAACCCTTCGCGAAACGGTTGAGGAAGGCAATCCCGAGGAGCGCCGCGCGCTGGCCATGATTGCCGAGGGCGACCTCACCAGCGGTTTACAACTATTGTCCGATCTGGCGACGGCATCATCGCACGAGACCACCGCGCAATGGCGGCGCATCGGCCGTCTGGCCTATGCCGCCGACACCGCGCGGGCGCTCGCCGCCTATGAAAAAGTCGTCGCCCTCGACCGGTCCGACCCTTGGGACGCCATCTATCTAGGCCGTCTGTATAAAAGAGCCGGAAAGCTCGACCACGCCCACCGAACCTTTGAGAATGCGCTCGCTCCCCTGACCGGAGGCGACCACCGTGACCGCGAGGTCCTGTTGAACGAAATCGGCGACGTGCTGGTGGCCCAGGGCGACCTTGCGGGCGCGCTGGAAAACTACCGGGCCGCCATGGATATCGCCGAACGCCTCGCCGACGACGATCCCGGCAACGCCGGATG
>Ga0233431_1002973_pt1 | contig 21738 bp, 14 predicted proteins | sample SI_118_April2016_FD_179867 | JGI IMG/M metagenome (GOLD analysis project Ga0233431, IMG submission 179867) | Seawater microbial communities from Saanich Inlet, British Columbia, Canada - SI_118_April2016_200_MG | ecosystem: Environmental > Aquatic > Marine > Inlet | place: Canada: British... | reverse complement strand
GAACACTGCAGTTCATAGGGTAGCCGGAACAGAACTGGGGCAAGCTGTGGCACAATTTGGCAGCTGTCCCCTAGGTCAAGCAGTCATAAGTCAAGGATTTAAGCTGCCAGCCAAGTACGTTATTCACACAGCTTGCCCCGTTTACAACTCAAAACAAGACCAGCAGAGCCAACAAGTTTTAAGCCAGTGTTACGATAGTTCTCTTGGATTATCTCTACAGCATCAATTGACTAGTTTAACTTTTCCATCTCTAGCCACTGGAGTCTTTGGCTTTCCTCATGAGACATCTGCCTCTCTTGCAGCTAGAGCCATTCGCAATTTTTTACTGGAACCTAGCAGATACAACTCATCCCTCAAGGACGTTTATTTTTTGGTTTATCACGAAGATGAGTTTGAGCTGTACAAGGAGAAGTTTGGGGAAGTTTTTGTGTAGGGGAGTTCAATTGAATCAGCATAATGTAAGGAAAAAGTAAGTATAGTTGTTGTATGATGCATCGTACAGCCAAATATGCTTAAAATTAAATTTGAACCAGATCTAAAGTTCCAGTTAGAAGCAATCTCATCTGTAACTGATTTGTTTTCTGGTGCTCCATTCATCAGACCAGAGGAAGCAATATTTTCGGAAGTAGCCTCCAATGCTTTGAAAATTTCTCCAGAAGAAGTATTTCATAACCGCGACAAAGTAGTCAAAAGCAATGGTATTACTGATGGTCACAAAGAAGACGTTCTAGACTTTTGTGTTGAGATGGAGACAGGTACGGGGAAAACTTACGTTTACTTGAGAACCATTCTGGAGCTTCATAGAAAATATGGACTTTCCAAGTTTATTATTGTTGTGCCTAGCGTGGCAGTAAAAGAAGGCGTGATAAAGACTTTGGAGATAACCAAAGACCATTTTGAGGAATTATACAACTCCATGCCATATAGTTATTTTGTATATGACAGCAAGAAGATAAATAAAGTCAGAAATTTTGTTTATTCGAATCACTTGCAAATTATGGTGATGAACGTTCAGGCTTTTAATACTGACGATAGGATCATCAACCAGGAAAGAGACTCAAATAATGGTGAGAAACTTATTGATTTAATAAAGAAAGTTAGTCCAGTTCTGATACTAGATGAGCCTCAAGTGGGTATGGATACGGCTAACACCAGAAGTAGAAGAAAGAAGCTCAACCCTTTAGTTACTTTTCGTTACAGCGCAACTCATAAAGTAATGAAGAATCTGATACACAGACTCAGTCCTTATGATGCTTATAACCAAGGCTTGGTTAAGAAGATTGAAGTCTTCTCAATCCATGAAAGTAACACTCAAAGCAATGTTTATGTGGAGTTTGAAGGTGTTAAGTTGTCCAGTAACAAGCCACAGGCCAAGCTAAAATTAAGTCATAGACTGGCTAGTGGAGATTTCAAGATTAAATCTGGTTACTTTAAGGATGGGGATGACTTGGAAGTTAAGACTAAGAATCCTGTTTATAAGGGATGGATTATTGAACGAATCCTCAAAGACCCATTAAATGGCACAAGTAAGATTAAATTCAGTAATGGTATAAACCTTATTCAGGGTGAATCGCATGGTGTTGATAAAGAGAGTATTTTCAAAGAACAAATTCGTTGGACTATAAAGAAACACTTCGACAAAAAAGACAAATACAAAGATAAGAAGATTAAAGTATTGTCACTCTTCTTTATCGATAGAGTAGCTAACTATATTGAAGATGATTCATTGATAAGGCAATTGTTTGAACAAGTCTACACAGAAGAGTTCAAAGAGCGATATAACAGCCTGCCTGTTGATGTAGCTCAAGTTCATGATGGATATTTCGCCCAAACAAGACAAGGTGAATATACCGATAGTGAATTATCAATGAGAAAAAACAGCGAAGCTTATCAAAAGATTCTTAAAGACAAAGAGCGACTACTTTCTTTTGAAGAGCCTCTTGAGTTTATTTTCTCTCACACGGCTTTAGGTGTGGGTTGGGATAACCCAAACGTTTTCAATATTTGTACTCTCAATGAAACCGAAAGTCTTATTAAAAAGAGACAAGAAATAGGTCGTGGTTTACGTTTAAGCGTTACTCAGGAAGGTACTAGATATAGGGATTCTTTGGATGTGGAAGAAGGCAAGGAAGTTAATCTTTTAACAGTAGTAGCAAACCAGAGCTATTATGCTTTTGCTCAATCTTATCAGGATGAATTAGTAGCCGAATATGGACTTGGTGAGAAGAAACCAGATATTAGAAATGCTAGACATGAGCCAAAACACATTAAGCTTAAAAAGGATGTTGTTACTAGTGACGACTTTCAAAAACTTTGGAAGAAAATCTCTCAAAAGACCAGGTGCAAGGTTTTCTTTAGAGAAGATTCGATTATTGAGAAATGTATTGAGAGCTTGAATACCATCGTTGTTCCCGAAGCGGTTATTTCAATTAACTTAAATAGAATTACTGGCTTACTGGAGCAAGAAGAAGGTGCCATTCAAAATCAAAATGTGGGCCAGACAGAGGCAGAAACTAAAGCTCATTTTGTACCGATTAATCTATTTGAAGAAATTGCTAAAAATACTGCTTTAAGTGTGGCGACTGCCACTAAAATTTTAGCTGGTGTTAATAACAAACAAATGATAGTCAGAAACCCAGTAGTTTATTTGACAGAGGCGATTAAGCGCATTAAAAAGGTTTTAAGTGATGAGATGGTGAGATTGGTTAGGTATGAAACATTAGATGAAAGCTATTCACTTAAAGAGTTTGAGGATGTGGTTACAACTTATCAACAAAGCAATATTATTGAAGTCAGTAATAGTATTTATGACCATGTGATTTGTGATAGTGATGTAGAGAGAAACTTTGCTTTAGATATAGATGAGGAAAACAAAGTCAGAGTGTTTGTAAAGTTGCCTCATTGGTATACCGTACCAACACCTATTGGCAGTTATAATCCAGACTTTGCCTTAGTGCTGGAAAAAAGGGATTTGGATGATGGGGGCAAAGCAAACTTCTACTTTGTCATAGAAACTAAAGGCTCAAGAGAGTGGGAAGCCTTAAAAGAAGATGAAAAGATGAAAATTGAGTGCGCTATTAAACACTTTGAAGCGATTGGCTTAAAAGAGTATCTAGCGCCCGTAGAAAGTATGACAACTTTTAAGTCTAAGGCTAATGAGTTGGTTGGAGAAAATATTTTATAAGTATGAAAAATTACACTTATATCTTTTTAGCAAAAATTTACCCCCATAGAGTGAATTTCAATTTGACTGGACTTCCTAAATTTGAGTTTAAGCACTCGGATTGGGAGATAACTGGAAATTGTGAAGTTGAAATTTTTAACAGTGATGTTGTGATTAAATTTATTAGTCCTTTCGAATATACAGACAAAACAGATTGTAATATTGAGACCTTGAAAAACACAATAAGTGATGTTATTTCAGGATTTGTAGATGCTTTTTGCTATACAAGTTCTTTTTCTTACGATGTAGATATAGAAAAAGTTATTTGTCCTCAACTTAATCTATTAAAGTGGTTTAGTATACAAGCTGAAAGAAATATCAAGCCTTATGACAATTTGTTTAAAAAATTAACACTACTTTTATTAAGCGGAAAACATCCCCTTTTACCATGGGTTTTATCTGATTTTCGAAGGGCTTGCAAATATCCTTCTATGTCAGCTAGTTTTTGCTATCGAGCTATCGAGATAGTAAGGCAAAGTTATTTTGGGATTTATAATTCAAATCAAAATTCTACAAATTATCAAAAAGAGAGGGTAAAAAAAAGTTGGAGTCTACTTAATGAAATATTGTTATTTGAGGAATCAGACCATGACGAATTAATCGAATGGGCTACTACGAACCGTCATGGAAATTTCCCAGCAATTACATATAAGAAAAGATTAAAAATAATGAATCATACAAGGGATATTATTAATAAATTTATTAATTTTATTGAACAGAATGATATGTCTGAAAAAATTGGACAACTAAAATAAAAAGCACTTATGAATAAAACAAAAAAAACAAACCAAGTATCAAAACAATCACCCGACCTTCGTCGGGAAATGTTAGATAAACTTAAGAAATTATATCCACCCCTTTTTGATAATGAAGGGATGGTCAATCAAGATGAGCTTGAGCAATTGGTTGGTGACTTTTCTACACCTCAGACAGAAAAATATGAGTTTAACTGGGCTGGTAAGCAACAATCCAAAAAGAAAGCTTTTGCGATCAGTAAAGCCACTTTGAGAACTGATGAGAAAAGAAGTGTAGATTTTGGTAAAACAGAGAATCTTATTATTGAAGGCGACAATCTAGAAGTTCTCAAGCTTTTGCAAAAATCTTATTTTGGCAAGATTAAATGTATCTATATTGACCCTCCCTACAATACAGGCAATGACTTTATTTATCCAGATAACTATTCGGAAGATAAACAAGCTTATTGGGAAAAATCAGGGGTTAAGCAAAATGGAGTCAAGTTAGATACCAATGCAGATTCTAGTGGTCGTTATCATAGCGATTGGCTATCAATGATGTATCCAAGACTACTATTAGCAAGAAACCTACTTAAAGAAGATGGGGTGATATTTGTAAGCATAAATAGCAATGAAGTTCATAATCTAAGGAAATTAATGGATGAAGCTTTTGGAGAGGAGAATTTTCTTGCCATGCTTGTATGGGAAAATAAAGAGGGAGGTGGAAGCTCTGATACTTTAAACTTCAGAATTAAGCATGAATATGTTTTAGTTTTTTCAAAAGACATAGAAAAAGTCAACATAAAAGGAATTGATATTTCTAACAGAGAAAGATACGACAAAAAAGATTCCCATTTTGAAAAAAGAGGATTTTTCTATTTACAAAAATTGGGAATGAGCTCGATACAATATTCCGAGTCTTTAGATTATCCGATAGCTACTCCAGATGGAAAAGAAGTACGAGCAAGTGAGAATAGTAATGGTGAAAAAGCATGTTGGAGATGGTCTAGAAAAAAGTTAGACTGGGGAATTAAAAATGACTTTCTTGTCATTAAGAAAGACAAGAATGGAATATGGACAGTTTATACAAAACAATATTTAAAAGTTGATAATAATGATAACCCAATTGAAAGGTCTCAAAGACCAATGGGAGTCATTAACGACTATTCAAGTACGCAAGGTACAAAAACATTGAAAGGTTTATTTGGGAAACTTGGAAGTGCCTTTGATTATCCCAAACCTGTCCAATTAATAAGCTATTTACTAACTTTAATAACAGAAGAGCGGGAAATCGTGCTAGATTTCTTTGCTGGTTCTGGCACGACTGCTCATTCAGTCATGGAAATGAATAATAATATTGAAAACAGAAAATATATTCTTGTGCAGATACCAGAAGCAATAGACGAGAAGAGTGAGATTTATAAGGAAGGATTTAAAACTATCTCAGATATTTGTATTGAAAGGGTTAAGCGGGCTGGTAAAAAGCTCACAGATGAGGGAAATAAGATAGATTCTGGATTCAAAGTATTTAAGCTTGCCTCAAGTCATTTCCCAGAAAATACTTTTGCTCCAGATTCAGATAAAACTGATGAGGAAAATAAAAAGGCTCTAGAGGCTTACATTAAGAAAGCTACTTCTCAAAAAGGTTTGTTTCAAAATGGAATAACAGACTTGGTTTATGAGATTGCACTCAAGGATGGTTTCGAGTTAACTCTTAAGTTGGAGAAGATTAATGAATTTGATAAAAATGTTGTCTACAGAGTTACGGATAGTCGCAAAAAAGCGCTTATTTGTGTTGACGATAATTTGGATGATTCGACTATCAAACAATTTGAAAGCTACAAGGATCAGCGCTTTATCTGTCTACATACTAGTGTGAACACCACCAAGAAATGGAATTTACAAAATGTTCTTGGTAGTAACTTGTGGCTGGTGTAACAAATTATGGCGCATAGAATGCATGAACCAGTTGATATTAAAAAGATAAACCTCTCATATTTTTGTAGGGGATGTAAACAAACGGTTAGAGGTATACCGTTAACCGAACCTCAATATCATATCAGCGCACATAGCGATGAGCCCTGGTTGGTAGCTAGATGTCCGACTCATCTATGCAAATTATCATTTGTCATTTATGACAAACTTAATGACAGGATAAAGAGAGTTTATCCCTTGCCAAGCTTTGACCCAGGTAATTTCCACAAAGCAATTCCATCAAAGGTAAGAGAAGATTTAGCTGAAGCAGATAGATGTTTACATGCCGATGCTTATAAGGGGGCTGTTAGTATGAATAGGAGAGCAATCCAAAGAATTGTATTAGACAAAATTAAAGATAGTTCGATTAAAAAGAAAAAACTTTGGGAGCAAATAAATGAGCTCTTTAAGGCTGGATTTATCACAAAGCACTTAAAAGAGACTGCAGACGAAATTAGACATTTTGGAAATTTTGGAGCACACCCATCAGATGACGAACTTGATAATACTACTTATGACGATGCAAAGATGGTTGATAGTTTGACTTGGGACTTAGTCAGAACAATTTATGTTACACCATATCAGACAGAACAGCTTAAAAGCAAAAGAAATAAAAAATAATGAATTATTTGCAACAATTGTTAGAACTATCTCAACAACAATACTTTCCTCAATTATTAAGTTTGTTTAATGTTATTTTAATTTTTGCAACTGCCTTAGTTGCTTATCTTTCATGGAAGGCGGCTAAAAGGGCAAATGAGCTTCAATTATTACCCTTACTCTCCATATATTTTAAAGGCCAGTCGATAGTAGATAGGAAAATTAGGATTAGGAATATTGGAACTACTCCAGCCTATGATATTAAAATTGAATCTTTTAGAAATATAATTACAGATATACAACATGTTTGGGAATTAAAGTTATTAATGAGTGGAACAAACGTTTTAGTGCCTGATGAAGAAAAAGATTTAATTGTAGAAGCGACTGATAATGGAAAAAAAGCTGATATGGGTGACTTTATGATATTTCACCTCGACCCTGAAGAAGAACATCAAAGAAAAAGAATAGGGTTGATAGTCACCTTCAGAAATGCTGAGGGAAACCATTATTATTCAGAAGTTGAAACAGGAGTTGGTGGGCTTTTTGTTAAACCTTCAAGAAAAATTAATCTTTGGGGGAAATCTTATCTGAGTATAAGAAATTTATTAGATGACCTGGTATTTAGAGCTTATAAATTTAAGTGGAGGCTTTCAAAGCCATATATAGCTTAATCTAAAAAGAAAAGAAATAAGAAATGAAGTTCAAAAATAAAATCGCCATTGTCACAGGAGCTAGCACAGGAATTGGGCAGGCTGTAGCTGTGGAAATGGCCAAGGAAGGAGCCTTTGTATATTTAGTGGCTCGGAATATAAAAGGGTTACTTGAAACAAAGACTTTGATTAAAAAAGTTGGTGGCAACGCTGATGCTTTAGTAGCAGACCTATCGAGTGTTGAGAAAATCAATAACCTTATAGAAGAGATTAAAGCAAAAACTGATAGGGTGAATATATTAGCCAATATTGCTGGTGTTTGGCATGGCAAAGATGAGGTTTACGCAGACACAGCCTACGAGAGTTTTGACCAACAGATTATTCTCGATACCTTTATGGTTGGCACCATAGCTCCTTCACTCATGACTCATGCCCTAATCCCTTTAATGCCAAAGAATGGAAAGATTATAAATTTATCTGGGACTTTTGAAAATGGAGCCAAGGGGTGGTTGCCTTACTTTGTTTCTAAAAAAGCCATTGAAGATTTAACAATCGGTCTAGCTGAAGAATTAGAAGATAAAGAAATTCAAGTTAATTGTATCTCTCCATCAGATACTGCCACGAAAGCTTATCAGAAATTCTTTCCTCAATATATGGATGAAGCCATTGAGCCCAAGAAGATAGCACAACAAGCAGTCTATCTTTGCTCTGATGATGCAAACAAAGTTACTGGAAAAGTATTTGTTATGAAAAAAGGCAAAGAACCGTGCGAGGGGTATCATAGTTAGGAGATAAATATGAGAATATACATTGTTGGTTCAGGTGGTGTTGGTGGCTACTTTGGTGGTTTACTTGCAAAAGCAGGTAGCGATGTCACTTTTGTGGCTAGAGGTGAACACTTTAAAGAGCTAAAAAATAATGGCTTAACTATAAAAAGCGTTGTTGAAGATTTCAAAATTAATCCGGTAAAAGTTATAGAAAAAGTCTCAGATATTATTGATCCAGACTTAGTTTTGTTTACTGTTAAAACATATGATACAGAAAGTGTAGCTCGGGAATTAGCCTCTGTTGTAAATGAAAACACGGTTGTTATCACCTTTCAAAATGGAGTTGACAATGACAATCAGATAAAGAAGTATTTGCCAAAAGCTCAAGTTTATCCTGGTGTAGCTTATGTGATTTCTACGAAAACGAAAGTAGGGTTGATTGAGCAGACTGGCGGTTTAAGAAAGATGTTTTTTGGTGATAGGAACAACCCAAGCAATTCTAAATTGAAAGAGATCGAGAAACTAATCAGAGATTCCAATATTGATGCCACAGCCTCGGATGACATAACTAGAGATTTGTGGAAAAAATACATGTTTATTAGTGCTTTCTCTGGCATGACGGCAGTGTGCAGGAGTCCTATTGGAAAAATAATGGGTAACGTTCAAGCAAAATCTTTATACGAGAGGTGTGTTAAAGAAGCTGTGGAGGTAGCGACTGTTATGAAGGTGAATGTAGCAGAGGATGCATTTAAAACTATTATGGATATTTCAGAGAGCACATCGTCAGATTCAAAATCTTCTTTACTGGCAGATGTGGAAAGAGGAGGAAAAAACGAAATAGAATCACTCAATGGTAGTCTGGTTAAATTTGCTCGACAAAATAGCATTGATGTGCCAATAAATGAACTTATTTATGTGGCGATAAAATTAGGTGGTTAAACAAATAGGTTTACTGCGGTACCACTCTAATAACTTCCGAATGGAGCTGGGGAGTTTCATCTCTTTTGGCAAACTCATCACGCCCCAGAACTTCTCCAACTTGATTCCTTAATTGGCCACCTGAAATGGGTCTGACAAAGAAAGTTGGAGCACAAGACGGTGCGCCGTCATTTAGTGAGCCAATTGCATCAGGGACTAGCTGTCCGCTACTGCTAACTATTAACCCGATTGCTCTTCCCGTGAGTTCACCTTGTTCATCTAAAGTATATAGGGGTGATCCACTCATACCTTCACAAGTAATGGCTTGGTTATCTTCATCAATTAGGTAAACTGCATTAATACCCTGGTGTGAAGGGTTAATACCTGTGTGTTGACTAACCTCAAATAGATATTGGGGATACATAATCTTTGCATATTGAACTTGTTGATCTTTGGGCAAATCTTTTCTAATCACGGCTACTCTTTGACCTCTTCTTAGTAAAATAGAACGATTGAAGTATGTTGGTTCGAGCACGTCCTCTCGTATCATTCTCTTTATCTGCAAAAGAATTTGTCCCTTCAACTTGTAATATTTTGCTCCATTTTCTTGACGATCATGTGGGTGTTTGGGAGTATTTTGCCAATCGCTAACAGCTCCAAGATTAAACAGCTGTCCACTTGATAGCTCTATCCACACTTGTCTGTCACTGTCATAAGCTTGATAAGCATCTTCATGTAATACGTGATCAGCAGTGGTTACGTAGTATTCTCCATATTGGTCAGTAATTACTCCCATACCATCAAAGTAACTACCGTCAGTGTTATAAACAAAAATCTTCACTATTGAATTGAGTAAAGCCTCGCTATTTTTTTCTCGGTCATTCTCACTTTCTTGATTAAAAAAAGCGCTAGTAATTTTGGGTTTGGATAAAGAAGCAGCAGCTGAAACTCCAAGCCCAAGCAGAGCTGCAGAGGCTTTTAAAAAACTTCTTCTAGAAACTTTTGGCTTTTCTGGAGTTGCTGGTAGGGAGTCTTTGGATTTAGGGGGCATATATCAATACTACTATATTTCGCGCTGTAGAAGAATACATCTAGTATTGCTCATTGAAATGATTAGTTTGATTAACTTAGTAGTAGGTTAATTGTGTGTTCACCTAATTTTTGCTTGAATCAGTTTCATTACATCAGAAAGTGAAGCTGCAATGAGTATCAAGATGCTACCAAAAATGAACTGTATGGTTAAGATTTCTTGAAAGAAAACAATACCAAATATGGCGGCAAAGACAACTTCTAGCAATCCCAATATTCCTCCAATGCTGGGTTCCAAATACTTGAATCCAGCAATAACTAGGGCATTGGCAGCTAGTAGTGCTAGTGAGTAGATTACCTCTGCTGTCCAGGGTATTACTAGACTAAAGCTTGGAACTATTTCACCCATCACCATACTAATTGGAAAGTTAATTGCTAGCATAGCCACAAACAATACGCTTAATATCTGTGTTTCGCTGTATCTAGCCGATATCTTTTTTGAAAATACCACCGCCCCAGCGCCCATTAAGCCAGAAGCCATAGTAAGAACTGCTGGCAGTATTTGTGCCTGACTCAAAGATAGTTTGTAGATAATCGTTAGTCCAATGATAGAAATAAACAACGCCAGATACTTAATTTTAGTTATTTTTTCTCCAAAGAATAACTTGCCAATGATATAGGCACCTATGGTAAGAGCCAGATAAAAGAGAAGTGTTGCAGTGCCAACAGGAAGATGCTTGAAGCCAAAAAAATAAGGAGCCTGGTTCAATCCTCCGCAAAGAGAGATGATGGCAAACCACTTAATATCTACTTTGTCTATCTTTTTAAATTTCTTAGTCAAGAAGCCAAAGGGTAGTAATATGATTAACAAGATCAAGGCTCTAATCCAAGCTTGATTGAACTCTCCAAAAGAGGAGGCCATTAGTTTTGACCAGATGCCATATGTTCCAAAGAAGACTGCAGAAAGAATAATAAAAATAGAACCTTTTAATGCTTTCGAATTCTTTATCATGATCGATTTATTATATACAAAGACTGATTATATTGCAGATTAAGGTGGTAGATAGTCCTGGATCCCCCCCGCCGAGGCGGGGAGGATGACAGCGAGTTCCATTTTGGAACACACTACTCAACATGACTCTATTTAAGGGAAATACTCACACTATTGGTATAATTCATTCATATGCTTGATGAAAGACGAGAAGAGTTTGTCCCACGCGAAAAAGTGATAAAAGGAGAAAATTGTTCTGACTTACAGAAGGAGCTTGAAGCTGCTTTAGCAACTGGGTGTGAGACCGTTGTGATGGATGGAGAGTTTAGGGCAGTGGATAAAGAGCAGTTTGCTCTATTGAGGGTTGGTCAAGATAAGAAAATTAAAATTGTTGGTCGAAATAATGCAACATTTGATGGTGAGGGAGTTGCTCATATCCTTTATGTTTCTAAAGGTGCAAGTGTTGAAATATCTGGAGTTGAGTTTAAAAATGGTAGTACTGCAAATCTAAATTCTGTGTTGAGCAATGACAATCACCCTCAAGAACCTCTCAACAGATATCACTACCTAGATGGTGGAGCAGTATTGGTTGGAGAAGGAGCGCAAGTGACGTTTAATCAGTGTGGCTTCAGTAATAATACTGCCCAAATTTGTGGAGGAGCTATTTCAAACATGGGAGGTTACTTGAACATAGAAGAATGTATTTTTGATGGCAATAGCTGTGGTGACACTGGAGCAGCTATAGATAATCTGGTAGATGGTTCTCTGATGGTAGTTAAGAAATCCAAATTTGTTAATAATAGAGCTAATACTATTGGGGGTGGCAATTATGGTGCAGTCACAGTGTTCCCTGGTACTTTTGCCGTGATTGATGGGTGTGATTTTACAGGAGAAGATGAGACTGCAATCGATTGGACTAAGGGAGCAGAAGTAAGTTTTGAAGGCAACACCTTAAATCCTGACGTGGAAGAACCTGTTATTGAAAACCCAGTTCATAGTAGGAGGAGTGGTATAGAAACAATTAAAAGATATGCTTTAGTTTTAGCAAACAGATATAAGTATCTTAAAAAATTACAGGGTGTACCAAAAGTTTTAGGTGCGGTTAAGAAAAAGCACCGACAGATATATGAAGAGTTGGCAGGGAGCGAATAGACCCCTTTGGTTTAAATGAATAATCAGTTCGTGCAAATTTTGCACACACTGTCAGTGATGGTAAAAACTAAGGAAAAAAAGACAAGAAATCGTGTAAAAAGGTTGGTCAATGGGTTAAAAATCATTTCGAGGATGTGTTCGATATGATCACACTAGGTAAAACTGGATCCCCCCCGCCAGGGCGGGGAGGATGACATGGGAGTTAATACTTGATAACTTGGATGATCCAAGCATTTGACTTCATGCGAGATGTATCTAAACGAACTGCAAGATGTTTGATATTTTGTTGACACGAGAACTGTTTTACATCGAGCGTGAATGTCAAATGCGATTTATCGATTTGAAATGGTGGGTAGTCCTGGATCCCCGATACCCCGCTAAGGCGGGGTTCGAGGATGACAAAAGAAGGAGTAGCTCGCGCGAGGATGACAAGGAGGGTGTGACGCTCGTACGAGGATGACATGGTGAGGATGACGAACTGTGCATGAGACTGATATACTTAACTTCCATGAAGCCTTTTAAACTTGCCACATTGATTATTAGCTTGAGCCTAACAGTGGTTTTGTTTTTTGTGTTGGTGGCTTGGTATTTACTACAACCTGTTAACTCCAGTGATAATACCTCCCAGAGATTTGTCATAGCCAAAGGTGAAGCTATTTCATCTGTGGGTAGCAAACTTACTCAAGCCAACTTATTGCGTCATCCTTTAGTTTTTCGTTTGTCTGTTAAGTATCTTCAAAGCACCTGGCTCAAAGATGGCAAGTCTATTCAAGCTGGATCGTTCGAGTTATCTCCAGATATGGATGTCTGGCAGATCGCCAACACTCTATCTCAGGGCAGTGAAGATGTTTGGCTAACTACACTGGAGGGCTGGAGAAGAGAAGAGATAGCTCTAACTGCTTCCAGTAAACTGACCAACTTTTCTACTACAGAGTTTATTAAGCTAACTCAAAACTCTGAAGGTAGATTATTTCCAGACTCATATCTTGTCCCGTTGGAGTATTCTGCTTCGCAACTGGTAGATTTACTAGAATCTACTTTTGTCACCAAAGTATCAAAGGGCTTAAAACCAGAGATCACAGCTTCTGGTAAATCTTTAGATGAAATATTAATCTTAGCTTCCTTAGTAGAGCGTGAAGCTCGAGGCTCTGGTCAAATGAGAACTGTGGCTGGGATCTTGAATAATCGACTAGAGATTGGTATGGCTCTTCAAGTAGATGCCACCCTACAGTACGCCAAGGGAGCAAATAGGCAAGGTGAGTGGTGGGCTCCTCCATTGTCTGCGGATAAGGCAATTAACTCTCTATACAACACTTACCAGAATCCAGGTTTGCCTCCAGCTCCAATCTGCAATCCAGGGTTAGACGCCATTAAAGCTGTCTTGAATCCAGAAGAATCGGATTATATTTACTACCTTCACTCTCCGGATGGAAGCATACATTTTGCTAGGACTCTTGAGGAACACAATCGTAATATTGCAAATTACCTTTAGTTACTTTAAACTTAACTCGTTGTAAACGAAGTTGTGCAAATTAAACCCTTGCGGACTTTGCTATTTCGTTATATAATTTCCTGTCTCTAGCCAGTTAACGGAGCAAAATTTTTGAAGACTAGACATCAACTTTTGGTAGTATAACTAAAAAAAAGTAGGACGGATCCTAATTAGGAACGTCCGTTTTTTTCGTGGTTAATTTTGAAGGGAGCAAACATGACTAATTCAAGACAAAATTGGGGCACCCCTCATCCGGTATTACCAAAGCTTGACTTAGTTGGTCTGCAGATAAATAGTTTCAATGATTTCTTAGACAATGGTATTCGTCAGGCACTTGACGAAATTAATGCCGATGGTGGTATTGAAGATTACACCGGTAAAAACTGGCGTTTAACTTTTGGCAAGTATTGGTTTGGACAAACCAAACACTCTGTATCAGAAGCCAAACGCAAGGGTTTGACCTACGACATGTCTCTATATACAGATGCAATTTTGTTAAATAAGAAGACTGGACAAGAGCAGACTCAAGAAGTCTTTTTGGGAGATATTCCTAAAATGACCTCTATTGGTACATTTGTGGTTAATGGTATTGAGAGAGCTGTGGTGACTCAATTGGTCAGATCACCAGGTGTTTTCTTTTCTGGTGAGACCGATCCTAGTTCCCGACAAGAGTTATATCAAGCAGAGCTTCGACCAAAACGTGGTTCTTGGTTAGAAATGACTGTTGGTCGCAGACAGGTAATTGCCGTCAAAGTAGATCGAAGACGCAAGATGCCGGTAACTGTTCTACTTAGAGCTATGGGCTTGGGCACAGATGAAGAGATCTTGGAAGCTTTCAAGGATGTAAGCACCAACGATGAGCTTAAATTAATTGAAAAAACTATAGAAAAAGATCCTACCAAAACTCAAAGCGAAGCTTTAATCGAGCTTTACGAAAAGATGAGACCTGGTGAACCAGCAGTGTTAGACACTGCCAGAGAGTATGCCAATGGTCTTTTCTTTAATCCTCGTCGTTATGATCTAGGTTTAGTGGGTAGGTACAAGATGAACAGACGCCTAGAAATCGATGTTGAAGAAGATAATACTGTTTTAACTCTAGAAGATGTAGTAGCTACAGTTGCTTACTTGGTTAAACTTCAGAACAAGCAAGGTTACACCGATGATATTGACCACTTAAGTAATCGTAGAATTAGACAGATCGGGGAGCTAGTTAAAGAGTCTGCATTTAGAATTGGTATGATTCGTTTAGAGCGATCTATCCGTGAAAAAATGTCGTTAACCAAAACAGAAGATCTACTTACTCCCGCAGCTTTGGTTAATGCTAGACCATTAATTGCCACTATCAGCGAGTTCTTTAGAAGAAATAGGCTGTCTACTATTCTAGATCAGACCAATCCTTTGTCCGAGATAGATAACCTACGTAGACTATCTGTTATGGGTAGCGGTGGTGTGACTAGAGAGAGAGCCTCGTTTTCTATGCGAGATATTAACGCTTCACAGTACTCTAGAATTGACGCTGTTCGTTCTCCAGAAGGCCCCAATATTGGACTAGTAACATATCTGGCCCTTTATACTCAAGTTAACAAGTATGGATTCTTGGACGCCCCTTATCTCAAGGTAGAAAAGTCTGGCAAAAAGATGAAAGTTACAGACAAAGTTGTTTACCTTTCTGCAGATGAAGAGGCAGACTACAAAATCACTCACGCAGGGGTTGAGGTAGACAAAAATGGTTTTATAAAAGATGAGTGGGTGGCCATGCGTCATCAGAACAACTTTACCGAAGGTCCCGTGAACGATGTCGAGTACATCGATGTGGTGCCCAGACAAGTGGTAGGTACTTCTGCCTCCCTAATTCCTTTTATTGCTCATGACGAAGCTAACCGTGCTCTAATGGGTACTCACATGCAGTGCCAGGCAGTACCTTTAGTTAAAGCTCAGGCTCCAATTGTGGGAACTGGTATGGAAGGAGCTGTAGCTGAGGCTATGGGTCGAACTGTGGTGGCCAAACATAACGGAGAAGTAGTTTATGTAGACGGCAACAGGGTGGAGATCAAGGTAGATAAGGCAGATCAGGCCAAAGCCAAAGATGAAGCCAAGGTTAACGATAATGATCAATACTTTTTTGAGGCTGGTAAAGACATCTATAACGTAGGTAAGTTTGTTAGAACTTCCCAAAGTACTTGTTACTCTCAAAAACCTATCGTCAAGTTGGGAGAAAAAGTTAAAAAAGGTCAAGTAATTCTAGATGGTCCAGCTGCAGACGGTGGCGAACTAGCCCTAGGTACCAACTTAGTTATTGCCTATGCTTCATTTGATGGTCTGGGCTATGAAGATGCTATTGTTATTTCTGATCGCTTGGTCAAAGAAGATCTTTTAACCTCAGTTCAAATTACCGAGCACAAAGCTAAGGTAATGGATACCAAGTTAGGCCCAGAAGAGTTAACTGGTGATATTCCCAATGTGAGTGAGATTTATCTAGCCAACTTAACAAGTGAAGGAATTATCAGAATTGGTAGTGTAGTTGATGCTGGAGATATTTTGGTAGGTAAGATTGCACCTAAAGGTGAAACAGAGCTCACTCCAGAAGAAAGATTGCTAAGAGCCATTTTTGGTGAGAAGTCCAGAGAAGTGCGTGACACTTCTTTAAGGATGCCTCATGGAGAAAAAGGCACGATCATTGATGTTCAAGTTCTAGATAGTGATTTGGGTGACGAGCTAGATCCTGGCACACTCAAAGAAGTGATTATTAAAATTGCTCAAGTCAGAAAGATCACAGTTGGAGACAAGTTGGCCGGAAGACATGGTAATAAGGGTGTTATTTCCCAGATCGTGCCTATCGCAGACATGCCTCATCTAGATGATGGTACTCCAGTTGACATTATCATTTCACCTCTATCTGTTTTGGCTCGTATGAACATGGGTCAGTTACTTGAAGCTCATGCAGGTTGGGCAGCAGATAAACTTGGCTATAAAGTAGCCGTTCCAGCTTTTGAATCTTTTGATGAACAGAAGATTTGGGATGAGTTAAAAAGAGCTGGTTTACCAGCTTCAGGTAAAGCTAGACTGATTGACGGCAGAACAGGCCAAAAATTTGGTGAAGATACCACTGTGGGTATTGGATACATTCTTAAACTAACTCACATGGTCGAGGACAAGATGCATGCTAGATCTACTGGTCCTTACTCTCTAGTTACTCAGCAACCTTTGGGCGGAAAAGCCCAGATGGGTGGCCAACGTCTAGGAGAGATGGAAGTTTGGGCACTTGAAGCACATAGAGCTGCTCATACTCTGCAAGAGATGTTAACGATTAAATCCGATGACGTCATGGGTAGAGCAAAAGCATTTGAGGCAATTGTCAAGGGTGTGGAGATTCCAGCTCCAACCGTGCCAGAGTCATTTAGAGTATTAATGCGTGAGCTCAACTCTTTGGCTATCGATGTTATTCCTCATGAAGTTCAAGAGGAAGAAGAACCAGAGATTGTGGTGAAGAAGGTCGAAGCCGCGTCAGACGCGGTTGAAGGTGAAGAATCTAAAGAAGAACCAACCGATGAAGATCTAAAAGCAGTTGAAAATGAAGCGGATGAAAGTAAATCAGAAGATGTAGCTGCAGAAGGAGAAGAGACAGAAGGCAAAGACAAAGGTGTAGAAAAAGACGCGTCAGACGCGGTTGAAGAAGTAGAAGAAACAGAAAGCAAAGACAAAGAGCCATCAGAAAAAAAGCAAAAAAAGGATCTTAAAAAAGAGCCAAAAGCTAAAGATGTAAAAGATGTTGTAGAAGCTCGCCTTCGCTCTACAGAGCTACAGCGAAGCAAAGGGGAGAACTAATATGAAAAATATCGTAGACTTTTCCGCTCTAGAAATTCGCATTGCTTCACCCGAAGCCATTAAATCTTGGTCTCATGGTGAGGTGAAAAAGCCAGAAACCATCAACTACAGATCTTTGCGAACAGAAAAAGATGGGTTATTTGATGAAAAGATCTTTGGTCCCACCAAAGATTATGAATGTTACTGTGGTAAGTACAAACGCATTAGATACAAGGGTATTATCTGTGATAAGTGTGGAGTTGAAGTAACCCAATCCAAAGTTCGTAGAGAACGTATGGGTCACATTAACTTGGCAGCACCAGTAGCTCACATCTGGTACTTTAAAGGTGCTCCTTCCAAATTGTCACTTTTGCTTGATATTTCGCCCAAGAATTTAAACTCCATTATCTACTTTTCCAAGTACATAGTTTTGGCTTTGGATAACGAAGAAAAAGCTGTGGTTTTAAGTCGTTTGGAAGAGAATCAGGTCATTGCTTTGGATGAACTCAAGACCAGCATCAAGCAAGAGATGGAGACTGTTAAGTCACAACTAGATCAAGACAAGAAGGACATGAAGGCCAAGGTTAAGAGTAAAGAAACTCTTAAAATTAAGTTAACAGAGCTAGAGCTTAAAGCCAAGAATAAACTTATTGCCCTTAAGAGACAACTGGACACTCAACTAGAACAGACCGAAGAAATCTACGACACCATTCGTAGCATGGTCAAGAAAATATCCAAAGGCACCATCCTGACAGAAGATGAATATCTTAAGTTGGACGAGTACGACGCAGCTTCTCACCTCAATGTGGACATGGGAGCAGAGAGCATTTTGCGTTTGGTGAAAGAGATCGATCTAGATTCTTTGGTTGAGCAGCTTAGAATCGAGATGACAGAGAGCAAAGGCGTCAAGAGAGTAAAAGCAATTAAGCGTCTAAGAGTTTCCGAGGGTTTAAGAAAAGCCCAGATCGATCCTGCTTGGATGTTTATCAGCACTTTACCAGTTATTCCTCCAGATCTGCGACCAATGGTTCAGCTATCTGGTGGTAGATTTGCTACATCAGATCTTAATGATCTTTATCGTCGAGTTATCAACCGTAACAATCGTCTTAAACACTTAATTGATTTGGGTGCTCCTCAAATTATTTTGAGAAATGAAAAACGAATGTTACAAGAGGCTGTTGATTCATTGATTGATGGCACTCAAGCCAGACAGTCACGACGCAGAGCTAACCGCAGACCACTTAAGTCTTTGGCAGAAATGCTTAAAGGCAAGCAAGGTAGATTTAGACAAAATCTGCTAGGTAAACGTGTAGATTACTCTGGCCGAAGTGTGATTGTGGTGGGTCCAGAACTTAAACTTAATGAGTGTGGTATTCCTAAAGACATGGCGCTTGAGATGTTTAAGCCCTATGTTCTGCGCGAATTAATTGTTCAAGGCACAGCTCCTAACGTCAAGAGTGCCAGACACTTAATAGAGCGAGCAGATCCAGAAGTTTACGATATTTTGGAAAAAGTTACTACCAATCACCCAGTTATGTTAAACCGCGCACCTACCTTGCACAAACTAGGTATGCAGTCTTTCTTCCCAATTTTAGTCGAGGGAAATGCTATCAGACTTCATCCTTGTGTTTGTTCTGGATACAATGCCGACTTTGACGGTGATCAGATGGCTGTTCACGTACCTTTGACTAAAGAAGCCCAACAAGAGTGTAGAACACTGCTTGTGGCCAATCACAATTTACTTAAGCCAGCTAACGGTGAGCCTATTACTGTGCCAAATAAAGAAATGGCTATGGGTATCTACTACTTAACAGAGATGGATAGTAATCTGGAGGCATGGAGTCGAGTGTTTGCTCATAGAGACGAAGCCTATCACGCCTATCAAGCAGGATTAGTGACCGTGCGTCAAGCCATTAAGATTGGTTTGAAAAAAGATGGCAAGTACAAGGTGGTCGAGACCACAATTGGTAGATTAATGTTTAATGATCTTTTGCCAGAATCATTTGGTTTCACTAATGAAGCTATCAATGCCAAGATGGTGAAAGAAATTGTGACCAAAGCTATTAAGCTAGAGTCCGATGAGCGAGTTAGCCAATTAATCGATGCTATTAAAGATCTAGGTTTCAAGGCAGCTACAGACTCTGGATTATCTGTGGCAGTGACCGACGCTCAGATGCTTAAGAATAAAGATGAGATCATCGAAGTTTCCAACAAAAAAGCCGAGATCATTCAAGATCAATACTTGGAAGGTCTTATTTCCCAGGAAGAAAAGAAGCGTCTAGCTTTTGATCTCTGGATGAAGACCACCGATACTGTGGCAGAAAAAACTTGGGACTTTTACTCCGACTCAAATGCCATCAAAGTTATCATTAACTCTGGTGGAACTAGAGCTAGTAAAGATCAAGTCAAGCAGTTGGCTGCTATGCGTGGTCTAGTGGTCGATCCACTGGGTAACATTGTGGAGATGCCTACCAAGTCCAACTTTAGAGAAGGTTTATCCATCTTTGAGTACGTGACTTCTGCTCGTGGAAGTAGAAAAGGTTTAACAGACTCTGCTATTAAAACGGCTGACGCTGGTTACTTAACCAGACGTTTGGTAGACGTGGCTCATGACATGATTGTGAGAACTCATGACTGTAGTACTACTAAAAGCATTGATATTACTAGGAACAAGAGATCTAGTATTTTTGGGACTCGTCTGATGGGTCGAGTTTTGGCAGAGACCATCAAAGACGGTCGCAAGACCATTGTTAAAGCTGGTGAGTTGTTAACTCCAGAAATAGTTGAAGAAGTGCTTAAGACAGATGTGGAGACAGTTAGCGTTCGTTCACCTCTTACCTGTGAAGCTACTCATGGCATGTGCGCCATGTGCTATGGCTGGGACTTCTCTACTAGAGAAATAGTGGAACTGGGAGTGCCAGTTGGAGTTGTGGCTGCTCAATCTATTGGAGAACCAGGAACTCAGTTAACTATGAGGGTTAAGCATAGCGGAGGTATTGTTGGGCTAGATGTGACTCAAGGTCTACCTAGAGTAGAAGAGTTGTTTGAAGCTCGTGTGCCTCACTCTCCAGCAGTTCTAGCAGAGATTGCAGGTAAAGCCAAGGTGACTAATAAAGATGGTGATACTCAAATTGTCATCAAACCAAGTGATAAAACTCAAGCCGATGCAGTCTACACCTTACCAGATCAAGCTCCAGTATCTGTGAAAACTGGCGATTTGGTTTATATTGGTCAGTCTTTAACATCTGGTTCTATCAACTTGAAAGAGCTATTACAACTTAAAGGTTTGTTATTTGCTCAACAATACCTAATTGATGAAGTTCAGAAAGTTTATGAGTCTCAAGGTATTCCAATTCATGATAAGCATTTTGAAGTTATTATCCGCAAGATGTGTGACAAACTTCAGCTCGAGTCTTCTGGTGACACCGATTTCTTGACAGGTGAGATAGTTGAAAAAGGCAGATTTATCGAGGTTAATGAAGAAACCATGGCCGAAGGTGGTGAACCCGCTACAGCCAAGGTGATGATGCTTGGTATCACCAGATCATCTCTCTTTACAGAGTCTTGGTTGTCCGCTGCTTCATTCCAGCATACACGCAATGTTCTTACAGACGCTGCAGCAGCTGGAGCTGTTGATAACTTGACAGGTCTCAAAGAAAACGTCATCATTGGACGTCTGATTCCTACTAGCCCAGAAAGAGCTAGTATGGATAATTTAGCTAGTGAAGAAGAGGTAGTAGTAGAGCCGGCAGTAGTAAATAAAGAAGTCGTGGCAGAGCCAGTTGAAGCAACTGTAGAAGCAACTTGAGGATAAATGTGCTACAATTGCTCTCTCACTAAAAGAGTGAAGAAGAAATAATTATGCCTACAATAAATCAGTTAGTCCGCAAAGGTGGACGTAAACGCAAACAAAAAAGAGTTAAAACAACAGCTCTAAGACGCAGTTTTAATTCCAATACTGGTCAAGCAGTCAAGTCTACTAGCCCTCAAAAAAGAGGTGTTTGTACTGTAGTTAAAACCATGACTCCCAAGAAGCCAAACTCTGCTCTACGTAAAGTGGCTAGAGTTCGTCTTTCCAACAAGATGGAGGTAACTGCCTACATCATGGGTGAAGGTCACACTTTGGCAGAACATAGTGTAGTTTTGGTCAGAGGTGGAAGAGTTAAAGATCTACCAGGTGTGAAGTATCACATTGTGCGAGGTAAGTATGATACTACCGGTGTAGAGGGTCGTAAAACTAGTCGCAGTAAGTATGGAGTTAAGAAATCTGCCTAACCAAATGTTGCGTGCAACAAAAAGAAGCATAATAAAAGAGATAAGACATGAGAACAAAAAAAGCCACTATTCGCCAAATTGAACCAGATCCCAAGTTTAAATCTACTGCGGTAGCAAAACTTATCAATC
>Ga0233431_1002971_pt1 | contig 21746 bp, 14 predicted proteins | sample SI_118_April2016_FD_179867 | JGI IMG/M metagenome (GOLD analysis project Ga0233431, IMG submission 179867) | Seawater microbial communities from Saanich Inlet, British Columbia, Canada - SI_118_April2016_200_MG | ecosystem: Environmental > Aquatic > Marine > Inlet | place: Canada: British... | reverse complement strand
TAACAGTCTTTTTCCATCGTAATCTCCTTAAGTTAGAGTTGCATATTTTGCTCTAACATAAGGTGAACCAAATGTCCCGTACTTTCTCTGATTTTCTCATTCTCTCCAACAGCCGTGATTTACACCCGAAGTCAACTCCGTTGATACACACCTATCGCTACCGCTGATCATGGGAGGTAATTCAGTCCACCAGCCAGTAGTGTGTTGTTAGTAGTACCAAAAAAACCGAGATATTGCCGGCCGCAGCAAGGAGAGCTCGAATCGAGAATCGGAAAAAAAACGAGCCCACGGCGGATATAAACCCCAATGTGGGCATGTCGAACGTAAGATTCAACAAGTATCTGAGATCATATACCCGGTACCAGCGACCGTGGTTGCCACCGTACTCACCCCAAGTCCCAAGTGGGATGGCATCTCTGCTCAAAGCTATGGCCCAAGAGACGGAAAGAAGCGGCACGACAATCAGCATGTAAGCGACAGCCGCCAAGAAGAGGTGCTCACTAAAGAAAATGCGTATACCCTTATTATAAGATAGACCAGCTCCCCATGCGCACAGCATTGAGCCGATTCCCACAAAGGTCACTGCAGTGGCCAGAGTAAACCATAAAGCCTCTCCGCGCAGTCGATATCCGATCCACCCCAGAATGGGGACATGGACATTCTTGCCCTGCCCTATCTGTAAAATATCCCTGGCCGCGGGGACATGCTGATACAATAACAGCAGGAGAAAAGGGATGAGCGCGCTAAACAGAGCGGCCACTACCCAATAGCCAAGCACCGCTCGCGGAGAAAAGGGACCGGCTGTCTCTTTCATAGGCATTCCCCCCACATTGGGTGGTAAAATCCTGTCTATAAAGTAAATCCCACAAAGAAAGCCCACATCTCTTACAGCATCTAACTTCTCAGTTGCTCCAAATATTCAGTATCCATTTCGGGGTACCGGGTGTTGTCATTCTCACACGCTCTGATCGCCCGTTTGACAAGCGTTATTGCCTTTGCTGTATTTCCTTTCCTCTCTTGAATCCTGCCCAAGAGAATCAGAGGCTTGCGGACCTTCCTACCTTCAACTTCCTCAAGAATTGGAATAAGGGATGTTATTTCCGCTTCTATTTCTTCGAGACCTTCCCGCTCACCGCATTCCAATCGGCACTCTAGATAATTCGCGCGCGCATTGGCGTGCTCAAATCTATCCTCCTCTTCCCGAAACATATCACCAGCCTTTTCGAAAAGGGGTGCCGCTTCTCTGAATCTCCCTTCCAGCAGGTACTCAAAGGCGAAATTGTTTATAAAAACCGCCTCATTGACTTTATCGTTCTGGTCATGGTAGGTGCGGATCAGTGCCCCCAAAACATTTCTTGCATCTTCATATCTTTGATAATATTCATACCATCTGTATATAGGCGTGCCAACAGCTTCTTGAAGCGTATTGTCCTTGGAATGTTTTGCAACATCCCACATCATATCGGCCAAATCCCCCAAACTGGATAAGTCCCATTTCATTATGGGATTTGGAAATGACGGGACAATTTTTTGTATGATCGATCCCAGCTCGAAACACATTGCTGCGGAAATGGAATATCCCTTCTCTTTAAGCTCGGAAGCTTTCTGCGCTGCCTCTTCAATCTTCCTATTTGTCAGTGCACGGCTGATCCCTTGAATGTATTTCAAAGCAGGCAGATACAAATTGGCAGAAGTCGGTCCACCGAGTTTCTTCCCATAGAGAATCTGCTCAAGGGGCTCGTCATCAAACACAAATTCCATCGATTTTTTGTCCCTTTCCTCCCGCCGAGGTATTGGCCAGCGGCCAAGATCTAAATCCTCAAAAAGAACTTTCATGCAGACTTTTTCCTTTCTGCGCCTTAATATTTGCCGAAATTCAGGCACGACCTCGGTACGAGGTGACGATTGTCTGTTTGAAGCTCTCCTATAGCCTCTTCAACAGATCTGTGAAACAAGGCTTTAGGTTCAAGATCACGATTTATTGCTGGGGCCATATAATTAAGCGACATTTTTTCTATCTCCTGGTGACTGAAACAACCAAGGGACAACCTGCGCACCTCGACCCCATGGCTTTGCGCTTTTTTAAATATCACGGGATTTACCTGATAATTATTGGGAGCAATGACTGTTACGGTATCTTTCGCAAAAGGAATAGCCAAAAGTATCAGGGTTGTGGACCAGTCAAACTCCCCTATTTGAATACCATGTTCTCTCCCGAGCGATGCCCTTAAATCGCTTGGATAGTTTTCATCCAACATATTGTTTCTGCAAAAAGGATTTCGTTTATAGTCTGTCATTTCCATCCATTTGGCAAACTGTTCCATCTCCCAGCAGTCTGGTTGATAAGTAGTTATCCCATAATAACGGTCGGTTTGAACAAAATGATTTTCTTTAGAAATCCTTGTTTCAACGCCATGATCGCCGTAACCGATCAAGGATATCATTTTGTTTCCTCGTTCTTTCTTCACATGTTCAAAATGCTCTCGGTCCCGCACATGTTTCTCCACCCAGGAAAAGTCTATGTACAACGGGGCCCAATGAGAACCCCTATTTTCTTCAGGCTCAAGAAGAAAGACTACCGGGAAACCAGCTCCCGTAAAAGATGCATTGCTAAACCGTTTTTTCTTTACAGTGTCATAGACATACAGCCGATCTTCACCCCTTGCGTAAGCATGAATCACCTCTTTTATGGCAATCCCATCCAAAAAGCTGCCAGCAAAGACCTCGACACTTTTTTCATGTTCCCATTTCTTTGTCATAGAAACGCCACGTAAACACATGGCTGATATGAGATAGGTCCAGGGCGCCCATGTATGAACGATGCCGTTGCCCATCGGCGGTATTTTTCCATTTTCGTCCGCTTCTTTCCATTCAAAGTATATCTCGTTGTGAGTACATTTCCGATTCTCTGGGATTGACCGGATATAGAAATGTTCCCTATGCACTGACCCACTTTGTCCGGACAGTCTGCAGGTCGAGTCAGTTCCACTGCCCGCGATTGGCGCAAGGAAAGAGCAATCGGGTTGTTCTTGGGGCAAAGTCCATGGAAAATCAATAAATTTTTTTATGAGGGCTTTCTGAAACGCCTTGCTCATCATTTCTCGAGCAGCTTTTGTAATTGAAAAAATGTCTGGTACGAACCTCAGATTGAGAACATTGAGATCCGCTAAGTAGGCCTCGAAGCCAGCTAAAGAACCCAAGTCCTGGCTATTCCTACCAGCGCAAAAGTATTCCCTGTAGGCCTCTTGCATGAGATTTTCAAAGATCATGGAAGGGTTCAATTTGATAGTGCTGTCTAAACGGCTGCCAGGTTCATTTGCAGGTCTTCGCGCCTTTTGATATTCAGAAACCAAAGCGGGGAACAGCCCCATGTAATCGATGGCGATCTGCGGGTGGACAACCACTCGTTTGAAGTTGCCGTTTGTCGTTTCGTCCGACTCTCCCAAAATTGCAGGCTGGATCGACGGGTCTTTCAAGTAAGTCAGGACACGCACCCAATGCCCCATACCGCAAGTAAAAAGGACCCTCCGGTACACTTTCAAAAGAGCCTTGAGCCGAGCCGCCATGGCAATTTCTCTCCTGGTGTCGACCTCTTCATCGTACTGCCCTCCAGCATAAGCTGCGTTTTGGGCCACATAGCCAGCCACATTGCCGTCAGCTCTTATGGGGTCTTGGAGGGTTACGAACGCTCGATCTCCGTCCGCCATTTCTTCTAGATCAACCCCGTAAACCGGAATTTCCAATTCAAGGGAGCACCTAATTGCCTCTATGATGGAATCTGTTGGAGTGATGCACAGCAATCCGTGGCCTGCATATCCCAGCTCCCTATGCAATATTTCCGGAGGCAGTTCGCTCAGGTCTTTCCCCGTTTCCCGCTGTAACTCAAAGGTTCTTTGCTTCAAAGAAGCGCGGATTATCCGATTGGGTTTGATCAATCCCAACATGATGGGAAGCACCTTGTTTCCTTTTCTATTTTCGCCCAGTTCCTTTAGCCAGTTCGCTGCTGCTTGGGCGGTCAGGGGGCCCAATTCAACGGCAACCGCATCAGGACCCATCCTCAGACTGCGACAGACCCTGTTCACTTCGTCTGAAAAGACATGGCTGAAATGAATTGCGGGAACAGCTATTAGCTGACTTCCCTGAAAGCGGGCAGTTATCGGCTTGGGATGCACTGTATGCTCCTTACGGGACTGCTGAAGAAAACCTTGAAAGCCTCTTCCATATGCTTTTTCTTTATTACCGAAGGTGTTCCGCTGTATTCCAGAACAAACGGTTTATTACGATCCATCAACTCGTAATCTGCCAGGTTTTGGGCAAGGCTAAAAATCTGGAGGGAATCCCGGGGTGCTGGGGACTTATCACTGTTATTCTTCCTCCAGAGATTCCAATAGCAATCGAGCAAGGAGGCCCCATTCTCGGACAAAATAGGATGGTGCATCCTGATTATCATTTCTGTTTGTTTCGGCTCAGGATAGTCGAAATAAATCATGGGACGGAGTCTCGACCCCATAAATTCAGGAAGCGGGTTTCCCTCCATGTCTTCCGGGTTAGTAGCGGCAACAAAACGAAATCCCGGGTGGGAATAGAGCCGTTCGCCCAAAAGGGATGAATCAACGTATCGACGATCGTCCAAAACAGACTCATAAGGGGATAATGCTCTCGGCTTCAGCTTGCAGATACCGTCAGCAAAGTAAATGCCGCCTACTATCATTGCTGTACCCAGATTCGAAAGGATATAGTCGATTTTCTTATCGGGATCATCACTGATACGGGCAGTGCAGACGAGATCCTCATCTGTCAGATCTTCACGCCCCTGGTCAATAAAAAGGGGTTTCTCGGCCAGTTTTGAGAATTCATACACTACGCTTGTCTTTCCCAGCCCTGCTTCTCCGATAAGAAAAGGGTTGAGTGCCCGCCTACCCACCCCTGATAACGAGGCAGCACACAGCATCTTAATGTACCTCCCGGTTCCGACCAGGGGAACAGTCCGCGCTCTAAAGGGTTCCCTCAGCTGAACCTCTTTCCCTTTTATTTCGATCAGTTTACTCATATTGAAACCCCACCTATGATTCCTCATCAATTTCCTCATCATTCAACTCTTTGCATTTCCTCTCCCAATACTCCCTAAAAGCAGCCGCGTGTCTAACGACCCAATCCTTTACAGCCTCGTCCCCCAGGTCTCGCCCACATTCTTCAGACTTAATCCACTTGTGCTTTAAGATTTCCTCAATCTGGATCCAATGTATCTCCTCCCAACTCAAGCCCTTTTTCTTGTCCATTCAAAGAAACCTTTTATGAAACTTTGTTTGGTTATCAGTTATCAGTTCCGGATGCGGGTTGCTTCGATGTTCGATGATGAATGTTCGGCCTCTCAGAAGTTTCTCCCTCAACCAGGAGTCGCTCCATCATGGCCTTTCGCATATCATTAGCAAGACGGTCCTTCACCACATGGTAAAAAGGCGTCTGAGGCGTCAGCATATGCTGGCACTTGGTCAGTTCATGGGCCAGCAGGGTCAAGGCATAATAGGCCCGATGGGGGTCGTTGTTGGGGATCAACGCCTCCATCAAGGGGTTTTCTGCATTGAGGCCCACCAGAAGTTCCACACCCGATTGCGCTGCGTGGGCAATTGCCGCATCTTTGTCCTTTCTAATGAAATTGGTCACCATCTCCTTGCTCAACGCCTTTCCATCCCGACTGAAAATCCCGCTGGAGATGGTGGCGCCCGATTCGTTGATTTCAAAGAAGGCAGACCGGACCGACGCTGCATTTAGATGGAGGTGATCGGCAATGGCCAATCGCACCCCTTCCTGGGCCAGGATTCCGTCCATTTCCCTGAGCAATCTCCTCTCTTCCTCTGAAAGCTCACGCTGCCCCTTGATCCGGATCTCGGGTGCCAGTGCTGATTCGTCAGCAATCCCGCGGGAGACCAGGTCCTGGATCTTTTCCCGGTCGGCCTGAATGGTATCCAGGTTGATGGTCTCTTCGAAAAATGTGCCAAACAGGGTCTCAAAAAAATCCGGCGCACCGCCCCCGGTATGGGCCGGTGGGGGCAGGACAATAAAATCGTGCCTGAAGGCCCCGCCGAGCCATCGAAGATGGGTCTGTCCCGGGGAGTAGTAAAAGGGCAATCCCGGTGAAAGCAACCCTTTCAGCTGCACAAGGGAATAGCGCTTTTTCTTTCCGTTCAATCGGTATATCTTGGACTCGGCCAGGAATTGAAGCACCCCTTCCTCCGAGTTTTTCCGGTCTCTCCCTTTCCTGATCTTCCCCTTTGCCAGATAATCCCGGATCCTCTTGCGCAGAACGTACTGGTTAGCGAGGATCAGCCCCGGGTCAGGGTTCGCTCGGATTCTCTTTCCCAGCTCAAGCAGAAGCCTGCACGCCAGGGCTCGCACCATTTCGTGGTAGGGCGCTTCCAGATAGAAGCCATCCCGTCCGATAGTCACCCGGAGGGTCATGCTGTTGATGGTGGCGCCCACGCCGGGCAGAAAGGGGACCTCTTTTGCGGCAAAGTCCCGGAGGTCTAGCGTCATGTTGTGACCCCCCGTGATAAATCCTCGAACGGTCAAGTCGACGATGTGCTCATACCGGCACAAGACCGTGATCCTTCCGCCAGAAGCGGTTTCCTCAAGAAATCCGCGGCATGCCCCTTCATTGAAATTTACGGCGCCCTCTTCTTCGGCCTGGTCCCATACGGATTTGAGGAGATCCCCGTTTACCGAGACCCGGCAGGGATAATACTTCAGAGCATTCCGTGCATGGCTCAGGCAACTCCTTGCAGAGCACTTCTGATCAAAACGGATCTCTATCTGCGTGCTGAACCGGGTGGGCCTATCCAGAATCTTGCAGGAGATTTCAGGCCGTTTTTCAGGATCTAATACCGTAAAGGTCAGTTCAACAACGCTCCCTTCGCACCGGGTTGTCACCACCACCTCTCGGGTCCCCAGCCCGGGGTTGAAGATGGAAAAAAAGCCGATGCCGAATTTGCCGATCTTTTCCGGGTCGTCCCACTTGTCCGTACCGCCTAACGTCAGCAGAAGCCTGATTCGGTCCCGATCAATCCCTTCCCCATAATCGGTGATGGAAATGCCCCTTTCTGAGGTCTTGATCTCCCCGCTTCTTTCTTCCCAGGGCGTATCTTGGGGATAACTGTCCAGCAGGTTCTGAATCAGTTCGTTGAAGGCCCGTCCCGGGTCCCCGCCAAACTGGCGGCTTACGAGTTTGGGCCACCCCTCATCCATATCCACCGCCAGCCCCTCGGGCAGGTCAATGGTCTCTTTGATATCCGATGGATTCTGTTTCATATTAGCTCTCCTTTTATGGCCGCATCAGCGCAACCATCGGATCGGGTCTTCTATGTCCCTCAAAAAGTCCCGGAATCTTTTCGGCCGCACGGTCCGTCCCGCTTCTTCAGGCTGCATCATCTCCGTGGCCCCCACTTTGCTTATGGCATCCAGCATCAACAGATCCTCTCTGGTCTCCGGCATGATGTGATCGAGGAGTATATTACTCTCATCGCCCAGACACGTGGCCGTGGCCCAGTGACCGGCCAGATTAGGGTTTTTTTCAGACAACGCTACCAGCTTGTGAACCTCTGAATGGTTCAGGTTTAGGACCACCCTACCCCCTCGCAGAATAAACCGATGGGTCTTGCAGGGGGTCTTTCCATCCCGGTGCACCAGATAGTTGACCCGCCATTTCAAAGAAGAGAGATCCTGCTTGGCGCGAATGCCTTCCCTGACGACACCTTCAAATCGCTCCATGTTCTCCAGACGTGCATCCAGCCCTTGCCTGCCAGTCTCTTTCCCATTCGAATCTGTTCCTGCCCGCTCCAAGAGTGCGCCTTGAAACCCCAGACACTTTTCAAAGCGCTTTTCCTTCTCCCCTAAGCCTGGGCTGAAACATTGGGCTATCTCAAGGATCACATCGTCCTGACCGAGAAGAACCATCTCCTGGGCAAAGTGCTTCTTGAGCACCTCAATCCCTCCTTTGGGTCTCACTCCCGAAATTATCGGCCCGTTGAAGGCCCCATAATCCGTTCCAGCAACCGGCTCCACCTCTAAATAGAGGATCCCACTCTTACGGACTTCCTGCTGGAGCTCCAAGAAGGAACGTCTAGGAGCATTCATGGCCACAAACAAAGGAAGATGACGCCAGTTGCCGCCTAAGACCGTGTCATCGATGAGCAGGAGCGCGCAGGCCATCTCTTCCATCTCCCGGAATGAGCCCCCCTGATCCTTGAGGGTGCCTTTTTCGTATCGGAGCAACAATTCCTCAAAATATTCGGGGAGAATCTCCTCTCGAAGGTGTTTTGACAGAGGCCCTAACACTTTTTCGTTACGCAGGCAGTTTCGGCCGAAAGGAAGCTCGAAATCAGGGGAATCCACACGGATTTTGAGATGCGGCACAACCAATTCCAGAGGCAGGTCGTGGGACAGGATGTTGTATTTTTTTGTCACCAGCACCCTTTTCTGGTAGAGTTCGTGTTCCCCGGTTCCCAGCCCCATGACCACCTTGAATTGATTCCCGCGCAAACGAAAGGAATAACTACGTCCCATTCGTTCGGCCGGGGTCTCCCAGTCCCCGTAAATCCGGCCGACCGGTCTTGCCCACGTGGGCTTCTCCGGTCCCATGCCATCGGTCTCAAAGAGGACGATTTTGAGACCGAAATGCCGCAGGTAACCTTCGAGCAGGGCCGAAAGGTCCTTCAACTTGGAAGTTGGGGTGACTCCGTCCCACTTCTCAAAGGTAATTTGAAAACGGGTCCCCCGGGCTGGAACCGGCTCGATCCGCTCAAGCCGGACGGACGTGCTCTCCAGAAGGGAGCCCGCCTCCACACGCCAGCACTCCCCGCCGGTGGATGTCCGCATCGCAAAACCGCACTGCCCCGGCACCGCAGCCGGACTCAACTTACCCACGCCGTGGGTACCCACGGTCCCGAGCGGATCGCCACGCTTCATCGACTTGAAGATCGCACAAAAATCCATGACCCCCTGCCTGTCCATCCCGCACCCGTCGTCTTCAACGGCGACGGTCAGCTTCTTTCCATTGCCGTGCGCGGAAATATAGCAGGACCGGGCCCCGGCGTCCGAGGCATTGACCGCATACTCCCTTGCCCACTCATCCGGATTATGAAACTGGGCGCACATATCCTCTCTGATGCGGCGGGGATCCGCCTGAATCCCCTGGGCTGCAAGCCGCTTGAGTTCTTGTTCGAGTTCCATAGGGTTATGCCCTCCTTCCCTTCCGGTTTAGTCCATCACCTCTCCTTATCCTATCCCTCTCGGGTGAATTGGAGACCCATCGTGATTACAGTAAAACTGTTGGATGGGATCGAGTCCGGTGGTTTCGAGAATAAAGACAGCAAATATCGTGCCCCATAAACTCGACAACCTGCTTTTTTTCTTGGAATTGGCAGGCCCGGCGAACGTTGAATAGATTGATTTGCAATCGGTTAGAGGGAAAGGGGTTGGTCTTGACAGGTACAGACGGATCGTGTCGGACCCCCTTTTTTACGATCGGATTTCCAACTGGAATTGGGAAATAGGACTCGTGTCGGGGCCGGATCTGTATTATTTGTTGAGTTATCCGGGGCAATCGGTTAGGATAAGACAAAACTCGACATTTGATGGGTTGGGTTTTTTATCCGCACCCACCCAATCTCTCAAATATTCATCTCATGGAGGGAACGTGACCGTTTTGGAAACCGAGGTCTCGAACGGCCCGATTCGGGCCTTGAAATTCAGTGCGGCCGCTATGGGAGAGCCTGCTGAACAATCGACCCTCAACATGCACAAACTCCTCCATATGGAGGGCATCCAACAAGAAGAGCTCCCGCTCGTCTGGGTGATCGACCGGAACGATCTGGCGCAACTGCGTACTTTTGAAGAGGATGTCGAAGATAGAGGGACCAAACACAAAAGCAAAGGGCTCGCCGCTTGCCTCCTGGGGCGGCCCCCAGAGAAAATACCTGTCATCGACGGGAACTATGTGCACCTGAAGACGGTGGAAAATGGCGTTGAGTTTCTTTTGATAAATGCCTTAAAGGCGAAAGAGGCAAGACCCTATATCATCGGAATAGCAAAGGAGCTCTTTATAGAACTCTGGGACAAGGGATCTGCCAAAGAGGAGAAGATCGCCACACTTTCCCAAACCGGCCAACCCGCTTTAGATAATTCTGCAGACACATTCGATTCTTCCCTGATCAGCGAACTGCGCAGGCGTTGGGACATCCCTCCGGGTTTGACAATGCAATATGAGGGGGCCTCCGAAGAGGCGGCGCTTGTTCGCGCCCTGATCTTCTCTGCTGTCGGCAGGACAATTCCTGTCCTGATCCTCGGGGACACGGGTACGGGAAAAGAGGTGGTGGCCAGGGAGATCCATCGACTTGGAAATAAGGGAAATGGAGATCTCATCACGGTAAACTGTGGGGGTATTCCTCCGGAACTGCTGGAGTCGGAGCTTTTCGGACACAAAAAAGGGGCATTTACCGGTGCTGTCTCGGACAAAACCGGGCTTTGGGAGACGGCAAACAAAGGTACCCTGTTTCTTGATGAGATCGGCGATCTTCTTCCGCAACACCAAGCCAAGATATTGCGCACACTTCAAGAGGGAAAGATCAGATCGGTCGGATCGACAAGAGAGATCAATGTCGATGCGCGGGTCATTGCAGCCACCAACCGCGACCTGCTCTCCATGGTCCATACCGAAAGATTCCGGGAGGATCTCTACTATCGTCTATGCGGCTTTGTCATTCGTACCCCTGCACTAAGAGACCATCCAAAGGACATTCCGCTCCTTGCCCGGATGCTTTGGAAGCGCATCAATGACGAGAGGGTCCAACCACTGCCCGACGAGATTCTGAAAGAGTTGGCGACCTATGCCTGGCCCGGCAATGTGAGGGAGCTCAAGATGGTCCTTAACAGGCTCAGCACCCTGTTTGGGACAAAAGATCTGCGGCTCAGACACCTCCACTGGGTATTTCAACTGGAGGGGCAACAATCCTTTGACGAAAAAACACCACCCGCCCGGGAGACGATCTCCTCCCATCGTCTGGCCTGCTTCCGGTACCTGAAAAGGGCCTATGAGACCATTGACGCCTGTCAGTATACCACCGGGCAGTTCATGGATCAGCACGATGCAAGTCCGGATTCCCCAAGACAGCAAATAGACGACCTCCGCCTCACGTACGAAAGACTCGGTATGCTCTGCCAAAAACCGCTTCTCTTCTACAGCGAGCGAACCTTCTCGGATGTTAACAGGCTTAAAGGGGTCGTCAGCTATCTCATGAGCGTCATGAAAAGGGCACCAAAGGAGGCTGTGGACTACTGGAAGGCCGAAGTCTCCCCGGTATTCGCCAAGACATTGTCCAACATCTTCAAGGAAATCGAAACCATACTGAGGGAGGAACAGGAGGGATTCGCTAAAGGCCGGTCTTTAAGAGATGATGGCCTTCCGGTCCCCAGCCCCCGACTAATGACCGACCTCTGATGCCTGTCATTTTCGTTGACTTCCGGAAAATGTCTGTGTAGAAGATAGGCAATATTTCTGAGTGCATTCAAAGTCTCGGCACTATTTCTAAAAAAATCTTCTCCTTTCAGCCCCAGAGAGGGAAAATGAGGATTAGAAATGGCCCACAGTCCCCCAGAACCCCGTTACTCTTCAATGAGAGGCGGGGTTTTTTTGTGCTGCCGATATCCATGGCAAAAGCACCTTTTGGAATAGATAGGATTTATCCGGAACCTATCTGTATTCTAAACCTTTTTGCCAATAAGGTTTGAGGTCGCATGAGGGAAAGCTGTTATAGGAGACAGCCGACATGACACACCGTGTTTTCATCAGCTACTCCCACCAGGACAAGCCCCTTGCAGAGAAGGTCTGTTCGGTCATTGAGAACTTGGGCCTGGAGCCGCTTTGGGACAAACGGTTTGCCATTGGCAGAAGATTCCACGAACAGATCAAGATGTTCATTGCCCATTCCCATATCTTCCTGCCCATCATTACAGAGTCTTCAAGTCAGCGCGGCTGGGTTCACCAGGAGATCGGATATGCTGTAGCACTGAACATCCCTGTACTACCAGTGGTTTGGGGAAAGCTTCCCGACGAGATGTTGCATGAACTTCACGCAGTTGTGCTATCAGATGAGAAAGAGAACCACGAATTGGAGTTGAGCCGGAAGCTGAGCCATTCCTCCATGGAGAAATTGCTGGCGGGATACCTGGACGAGGCACACGCCTCCTATGAAACGGCACCCCTTTCCGAAGACCGGGCCCAGCTTATGACTCGGTATGCCAGCAAAGTTCAGCAACTGGGGAGGGCAGCGACGCTCCGACAGAAGGGGGGGCTAAGTTCGCTTCACATCCCCGACCGTGTGATCACCCACCCGGTATGGAAGGATCGATATGGGAATCGATCCAAGTCAGCCTACCACTGCCGCTGCCAGTGGGATGAGCGTCTAGCGCTCGAGCACCACGCATGGAAGGCCGGCTTCAAAATTATCATTGATCCCTACTTGACCTACGACATGTACGGCCCGACCGCGCGCAGGGTCCGGTTGGGTACGCTGATCGACTTTCTTTCTTCCACCGACAACAATTCAAAGTACCAGGTTGCATTTTATCGGGAAGGCGGGATCCACGAGAGCATTACAATCCTTGGCGACTGGTTTTATGCTGAGTCGGTCTCCTCTTCGCTGGAGGCTGGCTTCAGGCAGACCATTTTCACCCGGCATGCCCCCAGCATGCAAGCCAAGATCGACCTTTTTGATCGTGAGTTTACGGGCTTGCTCTCCGACCTTGGTTGGAAACCGGAGGAGTCTAAAGAGCGCGCCGTAGAGCTACTTAAGGAGATTGCGGCTGGTGTTGAATCCTGAGATGTTAGGCCTCTCTACCATTAGCAATCCAAGGACTTCCGCTCGGCGTCTCTAATATTAGGGATACAAGAGGCATAACCACTGAACTGTACGCGCTAACACCGAATCTATTTGGGAACCCAATAATGGCAGATATATGTGTGATTTATGATTCGGAAGATGAGAAAGTTACCAGGAACTTAGTAACACTTTTGAGGAACCAATGGAATGTATGGTGGGCTGAAGACGATATTCCTCAAGGCGACTGGGAGCAGCAAGTCCGTGAACAGATCAGTCATGCAAATGCTGTGGTGCCGGTTTTATCTTTCCATACCGAAAAAAACGATATTTTCAAGGATGAGCTAGCGTGGGCCAAGAAATGTGGCCGACTAATTTTTCCTTTCTTTATTAATGAAGCAGAACTACCTTTTGGGTTTGGGGGGCTGAATCGCACTGATGCATTCGATTGGGATGGCGCTGTAAATCATCCGGGATTTCAACAGCTGGCAAAAAAGATTCGTACAAAAATTGGGTGCTACACTAAAACTCCAAAAAGATTATCATCAATTGATTTAGGCAGAATGATGCTCCAGTTGCCCTGCTTTGTCTTCTCACTCTCTTCACACGAATCTCAAGTCTCTCCAAAGGATGGCGTCAATCTATTCCAGCTCTTAGAGCCTGCAGCCGGTCTTATATCTTCTTACGATGCATGGAAATACCATAAAGAAGATCGTGTTTTTTTCGCAAGGATTAAAAGGTTACGTCAATCTAAATGCGCTTTGTTTCTTGATTCTGGGAACTATGAAGCTTCTCATAAAGATGACCATTATTCAAAAAAACATAACCCAGATGGTTGGCGTCGAGATTGTTTTAGGAAGATGGCCTCCAAGATTAAACCAGACATTGCATTTGCATTCGACAAATGGCCAACAACCGGTGGCATAGATGAAATAACCAATCGGATAGTAAGGAACTTTCGTGCGGATGAACGTGCTATCCGCGAACTAAGTTTTCCCCTTTGTCCTATCGTTCACTTGCCAGAAAAACATGAAAATATTGCAGTTGCTGAATGCGCTTCCCAAATTGTCGCCAAAGTTGTAAAAAAACTTGATCCAGTTATGGTCGCGATTCCTGAACGCGAATTGGGCGATGGTCTAATTGCGCGGGTTAGAACTGTCCGAGATATTCGGAATGCATTGAACGGTCTTGGCAGATATTATCCACTGCATCTACTCGGAACAGGAAACCCGATTACAATGATTGCGCTTGCGGCAGCCGGAGCTGATTCGTTTGATGGATTGGAATGGTGTCGCACTGTAGCAGATTATGATGATGGCACTCTTTTTCATTTTCAACACTTTGACTGTTTTCGCGAGAAATATTTTTCACGTGTACAATTAAACATCCGAAAAATCATCGAAAATGAAGAGGCAACATACACCGCACAAGTGGCCAGTTATAACCTTGACTTTTTTACCGATTTAACAAGAACTATACAAGACATGATTCACCGTGGCAATGTAGAGCATCTGTTGAAGCAAATACCAAATATCGGCGCCAAAATATTCAAGGAAATTACGGAATGAAAACCTCTCTTTCTGCACGAATATGCAAACGATTAGAAAGAACTGTCCACGGACTTTGCCCTCTTATCGAGCAACAAGTTAACGCTAAAAGCAGTTCGCCCTGGACGGAGTATGATCTGCGCCGGGAGCTTGTTGCCTGTATTCTTGGCAGCCAGGTGCGACACGAAATGGCGACCACCTCACTGGAGCGTCTCGAACACGCACAATTGCTCCATGACACCTGGTGGAGTGGGTCGCAGGATACTTTTGAATCCAATGTGTTTGATGTTCTCTCGGGTTGCACACCGCATTTCAAGAAGAAGTGGAGCTATCGGTTCCCAAAGGCCAGATCACAACAGTTGGCGAAAACACGCAATGCAATTGCTGAGCAATCTTTATCAGAACGACTTTCCAAATCCTTTGATCCAAAGAAACTGCGTAAAGAATTGGTTAAAGATATTTCTGGACTTGGCCCAAAACAGGCAAGTATGTTCCTTCGTAACATCGGCAGATGCTACGATCTTGCAATATTAGATACCCATGTGCTTCGCTTCATGGATGTGAGAAATCTTTTGTGTCTCAAAAAGACAAAAATAAACACTTTAAAATCCTATGAGCGTACCGAAAAAATCGTAGTAAATTACGCTAATGAACTGGGTTATCCAGCCGGTTACATGGATTGGGCAATCTGGGCAACAATGCGTGCGGCAAGAGAGTTGGGCATATGAGCATCGTTTCTCTCGTATCCGGAGGCTTAGATTCTACCGTAATGGCCCTTTTGGCACTTGAGGAAGGGATACATCAGTTCCCTTTATTCGTTGACTACGGACAGTTAAGTCAAAAAAAGGAGTTGGACGCCTGTCTTTACAACTTCCCTCGATACAAGCTTCCATCCCCCAAGATCTTGCAGATCAAGGGTTATGGTGAACTTTTATCGTCAGGTTTGACAGATTCGAAAAAACATGTTTTTGAAGATGCCTTCTTGCCCTGCCGGAATCTGATGTTTCTTACCGTTGGCGCAGCATACGCCCACCAGTGCGGTGCCGGCTCAGTTGCAATTGGGCTGCTGGATGAGTCATTCAGCCTTTTTCCAGATCAGACTAAGATTTTTATTAGGGAAGCTCAGAAATCAATTTCAATAAGCCTAGGTCGTTCTATAAAAATTTTGACGCCCTTGATGTCATTCTCAAAAGCAGATGTTGTGGCTATAGCAAAGGCAAAAGGAATAAATAAAACCTATTCTTGTCATGCAGGCACAAATAAACCCTGTGGCGTCTGTGTGGCCTGCCGAGAATATGACGGTTTGGAGGTGTAATTATGGGCGGTGGTGGAAGCGGACCACGGAGTATCGGCGATATTAAATCCTTGGTTGAACGGGCCAAAAAGGAACTGCGCGAAGGTGAAAAGCAAGGGCGAAAAAATGTGTTTATCAGTTTCGCCTATGAAGATATCGACGAGGTGAATCTGTTACGGGGGCAAGCAAAAAACGACAAAATGCCCATCGAATTTAACGACTGGTCGGTATCAGCTCCAATAGAGAGCGATCGCGCACCTTATATCAAGCAGAAGATTTCAGAACGAATAGCTCAATCATCTTTAACGGTGGTTTATCTTTCAGACAAGACCTCTGAAAGCAAGTGGGTAAAATGGGAAATTGAGGAAACCCTGAGAAGAGGAAAACAAGTTATTGGAGTGTTCGCGGGGGAAACGCAGCCCCGTAAACTGCCAATGGCAATTACGAAAAACAAAATTAAGTGCGTTCCTTGGTCAAGACTATCCGAGACCATCCAACGCTTAGACTAATCTGGTTTGATACCAACAAGTTTTTTAAACCTCTCGTCATGCTTTACGGCTTCGAAATCTTTATCGCCTTTTGCGTGTTCACGGGTATTATCGTCAAATTTTATAGCCTTTTCTAGGAACCCTATTCCCTTGTCAACTATTCCTAATACGACACATGAACAGGCTATGTTGTACCACGCCCAAGCATGTTCGGGATTTAGATCGATGACTCTTTTGTTGATCATTATAGATTCTTTATGCCGGCCCAAAGTACATAGGGCAAACCCTTTTCGAAACAAGCTGTCCTCATGCTGCGGGTCTATTGAGAGTGCTTCATCGAAGGCATCTATTGCCTCATCCAGTTGTTCAGAATTCTGCAAGCTTACTCCCTTAAGAAACAAAAGCTTTGTAATTCCCAGATCAATGGTTTGTTCGATAAGTTTTTTTATTGTTTCTATATATTCTGTTTTAAAATGATTCCTTATGACTTGATCTTCTTGAATTACACCCAGTATTCTTGTGAGGCGTTCCTTTCTGTCCGGAGAATTCGAAAAAACGATTTCATTCACTTTCTTAATTTCGTCAAGTATCCCTTTATACTCACGATAAGATAATCCTAATAGTTCGGAATCACATTGCGGGCATACGGGTTTATACAACTCATTCGCCGTTATGTCGTCTAATTCCTTGGCATCTCTATCCAGACCTTCAATCTTCTTAGCATGCCGATCTGTAGTATCTTCTAGCCAAGTTATGTGTTTATCACAAATACGTTTAAGACAGTTGTCACACCACAATACACCCGGGAAATTGATGGTTTGTTTGGAAACACAGCGAAGAGGACTTAATCCTCCAAGGAAGCCATTATCAGGATCCCATCCAACAGGCCGACTATCTCCACATATATCACACTCTACATATCTAATCTTCACTTTTGCTTCTGCTGCATTGTCAGTAGTATTACTCCCTTCAAGATCCGCAAGAACGTTCCCGATTTCGAACCCGTGCTTCTTCACAACGTCTCGGACCTTTTGCTCAACGTCTGGGTACCCACATTGTGACAATTTTAAAGCATTTTGCAAAATACCAGCGTACACTACAGCTTTAGCACTAGCCATCTGTTCTTTAGAGAAAGATGGCTGGTCTGAGGATATTGGGGTCATCGTTTTCAGTCCCTCGTCAATACATTCCACAAGCAATAGCGCATCATCATAATTCAAGTTTTCAAAATCCAAAGTGCCTAGAAGCATTTCCATGTCAAGTCCATGCATTCTCTTGCTTTTAGCATCATCCATAATTCTCTCCTTTCTGCTTAAACTTAGCCAACTTCCTTCAAATGGATTCTTCCGAAGATCAAGGTCGCAAGAGTGCCGATTTCAAAAGGTAATTGTATGCGTTTCTTTTCCACCCACCGATTAATACTCACAAACTTTTCAGCCTGCTCACGCGCCTTTTGTTCGTCACCAATTTTATTGTAATAATAATGCAGAAATAAATATATGCGAAGCATATCGGCAGTGCTTTCACTTGTTCGATTACTTGTATAGGTTTGCCACAATATGTTTTCAGACGCTAAAAGATATTTCAAGGAACGGGACAAGTTTCCTCTAAGCATTAATATCCAGCCTGTTTCCAGTTGGGCTCTGGCAAAACGCCTTGTTGTTTGTGTATTACAATCCCTGCTGTTAAGCATTTCACCCAAATCACTCGCCTTTTGATAATGTTCCACTGCAAGAACCAGACGTCCACTAATCAAGGACTCTCGTCCAAGACTTAGATATTTATCAAATTCGTTAAACCGACTACCGTCCAAGGCAAATGCGGCAGATTTGCCCGTTCGGGTATTTTCGTCTTGCAAGTCCCTTTGAATTTCTGAAACATGATTCCCGACCGCCTTAGACTTGAAAACCTCTAAATAGTGATCAAAGTCTGTGTTCTGAGTAGTCTTGGGTGATACAACGATAAACGACAGGTCGCTCTTTATGAGCAGCTGCTTAAGAAGAGGAGCATGATAGCCGCCTGCGATCATCACGGCTAGATCTTGCTTCTTTCTATCCATCAATCCTCTTGCTTTCTCCACGAAGCACATAGTTCTTTCATGTGCTATTTCATAGAACCGCATAAAAACATTCAAATTATCCTCTAAAACTTTAGCTGAGGTAGGTAAAGGTGTTTGCATGTTTTGCTGCTCTGCTTCTCTATTAATGATATCGATCCACCTTTGGGTAATAAAATCGATGGAGTTGTTCTTGTAATACTCGAATTGGCTTGGAATAAGTCTAGTCTTCAAACAATTATCAACAATATTTATGGCGATAGATATCTTGTTGAGCACCCTTTCGCTTTCGGTATGGCAAAGCTTTTCTTTTATTTTCATTACTAAATCATCTGCTTCGGCAAAAAGGGTATAAGCATCTGTACTTTCATGAAGAGTAATATAGTCCAAGTAGCGTTTCAGGTTACGGTATCTGCTCCGATCTGGCTTTGTACTTTCTGCATCATCTATCAAATAGCTATGGAACCACGGTGCGGATGCCTTTTCCCTGCTGAATTTAAAAGACCTTAGAATTAAATCCTTATACTTCTGCATAGGCATTATTTTGGTAAGATGGTTTATTATACTCTCCCGCTCTCTTTCTACTAATGTGAAATCAATATTTTGTTCCATTCCTATTGCTTCGACAAATTTACAAAAATGTTGGAAATCGATAAAATCTTCACCGACTTTTTTCGCGATGTCATGTAACTGAATGTAAAAGTCTTTCGGGGATGTTTTTGCTGCTCTATAATCCAGATCCAACCGCTCAAGCTGTAATATCTGGTGAGAATATATCGTTCTTTGTAACTCATAGAGGCTTGTTTTAATATTTAAGAGCTCCTCCAACGCCGTTGCTCGAATATCTTGTATCTTAAATAGCGTAGTCGTATTTTCTCCATGTAATCGCTCATCGTCAATTCCTTCCAGCTCAATTTCATGATCATATGCAATATCAAGATATTCCTCGCCTGATATCATGCCAGTCTTCAAATACTCTTCCGCTACAGCTTGCCGCCGTTCTCTAGTCGCATCTGCACGAAGATGTGAGAGGCTAACACTTCCCCAGGCGCCTTCAACCATGATTAGCTTTAGGCCAGTATCTGCAATTAGCTTATTTAACATCCTGCTGATGTTTAGCTGAGCTTCAAAATTTGAATGTATATCCTGAATATATAGTATTGTCTTGCCTACACCCATCTTCTGTTCATATGCATCACAGATGTTGCCAGCGTCGGAAGGAATATCGATCAACTTTTCATAACGCTTATAACGTGGCATCAAGAAAAGTGAGTCGGTCTTCTGGGTCTTGTTAGCGGCAGAATTTCCCGAATTTTTGGCAAACAATGCGGTTTTATCTCTGTTTTCAATAATAAAGGGGTTGAATGTTAGGTTATTATTGCAGAGTATGCATTCCGAGACCAATCGCTGATCATCCCAAGCGCGATCCAGCAGATTGGTGTTGGAATCGCACAAATAACTTTGCGTGTTAATGTCATTAATGGCATCAAGGATGGATGGTGATACTTTAAACCTTCGGCCGCACCATACACAGTGAGCAGTTACACAGTTGTCCCAATGCCCTTTGGATCCATTCTCATCATAACACCAGATCCTGGCAGCGGTAACGTACGGGACATGTTTACCCATGTTTTTAGGTTTCAAAATGATCACATCCCCGTTCTGGGTGCCACATACGATATGACCGCGCACGTATATTTCTGATATACAACCGATAGGGTCATCAGCAGCGTAAACCGCGGCAGGATTGGTTTCTTGCAAATCCCACATCCTTAAGGTTTTGGCCGCTCCCCCCTGCAGATCCTGACTGTAAGCCGCAACAACAAATCTGCTATCTGCCGTAATGTCGAGAAAAATTATTGACCCATCACCTTGCCACGTTCGGATACAAGCTCCTTCCTTCAAGTTCCATATTCTTAACGTTCCATCTTTGCTGCCTGAAACAAGTTGTCTTCCATCTGGTGTAACTTTAATGGCTGTAATAGTGCTCGCATATCCTTTAAGAGTCCGAAGACATCTGCCGCTTTCAATGTCCCAGACGTGAATGGCCTCACCTCCGCTGGAAACAATTTTCTCACTATCGGGTGTAATGCATATACTTGAAGTCCAACCCGTATTGCTCTCAAATGCTCGGAAACACTTTCCGATTTGCAAATCCCATAACAACAACTCATTATAGCTTCCAGAGACTGCCAATCGTCCATCAGTGGTAATGGTTGCGGCAGTAACATAATTCTTGTGGCCTTCAAGGATAGTACGATATCTCCCTTTTTTTACATCCCATAGTCGCAGTATGCTCTGGGGATCAAATAAATCAGACGGATTCTCTCCGCATGCCGACAACACCCTGTTGCCATCAGATGTAACACTGAGGCTGGTTACAGGGTATACATGTCCTTTAAATGTGAAAAGGTCACTATTTCCCCCAATACTCGACCGATCATCTAACTTCCACACTTTCACACTACCGTCACTGTCCCCTGATACAATTTTCTTATCATCTGGAGTTATACAAAGAGCATTGACTTCATTTTCATGCCCTTGAAAAGACGAGATCGCGTCCCCACTCTCTATATCCCATACATTGAAATAACCGTCGTAGCTAACTGACACCGCGTTTCCACCATCGTTTGCAAGGCAGACGCTTTCCACCTGGTAATTATGCGCCCTATTTTCGGGTATGCTAAGGCCATTTTCAACATTCCAAACTCGCAACGAATTATCCATGCTTGCGGAAGCCATTATTTTCCCATGAGCGGATAAAGCCACACTTGTTACAGTGTCAGTATGCCCATAAAACTGTCTAATCAGCTGTCCACGTTCAAGATCCCATACGCTGAGGCCAGCGTATCTCGTTCCAGAGACGGCAAGTTTTCCATCTGCAGAAACACTTGCAGTTGTAAAGTAATCACGGTTTTCCAAGATTCCTTTTGGTTCTACGCCCATGTCCAAAGATACTGAGAATTTCAATACAGACTCTAAGAAACAAGCTTCATCCTGCAATAGTAAAGTTGTCAGGCACGTACCATTATCCAGATTCCATAGTTGCAATGCCCCATTTCCGCAGGATACAGCCGTGAACCCATCTGGGGTAATGCTCACATCTTCAATTGCAGTCGCCCGTTTTTCGCGCCTTAGCCGAAAGAACCTATTCTCAAGATCCCAGACACGAATAGTTAGATCATCACTTACAGATACTATTCTCCTCTTGTTAGGAGATATCCAAACACTATTTGAATCTCCCGAATGACCTTCAAGGGTTTGGCTTTCACCGGTCTCCAGATCCCAAACTCTGATCGTTTTATCATTTCCCCCAGAAACGGCTTTTTTCCCATCAGCTGTTATCCCAACACTGTTTATAACATCCGAATGACCTTCAAGGGTTTGGCTTTCACCGGTCTCCAGATCCCAAACTCTGATCGTTTTATCATTTCCCCCAGAAACGGCTTTTTTCCCATCAGCTGTTATCCCAACACTGTTTATAACATCCGA
>Ga0233431_1002969_pt1 | contig 21755 bp, 18 predicted proteins | sample SI_118_April2016_FD_179867 | JGI IMG/M metagenome (GOLD analysis project Ga0233431, IMG submission 179867) | Seawater microbial communities from Saanich Inlet, British Columbia, Canada - SI_118_April2016_200_MG | ecosystem: Environmental > Aquatic > Marine > Inlet | place: Canada: British... | reverse complement strand
CCCACTTCCAGCATAATGGTAAGGGCGAGGATATTCCCGATCCCTGGAATCGTTTTCAGCAATTGAAATTCCTCTCGCAGCTTGGCTTCGGATTTTACTGCCTTTTCAATTGCCGTAATCCTCTTCGCTAAAAATTGAATCACAGCTATATTGCTTTTTGCAGTCAACACCAGGAAAGGTGAATCAAATAAGTCTTCAGCATCTTCTTCCTTGAGCTTTTTGATAGCATTGCCTGACATTCTAAGTGAAAGATTCCTCGATATCGCACTTTGAAGGCTTAAGATCTGAGCGGTCCTCTGCTGGACAAATAAAAGCCTCCTCCGTAAGATATCTCTTACAGGCCGTTCTTCTTTTGGATAGATGTACCCCTCAGGCAATATGTTCAAACGTTTCATGTGAGCCAACCAAAATGAGTCCCATTTATCGTCGGTATGTTTCAGGCCCTCGGATTGCTTTATGGCTGATGGATTGGCCAAATGTACTTTGTATCCCTCTTCCTGTAATCCATCCACCAACCAATACCAATTATAAGTTGATTCTACCACCACCGCCTCAAGATTCTTTTTGAATGGTTCCAGTGCCACCAAAATTTGAGTCAGACTGTTGGGCAGTCTTTTGCCAAATTGCCTTCTGTCTTGCTCATCGATAATACCAATGTAACTATTGCTTGAATGCAGATCAATTCCAGCGTATGTTCCCATTTGACACCTCCCTATTTTTTTCGTTGTTATTGATACTTTTCCATAGCATATCCTGCTATGGAATTGGAGGTGTCTTATATCTCGTCAACAATACTTAAATGCCGATGTGAGCAACCAAGTAGCGGGGGAAAGCCTTCTGTGCGAGAATGGGCCCCTGGATAGCTCGTCGGAGCACAGAAGGCTTTCCCCCGCGGCCCAAGTAACTCTTTATTTAAGCCCTTTATATGGTTATCAAGTCTTCGCTTAGCTCTTTTTGTCGCTCAGCAAGAGCCAAGCGGAGACTTGATCCCACGGGAGACAAAATATTGTATGGATAGTGGGACGCTCTTTAACAATTTAATAATTTACAGTGACCTCAAAAGTTACTAAGTTTTTAAAGAGCGTCCCGCTTAACACTAAAGCTCTTAGATATTTTGTCACCGATAGACACGCGCCGCAATACGTTTTATATGGACAGTTAAGTAACAAAGGAGGAATTTATTATGACATGTTTAAAAAGGTTTATGGGAGCGGCCTGCCTGCTGCTGGCCGTAGTTGCTGTGTTGACAATTAGTAGCACAGCTATCGCCGAGGGTATCAAGCGGGGCACGGTGACAGGCGAAACAACCGCCAATGGTTATGACCACCCCAATGAGTACATCCATCTTAATGCCGTTCAAGTTGCAGACAACATGGAACCGGTTATGCCGCACCCCGAACAGGAGAAAGCCGCGCGCACCAAGCTCGCCAAGTTAAAAAAACGCTTCGGCAAGAAACCCAACATTCTAATTTTTCTTACTGACGATGTCGGCTGGATGGACCCTGGTTTCAACGGCGGCGGCGGAGCCGTCGGCAACCCGACGCCAACTATGGATAAGCTCGCACAAGAAGGTTTGATCCTTACCTCCGCCTATTCAACCCCGAGTTGCTCGCCTACTCGAGCGACAATTCATACCGGACAGAATCCGCTGCATCACGGACTGCTTGCTCCGCCGATGTATGGTCAACCAGGTGGAATTGCGGGTGCGACGACGCTGCCCATGCTCCTGCAAAAGCTTGGCTATGTGACTCAAGGGGTGGGCAAGTGGCATATGGGCGAGAACAAGGGATCGCTGCCCCAAAACGTGGGGTACGACGATTTTTACGGTTTCCTGAGCGTCTCCGACATGTACACCGAATGGCGCGATCAGTACTTCAATCCCGAAATTGCTCTGAGCCCGGCGCGCTTCAAATACATGGAGAATTTAAATTTCTGCAAGGATAATGTCCACTGCACCTCGGCCGACAAAAACAAATGCGAATCTGTCTATGAAATCAACCTCACCTCGATCCGGAATCTGGATCAAGACTGGACGGCATACAGTGAGAAGTTTATCCGAAATATGAAGGACGGCGACAAACCCTTTTACCTCTACCACGCTACCCGCGGCTGCCATTTCGATAACTATCCCAACGACAAGTACGCGGGTATTTCGCCCGCTCGCACGGTCTATAGCGACTGCATGGTGGAACTCGACAATGTCCTTGATCGACTCGTCAAGACGCTGGACGAGACGGGGCAACTCGAAAACACGCTCGTCTTCTTCACCTCGGATAACGGACCTGAATGCGAGGTGCCGCCGCATGGACGCACACCCTTCCGGGGGTGCAAGGGGTCGAGTTGGGAAGGAGGAGTCCGGGTGCCGACATTCGCCTACTGGAAAGGGATGATTTCCCCGAGACGCTCTGACGGAATCTTCGATCTGGCCGACCTTTTCAACACCGCGCTTTCACTGGCCGGGACCACCGGTGTGGACATAGGGAAGTCTGTCCCGAAGAAGACCTACATTGACGGCATAGACCAGACCTCCTTCCTGCTGGCCGACGATGGTGAATCGAACCGCCGCAGCCGAATTTACACCATGAATCAATATTTCACCGCAGCTAGGATCGACGAGTTCAAGTTCCATTTTACGGTTGAGCTGCAGGAGGCTGTTTTCAGCAGAGGTAATACCGGCGGCTTCAGTGGTGCGATTATTACCGAGACTGGCGGAGGGCTGATGACCAACCTTTACACTAATCCGCAGGAAGACGTCAGCGTGTGCGTCCGCCACATTCCGATGATGACCCCTATTACGAATGAAATCGCCCGTTATAGAGGAGTCCTGAAGAAGTATCCACCCCAGTTCAAGTTCGGCTTCACTGGTAACCCATAAGGATAGATTCGACCTGCAAACCACGGTAGCAGTAGAACCGAGGCCCCAGGTCGAAATCTATCCATTGTTCAAGAAGCCCGATTGTGTATATAGGGTATTGATCTTTGAGGAAGGCGTGACAACGAATCAGCCGCTTAATTGGGATCGTAGATTCTGGATGTTAAGACCATGGGTAAATTTCGAGGCCGGAGCCGCATGGTTCTTTAAGCGTCAAAAGCAGCTTAACCCCCGCATTTGTCGCGGATAGTGATGTATGGCAACCGAGAGCCAAACTATTTGAAAATAAAGTGAAATATTTTATTATCAATTTTTTTAGAAAATAAATCGGGAGAAAAGATCGATGAAATGGCGTCTTATAAACTTGTCGTGCTTCATGGTGTCGGTAGTGTCCCATGCGGAAACAGTCCAGCCGAAGAAGGTTTCTTCGATTACCACCCCAGGCAAGACTTCCGAGGCTGCGATTGTCGCTGAATTGCGGACACTGATTGCAAAAATTCCTGAAACCAGAAAAGCGATTGAAAACACCTTAAAGACCCAAGACAAAACCTCGAAATGGAACAACTTCAGCGTGGATGATTTTCTGAATTATTTCAACCAATGGCTGGTATTCAACATTGGTTATGACGATCCTAAAAAATACGTCCTTCAGTTCGATGAATTAGTCAATACCGGAGGGGGAGATTATCTTTTCAACAACAACGTGTTCAGTTCATGGTTCATCAAGTTTTTGGACGCCCGTGGTGATTATTTGGATACACCGGCGTCCGCCGTGACGATTAAGGACTGGATCAAGAAACTCGGTCCCAAGATGAACGATTTTGTGATCCCCAAGAACGGATTCCAAAATTTCAACGAGTTTTTTCTACGGGAATTGAAGGATAATGCCAGGCCTTTGGGTGGCAAGGGCAACCAATACGCGGTGAATTCTGTGGCGGACGGAACCATTTGTCAAATCTATCCCAACGACCTGGACGAGAATTTCATTATCAAGCGAGACGTGATTAATGTCCGTCAAGCTATGAACAACAGTCCCTACGCCGAACGGTTTATCGGTGGTCCAATTGTGGACACGCTACTGTGGTTCACGGACTATCACCATTTTCACGCGCCGGTCTCAGGCAAACTGTTGGAGGTTACCGATTACACCGGCTCCTACAATTACAACTTCGCCAACGTCAACTGGTACAAACATTTGGCCAAGCACAAACGCACATGCTATATCTTCGACACACAAAAAGTGGGCTTGGTGGCCATGATCCCGGTTGGATTCTGGGCGGTGGGATCGATCGTCACTGACAAAAAGATGGTTAAAGGTTGTAATATCCAAGCGGGACAGAAGATTGGCCATTTCAAATATGGCGGCTCTTCGATTTTGCTGATCTTCGAACCAAACAAAGTGGATTTCGTCATCGACATTCCGAAAGTTAAAACTGGAGACCACGGCGTTGCGGTTAAAGTGAAGCAGCTCATTGCTCAGGGTAAGAAAAAGTAGTGACTTGGCAAGATAGTGAGCCATGGGTGTCAGGCCTACACAGTTGACAGATGGCTTTCTAAGTTTTCAACGTTTTTCAACCAAATCGCCCAACAGAGCTCTTTCAGCGGATCGCAAAAAAACCGCGCCCGCTGAAGACAACGTTAGCTGATTTTCAATCATTGATCACGAGAAAGGAATATGACGATGAAACCACTCACCATGCTGAATTCATTCGGCTGTGCACTTGTCGTAATGGCTATTTTCGCCGCCCTGCCCGCGATGGCGAAAGAGAATAAACAGCAGAAGCCCAACGTGGTATTCATCCTCGCCGATAATGTGGGCTACGGCGACATGGGTCCGTACGGTGGTGGAGAGCTTCGTGGAGCGCCGACGCCGAACATTGATCGACTCGCCAGCGAAGGGCTACGCTTTACACAATTTCTGGTCGAGCCCGCATGCACACCATCGAGGGCGGCGCTGATGACCGGGCAATATTCGATCCGCAACGGCCTGTCGCTGGTCATCCTGCCCGGTACCTCAAACACGCTCCCGGGCAAGGCGTTCACCATGGGGCAGTTGTTCAAGGACGCCGGCTATGCGACGGCCATCTATGGCAAATGGCACTTGGGCATCGCTCCGGAGAGCTTGCCGACGGCCCACGGATTCGACGAGTTCTACGGCCTTCCGCCCAACCTCACGTGGAACTGTGCCACATACGCCAGCACCACAGCGCTCACGCACTCGTCTGACAAGTCGCTCAGCGAGCTTCGTAAAGAGGGGCCGCATCTCTACGAGGCCGCTAATAATGGTCCGTTGCGCAAGCTCAAACCGTACACCATGGAAGTTCGACGCGAGATCGACTTTGAACTCACGAAGAAGTCCATCGACTTTATGAAGCGACAAACCAAGGCGGGCAAGCCGTTCTTCCTCTACCTGCCATTCTCCATGGGACATTTTCCGAACCTGGCATCGAAGCAGTTCGCGAGGAAGTCGCGGATCGGCCAGTATGGTGACAGGATGATGGAAGGCGACTACCACGTGGGCCGGATCCTAAAGGCGCTGAAAGACCTCGGGATCGACAACAACACGCTTTTGGTCTTCGCCTCGGACAACGGGCCGGAAGGGGAAGTCATCCGCGATTTGGGAAATCAGGGGACGCCGGACATGGGCAATTCGGGACCATTTCGTGGCGAGCTGGGGGAAGCAACCGAAGGGGCGATCCGAACATGTTGCTTCATCCGCTGGCCGGGCAAGGTCAAGCCGGACACCACCTCCTATGCCATGTTCTCCATCATGGATTTCCTCCCGACCTTCGCCAATATCATTGGCGCCAAGATCCCGGAGGACAGACCCATTGACGGCGTCGACCAGACCGACGTGCTATTGGGCAAGAGCAGGGAGGGCGCGCGTGAAAGCCTGCTGACCTTCATCGGCGCGGACCTGGTGGCGGTGCGGTGGAAGCAATGGCGCATATATATGACCGACATCCATCCCACCGGCATCGGACCCCAGCGCTTGCCCGGCATCTTCTCCGCCTTCGCATCGTTGTCCTATCCGACGCTCTACAACATCGAAATGGATCCCCACGAGAATCTTCAGGTCGCAGGCCAATTCGCCTGGGTCCTTACGCCCGCGAACAAGGTGATTGACAACTACAAGAAGACCCTGAAGAAGTATCCGAACCCACCGCCGCCCAACCTCACGAAGTATTGAAGTTGAAGAAAAGTATATTTTTCTAAAAACAATCATCCCAAGCAGAAAAGCCACAAGCGACTATTTAAAGGAAAAGGCGGGAATCTAATGGGTTTACTTGACAATGCTGCAGGATTACCGTACACTCCTGCAACATGATACCAAGAATTTGCAATATTCCTCCAAATCGGTCATTCTTCCTGTTTGGACCTCGGCAGACCGGAAAAAGTACTCTGGTGAATGCCGCCTTTACCTCGAAAGTTTGGAAGATAGATCTGTTGATGACCGATCAATTTCTGAAGTATTCCAAATACCCGGACCTGCTGAGGCTCGAAGCACTTGAAAAAATTGAGAACCAAGGAATTCAGCGGATATTCATCGACGAAATCCAGCGAGTTCCTGAACTGCTCAATGAAGTCCATTTTCTCATTGAAAAGACCGGATGCCAGTTCCTGATGACCGGGAGCAGTGCTCGGAAGTTGAGGAAAGGCGGCACCAATCTTCTTGCCGGACGCGCCGTACAGCGACACCTTTTCCCTTTTGTTTATCAGGAAATCGCAGACGCCTTTTCCCTGGAGGAGGTGCTTCGATTCGGGACCCTGCCCGCTGTTTATGGCCGCGGCACGGAAGAAAAAATCGACATCCTGAACAGTTATACTGAAACTTATTTAAGAGAAGAAATCCATGCCGAGGGACTCGTTCGAAATCTGGGCGGCTTTTCCAGGCTCCTTGATCTGGCAGCCAGTCAATGCGGGGAATTGATCAGTTTTACGTCCATAGGCAGGGACTGTCATGTGGCCACGAGAACGGTTCAGGCATATTATGACATCCTTGAAGACACCCTGATCTCCATTCGTTTACAACCGTGGAGAAAAAGCCTCAGAAAACGCATGGTATCCCATGCAAAATTCTATCTTTTTGATCTTGGAATAACCAACGCCATTATCCGTCAACTTACTGCCCCTCTCGATCCGGTGCGGAGAGGGCGCCTTTTTGAGCAGTTTATTATCCTTGAAACCTACCGTCTCTTGCGCTATTGCCAAAGTGAAGCCGGCATCTATTTCTGGCGTACGAACCACGGGGCTGAAGTGGACCTGGTCATCGAAAAATACGGAAACATAGTCGGTGCTTTTGAGATTAAGTCCCAGAGCCGTATTGCAGGCGCCCACCTGAGCGGTCTGCGATCTTTTCGATCTGAACATCCGGATGTTCCCTTGCACGTCGTCGCCATGGTTGAAAATGCATACCGTATTGAAGATATACGCGTTGTGCCCTGGAAAACTTACCTTCAAGAGTTGCTTGTGCAGTTCCTTTAAATAAAGAATTCTCTAAAATTCTCAAATGCACATCCATTTGAGGGAATGATATCTCTGATGCGCCAGATGAAACGCTGGGCGTGGGTCGGACCTAGATAACCATATAAAACCAGGGCAATTATCCCCAAAAATTGAGCTTAAAATACCCTTAAACATACATTTTCGACCTCGAAAACGTACCTTCTACCCGACCCACGACGGCTTCGCCGCGCGGGCCGCAAGGTGAGGTCATCATCCGCGATTTGGGAAATCAGGGGACACCGGACATGGGCAACTCGGGACCATTTCGTGGAGAGCTGGGCGAGGCAACGGAAGGCGCGATCCGAGCATGTTGCTTCATCCGCCAGACGGCAAGAAGCGTGGTTGAAAAAGAACCGCAACATATCGTTTGAACAAATGATTTTCCACTTGGGGCAGGGTGATATTTGGGGAACTTCAGACCACCCGAATCAAGAAAAATACCCTCGACAAAAGTTGTATTTCGTCATTGTTGATGACTACATTCACATTGTTCCCCATATCGTTGAAGAAAAATATATTTCTCTAAAAACAATCATCCCAAGCAGAAAAGCCACAAGAGACTATTTAAAGGAAAAGGCGGGAATCTAATGGAATACGATAAAGAAGAAACTGAAATATTGGAAGCTTATGGCTCAGGTAAAATCAAATTATCAAAGCCTTCCGCAAAAGAAATTGAAGCTATAAAAACTGCCGCTGAAAGCACATTTAAAAAAGATAAGCGTGTCACAATCCGCTTGTATGATCACGATTATAAAGGAATTCAAAAAAAAGCACTGCAAGTGGGGGTGCCTTACCAAACGCTCATTTCCAGTATTATACATCGTTATATTGAAGGTGATTTAACATCAAAAAACAGCTAAGAGGTTGGGCGAGGGTCATCCTGAAACAGGAGATAAGGAGGCTTTTCCTGATCTTCCCGGTTTAGGGTGAATATAATCATTCAACCTAAAACCTGCATTCAACTTTCTAAAATTGGATATAAATAATATAATTTCGATATTTTATTTAGAGTCACAGAACTATTGGGTGACACCGAAATGTTGTCAGGCATTCAAGTTCCTTTATTCAAAAAGTTGAACCCTTCGGGAGCGCCTCTTTTACCAAATCTACTTCGTTATCAATCACTTGCAGTATGCTATACGGCTACGCGCTTGATGCCTTGTATCTTCGGCAAAAGAGGCGCTTGCAGATTTTAGGTTCAAGGTGTTTTGCTAACCTTGGTCTTAAGATCCATTATCAATTCTTGGCTCACTTTGAAGATCTTCTGATGCGGTCGTTCGAGATCGGTCACTAACATCAGGACAGCTGAAAACGCAAGCATCAGCGCAAAGCCTGATATCCAATTGCGTATTCCCGTCAAACCGGCCTGGTATCCCATCATGCCCATAGACATAAAAGCCACAAAGTAGAGCGTAAGGAAAATGCTTGGAGAAATTCGATTGAACAAGGCTGCTGTCATTCGTTTCCCGTGCAGGTCGAACACTTGGTTTAATGATTTTATGAAAATCACTGTAACGACGGGGGTAGGTTTTTTCTCTATTAAATCAATCGTTTTTAACCAGAGAAGGTTATGTAATTCTTCCGATTTTACAATTATTTGTCGGACTGTGTCCATTTTGACGGTCTGTATTTGCGCCCGAACATTTACATATTTGCGAAGTAAATCCTGAAATTCCGTGCGAAATGGTTCCGGAAGCAATTTTGTACGTAGATAGGTTGTTTCTATTGCGTTCGCCTCATCAACGACCAATTTTTTTCTGGCGTCAAAACGAGAACCCGCCATGTTAAACGTCATGGCCAAAAAGAAGGCGAGCAAGCCGAGAGACGCCCCCATAATGGTGTTCATTTGGGACTTCCGGGTTTGTTCCCTGTGGGAAATATTATATTTTCCAATACGGAAGCCCCCCTCTGCTGCGATTATGAACAGAGCAATTGTACCAATGAACAGCACCCAGATAGGGATATGGTCAAAAGGTTGACTATACATCATGCGCTTTTTTCTCCAACCATTAAGTCTCTTCAATCTGATAACATTAAAGCCTGATAAGACTATAGGGGAACATAGAAAACTTTGCTTTGTATGTCAACAAAGAGGGCAATTTGAGAAGCCGCGCGACGTGTTGGACGCGATGTTAAGGCTGTTCACGGCGATGCTACTGCATTGCTAAACGCTGGAGTCCTTGATCGCAACGACAAAGGGCACATCGTTATTCCATACGAAGCCGTGAAAGCAGTTGAGATAAGAGCCTCGGAGAGGTGTGGGAATATCAGAAGAGGCCCAGCCCGTGGAGATAATGATAGGACACAATGCCCACGGTGGTTGAGAGGTTTAAACTGCGAACCTTCCCCCAGATGGGAACCCGATAGCAAGGATAGGTTTTCCGGACATGGGATGGCAGTCCAAGGGTTTCACGACCGAATAGCAGATAATCCCCGTGCTTCGCTTTTTCCTCGGAGTACAACATGTCCGCATGACGGCTGAAGCATAGCAGTCGTCCATTTCCATTCATATTGTCCAGAAAAGCATCAAAATCCGCATGATGTTGTACATCAATCTCAGGCCAGTAATCGAGCCCGGCCCGTTTCAGATGTTTGTCGTCCACACTGAACCCCAGGGGATGGATCAGGTGGAGCTTCATTTTGGCCGCACCACAGAGCCTGGCGATATTGCCGGTGTTGGCCGGAATCTCCGGCTGATATAAAACCACATGAAGGGGTGGATCTTCCAAAACCACATGCGTTTTTCGATCCATGGTGACCATTCAAAAAAACCATAAACTGCTAATCATATCTCAACGAACGGAGAGGCCTCATCCTGTTGTCCAATCAAAACCCGGGTCTGTTTCAGCCCGCAGCGGTTCAGCACGGTTCTGGCTGCGTGGAGGGCTTTGGCCGGGTCATTGTTGGTTTCGCTCAAGTGTGCCATAACCACCCATTTCAGGTCGCCATGGGAAACGGTTTCAAGGAGTTCGCCGGCCTGTTCATTGGAAAGATGTCCTTCGCTGCTATTGATCCTTTGCTTCAGATACAATGGGTAGGGCCCTTCACTGAGCATGGTAGGATCGTAGTTGAATTCCAGGATCAAGGCGGTACAGGCCTTTAATCGATCTTCCGCCAGCCGCGTGCTTCGCCCCATATCCGTGACCAGACCGATCCTCACACCGTTATCGGATAACACCAACCCCATGGGATCCGCCGCATCATGGCATTTCGTAAAGGTTTCCACAGATAGGTTTTTGATTTTCAGGGTTTCCCCGGTTTGAATGGGAACAACGGCAGGAAGTTTTCCAAGGGCCTTCTCGCCGCTTTTGAGCGTCCGGGAATTGACGTAGACCGGCAATTTGAATCGCCGTGCCAGAATCCCCACACCTTTGATATGATCAGAATGCTCATGGGTCACAACAATGGCATCGAGACTTTCGGCCTTAACTCCCACAGCCCCAAGACGCCTTTCGATCTCTATGCCACTCAGGCCCGCATCCACCAGGATTCTGGCATCGCCGGTTTCAAGATAGCAGCTATTCCCGCGACTCCCGGAAGAAAGGATGGAGAATTTCATGGTTTCCTTTATTGAACCCCACTGTGACCGAAGCCCCCTTCACCTCTCTTCGTCGCATCCAGCTTTCCAACACGCTGAAGGTCGGCCCGATAGACCTTTGACAACACCATCTGTGCAATGCGGTCCCCCATCCTGACCACAAAAGGCACTTCTCCCCAGTTGATCAGGATAATGCCGATCTCACCTCTGTAATCGGAATCGATGGTACCGGGACCATTGACCATGCCGATGCCATGCTTGAGAGCCAGACCGCTTCGAGGGCGAATCTGCACCTCATAGCCCGGCGGTATGGATAGGGCCAGACCGGTGGGAATTAATTTTATCCGACCCGGGTTAAGGGTGACGGGTTCTTCAACACAAGCCCGAATATCCATCCCGGAAGCCCCTTCCGAGGCATAGCCGGGAAGCGGAAATCCCTGCTCAATCAAAACAGGGTTACAGATTTTTATCTTTATGGAAATGGAATCCAACCCAAACCTCTTGATTTGTCCGACGAAGCCTTGGCGAAGTCGGAAGCCCCGGCGCAGAACTCCTAGCGAAGCCGGAAGGATTAATGCCCTTTCCCGGACAGGGCGAGGAGCCCCAGGTCGACATCTTCTTCCGTTATGGGACCGAGTGCGGCAAAAGCAATCTTATCGTGCCCAAAAATCTTGTCTGCCATTTCCACCACATCGTCAACACTCACCCGCTCTATGCTCTCCACCACTTCTTCATAGTCCACGTATCTTTGAAAAATAAACTCGTTCTTGGCCGCCCGCATCATTCGGCTGTCGGAACTCTCAGACGCCAGATACATCCCGCCGATCGCATTTTCTTTGGCAGCGGCAAGGTCATCTTTGCTCAGTTGTCCGCTTCTGAGTTTTCTGATCTCATTCTTGGTAATTTCAAGGACCGAATTCATGTTCCGTGGATCTGTGCCCGCATAAACGCCGAAAAGACCGGCATCGGCATAGGGTGAAAAAAAAGAATATACAGAATAGGCCAGCCCCCGATTTTCCCTGATTTCCTGAAACAGCCGGGAACTCATGTTGCCCCCTAAAATGGTATTAAAAAGAGCGCAGGCAAAACGCGATTCATCCACATGGGATGGCGCATCGCTACCCAGGAAAAGATGTACCTGTTCAAGCGGTTTCGGTGTCACCAGCACACCACCGCTGGTCAAGGGAAGGCTTCTTTGGGGATTATCTCCCGAAAAATTGTTGTCGGTTTCAAAAATCGGCCTGAAATACTCAACCATTTGCTCATGATCCACATTGCCGGCGGCTACCACAAGGACCCGCTCCGGAATATAATACTTCCGGATATATTCACGGATCATTTCCTGATCCATTCGGCCAACGGTTTCGGCACTTCCCAGAACCGAACGGCCGATGGGATGGTCAGGCCAGAAAAGGCGTTGGAAGAGCAAATTAAGGTGGTCGTCAGGGGTGTCTTCCACCATACTGATCTCCTGGAAGATCACCTCCCGTTCACGCTCCATGTCCTCAGAATGGAAGGTGGGGTGAACAAAAATATCAGACAAAATATCCGCCAGAAGCGGAAAATTCCGGTCCAGGACCCTGCCGTAAAAACACGTGGTCTCTTTTCCGGTAAAGGCGTTTGAAAAACCGCCGATGGCATCGAGGTCTTTTGCGATCTGAAAACCGCTGCGATTCCGGGTCCCTTTGAAACTCATATGTTCAATAAAATGGGAAACCCCGTTTTCCAGAGGCGACTCGTCCCGGCTGCCGGTATTCACCCATATGCCCAGTGAAACAGAACGAACGTGCGGCAACCGTTCCGAGACGATCCTGACCCCGTTTTTGAGTACAGTCTTACGATTCATCCAGGGTTTCTCCCAGGGCCGCTTTTCGGGAAAGACGAATTCTGCCGTCCTTTCCCACTTCCAGAACTTTTACCAGCACCTCATCGCCTTCATTGAGCACATCGGTAACCTTATTGACCCGCTCAGGCGCCAGCTGGGATATGTGAACCAGCCCGTCAGTCCCCGGAAATATTTCCACAAAAGCACCAAAGTCCATAATTTTGACCACTTTTCCCGGGTACAATTTTCCGACTTCGGCTTCCTGCACAATTTCCTTGACCATTTTCATGGCCGCGTCCGAACACTCCTTGTCTGGCGAGGAAATGGTCACCACACCCTCGTCATCCACGTCAATCCTGGCACCGGAGACATTGGATATTTCCCGAATGACCTTCCCGCCCGGACCGATCAATACCCGCACCTTTTCGGGGCTGATTTTGACGCTTGTGATGATGGGCGCGTATTCAGAGATCTCACTTCGGGGCTTTGAAATGGTTTCCCCCATGCATTCCAGGATGTGGAGTCGACCCTCCTTGGCCTGCTCCAGGGCCTGTTCCATAACTTCCCGGGTGAGCCGTTCGACTTTAATATCCATTTGAAGCGCCGTAATCCCTTCACGGGTGCCGGTCACCTTGAAATCCATATCCCCATAGTGATCTTCATCCCCCAGGATATCGGTCAACACCACAACTTTGCCCTCTTCCTCCACCAGTCCCATGGCCACGCCGGCCACCAGGTCTTTGATGGGGACACCCGCATCCATCATGGACAAGCAACCGCCGCAGACACTGGCCATGGAGGAAGAACCATTGGATTCCAGGATCTCGGATACAACACGGACACAGTATTGGAATTCATCTTCCTTCGGCAGTACCGGCAAAAGGGCCCTTCGGGCCAATGCACCGTGGCCGATTTCCCTGCGCCCGGGTCCGCCAAGCCTCTTGGCTTCACCGACACTGTAGGGCGGAAAGTTGTAATGCAGAATGAAGGACCGCATCTCTTCTCCAAAGATGGACTCAAGTCTCTGCCGATCCCTTTCCGTACCAAGTGTCGTTAATACCATGGCCTGGGTTTCCCCGCGGGTAAACAAGGCTGAACCATGGATGCGTGGCAGAAGACCCACCAGACATTCTATGGGCCTGACTTCATTGAAGGAACGGCCGTCGATCCTTTTCCCCTCATTTAAAATCATTCCACGAACCATTTTCCTCTCAAGGGAGTGGAAAAAATCCTTAATTTCTGATTTCCGGCCTTCGTATTCTTCCAAAAGGGTGTCTACAACCTGGTTTTGGGCATCATGCCTTTTCTGCTGCCGTTCCATCTTGTCGGCGATGGTCAACACCTCTTTGAGCAAAGGTTCTCCCATCTGATCAACTTGAGCTTGAAGGGATGTATCCACCACCTCATCGGCAAGAATTCTTTTTGACTTTCCCACCTCTTTTTTGAGGGAGTCCTGCATGTCGAGCATGGGCTGGATAGCCTGGTGGCCCCAGAAAATCGCATCAATCATATCGGATTCACTGACGAACTCGGAGCCGCCTTCAACCATCACGACACCATCCCGGTTCCCCGCCACGATGAGGTTGATATCGCTCTCCGCCTGCTGGCTGAGGGTGGGGTTGGCCACAAATTCTCCATCAATTCTCCCCACTTTCACCCCTGCAATGGGCCCCAGGAAGGGGATATCCGATATCTCAAGGGCGGCCGAAGCACCCAACATGGCCAGCATATCGGCTTCATTTTCCTTGTCCGTTGACAGCACCGTGGCAATGACCTGGGTTTCGTAATGATAATTATCGGGAAACAACGGCCTCAATGGCCTGTCTATCAAGCGGGAAATAAGCGTCTGCTTCTCCCCCGGCCTCCCCATATCCCTTCTGAAAAAATTCCCGGGTATCTGCCCACCGGCGTAAGACATTTCCAGATATTCCACCGTCAGGGGAAGAAAATCGATCCCCTCACGAACCTCATCCGTTGCAACGGCGGTCACCAGTACAACGGTTTCACCGGAAGTAACAACGACCGACCCGTTTGCCTGCTTGGCAATACGGCCTGTCTCCACATTGATATTCCGACCACTAATTTCAATCGAGTAATTTTTTACCATTATTTCATATATCCTTTCAGTGCATTGCTTGAGCAATCACACTATTTCCGGATGCCCAGATCCTTGATAAGCGTCCGGTATTTCTCCAGATCTCTCTTTTTCAAATAATTCAACAGTCTTCGTCTCTGGCCCACCAGTTTCAGCAGCCCTCGACGTGAGTGGTGATCTTTTTTATGGACCTTGAAATGTTCCGTAAGGTATTTGATTCGACTGGTAAGTAAGGCAATCTGAACCTCGGGTGAACCGGTATCCTTTTCATGAAGCTTGAACCGATCAAGAATTTCTTTCTTTGCTCCCGCTGTCAAAACCACTTTTAGTACCTCCTAAAAATTGATGTTTCCAAAACGCTAAACATATTTTAGCAAAAATATCGGTGGGCCCGGAAGCGTCTCACATCATTCCGGTCAAGGGAAACCCTCCAGGGCATGTATTCCCGCGCTTCAGCGCAGGAAAAGCAAATAATAAAAGATCAAGAAAACACCCTCTCAAATTTTACCTTTTCATGATCGCCCTCCCCGTCGTCCTTCTTTACAATGGCCAGAAGTTTGTCACCACTGATCATTTTTATGAAGCGCTCTTGATCATTGATCACTTGGGATAATTCATTCCAACCGGGCTGATATCCCTGTCGTACTTTTTCCGCTAACATGGTATTCACTTCTATTTCATCCATTTCAGGCAGTGCGTTTCGTAAAGAGATCCCCTTTTGCAGAACTGAAACAAGGGCTTCGGACAAAATATCTCCGGAGGAAATGGCCCCTGCCACATCAAATGGACCGCTTTTTAACCGCCTCAGGGTTTTCAGACGTCCGACTGATCCCAAATCTCTTGCCAGATCAGCCGCAAGGCTTCGAATATACGTACCGCCGGCGCATCTGATCCTCATGGTAATCTCCGGCAGATCAACGGAGACAATGGATATGGAATGAACCGTAACCGTTCTCTCCTTGAGGTTCACCGGAAGACCCTTCCTGGCCAGGGTATAAGCCCGTAAGCCCTGATGTTTGACAGCGGAATAGGCCGGCGGCGTCTGTCGAATCGTCCCCTCATACCGTCTGGCCGTTTCTCGAATATGGTCAGGGCTTAACTCGGGAACGTCACGAATAGCCGTCACCCTGCCCGTAGGATCCAAAGTGTCGGTTTCTACGCCCAGTTCCAGCGTGGCCAGATACTCTTTTTCCCCGGCCATAATGAACCGGGATAATTTGGTCCCCTGTCCCAGAAGAACCACCAGCAGTCCGGTCGCAAAGGGATCCAGGGTTCCCGCATGCCCCACCTTGTATCGCTTGCCCTGACGAAGGGCAGATCGCACTTTCTTGACAACCCCGTGCGACGTCTCGCCTTCCTCTTTGTCAACCAGGAGTATGCCGTCATCGGGGCGTTTCATTCAATAACCGGCCCGCTTCCAGCAAAAAATCTTTCTTTAAGGTCCCAAGTGATCCGTTACCGGTAAACCCCGCCGCCTTTGCATGACCTCCGCCACCGAAATGTGACGCCAGTTCGGCCACATTCACCCACGCGTTTGAACGGATACTGAACTTATAAGTGTTTACATCTCTTTCTCTGATCATCACCGCCAGCTCAACCCCATCAACATGCCGGGGATAATCTACAAATCCCTCACAGTCGGAACCGAGAGCGCCGCTTTCTTCAAACATCTCCCTGGAGAGAGTCATCATCCCGATTCTGCCTTCGTTGTGAAATTCTACGCGGGCCAACGCCCCGGCCAACAACTTCAACCGCGCGGGGCCGTATCCATTCAATATTTTCTGGGATATCTCCCAGGGGTTAACCCCATATTCCATCAGATCCGCCGAAATTCTCATGGCGTTCGACGTGGTGTTGGAGTACCTGAAAGACCCTGTATCCGACTGAATTGCTGCAAATAAATTCTCGGCAATCTCAAAGTCCAGAGGGAAACCCCCGGTCCTGATCAATCGATATACCAACTCCCCGGTGGAAGAACTGTTCACATCAACCAGGTTGTGTTGCCCAAAGAAGGTGTTGGTCTCATGGTGGTCAAGGTTAATGGTAAGGCTCCCACCGGACCACGCACTCACGCATGCCCCCAATCTTTCCCTCTCCGCACAATCCAACGCCAGAACAGCATCAAATTCTCTTTCAGCTTCAGAAACCCCGCCCGGTTTCAACACGGTAAACATTTCTTCGGCGCCCGTTAGGAGCGCCAGAGGGGGGTTAAGGGGTTTCAGGATCAAAATCACCACTTCTTTTCCCAGATCCGTCAGGCTCTTTCCAAGGGCAAGCATGGATCCCAGACCATCGACATCCGGATCTTCATGGGTCATCATCAGAAAGCGATTCCCTTCACTCAGCACCCCGGAAATCCTCTTTAAAGTATCCGGGAGGGGCTCTTCCGAAACCATCCCCTTACTCCGAGGGCGGACACAAGGCCCGCCCCTACTGATGCATTTTTTCAAAAACACGCTCCATATGGTCTCCGGTTTTCAGGGAAGGGTCATAAACAAATTTAATTTCAGGGATGTACCGTAAGCCCGCACGCCTGCCGATTTCTCTTTTTACAAATCCCGTCGCACTGTTCAAACCCGACTGTGCATTTTCCACGCGGGTTTGATCCCCCATAACACTATAAAATATCCGGGCCTGTTTGAGGTCATCGCTGAGACGAACCCCCGTCAGGGTAACACCCTGAACACGCGGATCTCTCACTTTCTCCAACAGCAGGAAAGCTACCTCTTTCAAAATTACATCCCCGACACGTACGGATCGTTTCCCCGGCAACATATCAGCATTTACCTCTTTGGTTCAAAAATGCGATTAAGTTGTGAAACCGTTTCGTTTCGTCAGGGCGTACCCATAGGCCCGCCCCAACAAAAAAATCACATATTGATAATATCAATTTCCGTGTTTACAATTTGCGCCAGACAAAGTGATTCAAGAAAATCCAGAATGTGATTCAAAGAGGAATCAACGTGGCGCCGATCATTGCCCACCGTACTCACCCCCAACTCAATTTTCTGCCACTTATCATTGGCGCCCACTTCGGCAATAGCCGCATTAAACCTGGACTTCACCCTGTCGATCATACTCCTGACGACTTTTCGTTTTCCCTTGAGAGACCGGTTGTCAAAAAGGAGAAACTCGACTTTTAAAGTACCCACCACCATCATTAATTAAAGTTCCGCAGCAACTTCTTCTACCTGGTAGATTTCGAAAACATCCGAGGGCTTGACATCACCGAAATTATCCAGACCAATACCGCACTCATAACCGGACTGAACCTCTTTAACATCTTCCTTAAAGCGCCTCAGAGATGCAATCCTGCCATCAAAAACAACCACATCGTCCCGCAGCAATCGAACCTTGGCATTTCTTTCTACCTGGCCGTCCATGACATGACATCCTGCAACGGTTCCGATTTTAGGGACATGGAAAATTTCCCGAACTTCCGCATGTCCGATTATATTTTCTTCCAGAATCGGTTCCAGAAGGCCGGTCATGGCCAAACGCACATCATTGATGGCGTTATAAATCACATCATAAAATCGGATATCGATATTTTCTTTCTCTGCCAAGGCCAAAACCCTTGGGTTGGCCCTCACATTGAACCCCAGAATGATGGCATCGGAAGCGGATGCAAGGGTGACATCGGATTCCGTGATGCCGCCGGTTGCTGAATGTATCACCTGCAGCTTTACAGCATCCGTACTCTGCTTGACCAGGGACTCGGCAAGGGCCTCCGAAGAGCCCTGCACATCAGCCTTAAGGATGATATTCAATTCTTTAACACCGCCATCCTTAATCCTCTCATATAAATCATCGAGGCTCACCAATCCGGTTTTTGTACCTTCCGGTTTCCTGGATTTTTCTTTTCGATGTTCAATGATCTGTTTGGCGATTTTTTCATCTTTCACAACAATAAACTCATCCCCGGCCATGGGAACACCGGAGATCCCATACAAAACAACGGGGGTAGAGGGATTTGCGGTCGTCATTTTCCGCCCGCGGCTGTCCAGCATGGCCCGCACGCGACCGAAATGCTCACCGCAGACAAACTGATCGCCCGGATTAAGCGTGCCGTTTTGAATCAGGACCGTGGCCACCGGCCCACGGCTCTTGTCCAGTTCCGCCTCCACCACGGATCCCCTTGCCTCCCTGCCGGGATTCCCCGACAATTCAAGCATTTCAGATTGCAGCAGAATCAACCCCAGGAGATCATCAACCCCTTCTCCCGTTTTGGCCGAAATTTCTCCCAGGAGCGTATCGCCCCCCCATTCCTCCGGTGCAAGATCCAATTCAGCCAATTCCCGTTTAACCCTTTCCGGATCCGCATTGGCCTTGTCCATTTTATTAATGGCCACAACGATGGGGATTCCCGCTGCCCGTCCATGATTAATGGCTTCCTTGGTCTGTGGCATGGCACCATCATCCGCCGCCACCACCAGGATGATAATATCGGTAATTTTTGCTCCCCGCGCTCTCATGGCCGTAAATGCTTCATGGCCTGGCGTATCGAGAAAAACAATATCACCGGCTTCACGCTTCACATAGTATGCCCCGATGTGTTGGGTAATACCGCCCGATTCTCCCCCGATAATGTTCGATTCTCGAATATAGTCGAGCAGGGAAGTCTTGCCGTGATCCACATGGCCCATAATGGTCACAACAGGCGGTCTTGGCACCAGATCTTCTGGCAGGTCCTCCACATCGGAAAAAAAGCGCTCTTCCTTGAAGGCGTCCAGCTCCAATTCAAAATTGAGTTCATCAGCAACCAGAGAAGCCGTATCAAAATCCAGCAATTGATTGATATTGGCCATTACACCCAGTTTCATGAGTAGTTTAAGCAATTCCGTGGCTTTGGTCCCCATGGCCTTGGCCAAATCCGTGACGGTGACGGTGTCCTGAACCTTAATCCGCCTCTTGATGGCTTTAGGCGTCGTGATCTCTGTCTGTTTTAATTTTCTGGGGATATCCCTGGTTTTCTTACCGCCTTTTTTCCCCTTACGCTTCTTGCCACGATCCTGGTAAAGATCCGCCCGCTCGTAAACCTCTTTTTTCCGCCGTTTTGCAACGCTTCGTTTCGGCGTGGCCCCGGCTTGATCCCTCTGCCAACCCTTCTTCTTTTTTGAGGGTTTCCCATCATCCGGCGGTGGCTCGAATACTTTGGGCGGAGACGGTTGTTTTGGTATGTCGGCAACCGGCCCGGAAGGCCTACGCTTTGGTTTTGGCTTTGGCTTTGGCGCTTTTGACTTTACATGTTTTTTTTCAGTTTCTCTGGCAAGGATATCCTTAAGCAGGCCCTCGTCCGGCGGGCTGATAATTTTGGCAGGCCTATCGGATTTTCTTTTCTTGCCTTTCTTGCCTTTTGTTTTGGCGGGCTTATCGGGTACAGGGGATTTCTTGTCTGAAATCACCGGTTTCTTTTTCCCGGGGAGCGTTTTTGAAACCGCCGGTTCCTGAACCGGGACAACAATTTCAGCCGGGGCTTGGGCTTCAGGCACTTCCGGGGGGACTGCCTCAACAGTTTCCGCATGCGCTTCCGGTTCCTGAGCGGAGGAATCTTCCTCAGGCACTACCGGTGCATCAACAACAATTTCAGCCGGGGCTTGGGCATCGTCGGATACTGGGGTCTTTGTTTTTTCCGGTTCTTCTGCCGCCATCGAAACTGCAGGGGAAGCTTTTTCCGCATCAGGGGTTTCCTGAATCGCTTCAGGGGCCTCATCCGTAAGCGGCACTTCCGGTTCGGCTATCAATTCATCTTTTTCTTCAACCTGGACCATTTTCTTTCGTCTGCGAATAACCCTGGGCTTGACCCTTTTTTCAATCACCACTTCTGATATGGCGCCGGAAATAACCTTCCTGGCCTTGGAAGCCATTCCTTCATCAAGGGTACTCATATAGTTTTTGATGTCCAATCCACCCGCATTGAGCGCTTCCACGAGCTCCTTACTCTCCATCTTGAGTTCCCTTGCTAATTCATAAACCCTGATTTTAGCCATAAATTCCCCCACAAATTGTTAAGTCCCACCGCCCATTATCAGCGTTTTGTCGTCGCTTAAGGAAAAATCATTCATAAAACGGGAATGGAAACTTTCCGCCTGAAAGCCCTGCTCAGGCCCTTGCCTGTTTTCAGAGCGGACAGGCAATCTTCATTCCTGCAAATATAGGCGCCCCTGCCCTGCCCATTTCCGCGATTATCTCTAACGACCACGCCACCGGGACCTAAAATCAACCGAATCAGTTCCTGTTTATTTCCTTTAGCCCCACAGCATACACATGTTCTGATGGGGATGTGCCCTCGGTTACGACTCATCAGTCGATATTTTCGTCACCGACGGTTCCGATTCGTCGGCATCCGACGCCCCCGTTTCGGATTCTTCCCCCAAATGGGGTTCACCCTGTGCAGCCGTATCTTCGTCAGAATTCCCGGTTTTCAATTCCTGAACATCATCTGTTTCCGATTTCTTTGGTGCGTCATCGTTCGGCTCACCACGAACGTAGTGATTCGCCTCCGCTATAAGTGCCTTGGCTTTCTCTTCACTTATCCCTTTAACCGCCATCAGGTCCTCAACCATTGAACCTGCCACATCACGGGCGGACCGAAAATCGGCATCATATAATTCGGTAGCGGTTATTTCACCCACGCCACTCAAAGCCAGTAACGATTTATACCCGTCCTTAAGTGCGTCGTTATATTTTGTTTCACCCACCACATCCAAACGCCATCCCGTCAATTTTGCCGCCAGTCGAACGTTCTGCCCTCGTTTTCCAATGGCCAGGGACAACTGATCGTCGGGAACAACAACCTCCATGCTGTGGTTATCCTCATCCACAATGACCCGGGTAATTTCAGCGGGCGCCAAAGCATTGCATATGAATTTGGCCGAGTCGGGATGCCAGGTCACAATATCGATTTTCTCCCCACGCA
>Ga0233431_1002968_pt1 | contig 21757 bp, 9 predicted proteins | sample SI_118_April2016_FD_179867 | JGI IMG/M metagenome (GOLD analysis project Ga0233431, IMG submission 179867) | Seawater microbial communities from Saanich Inlet, British Columbia, Canada - SI_118_April2016_200_MG | ecosystem: Environmental > Aquatic > Marine > Inlet | place: Canada: British... | reverse complement strand
GTAAGGCTCCATGGGAACTGACAGACTGATTCCACCACGGATATCACCGACCTTATAACCTTGATGGGCGTGGCATTTAAGACAGCCCTCCTCTGTGATGAATGGTCGAATAAGACGGAAGTAGGGCTTTCCCTCTATTTTTTCCACAGTAGTAATCTCAAGTTTTCCATGCTCAAAGGATTTCAGCGCTTCCGTTTCCCAAGGGTCGGGAGCATTTCCGGGATTGATGGGTTTTAAGCTGGTGATATGTCCTTTAAGGCCGTATTGTTCTTTTCCTAGCTCGTGGGCCTGTCGGGTCATATAGGCTGGATTTACCAGGGTCAGTTTTTTTCCTGAAGGCGTCAAAATCTCACGCTCCTGAACTTTCAGGTAAATATTGGGAGGGGTCTTTTCCGTAATCGGTACGTAAACGCCTCCATGGATGGTCCCCCAGCGGCGATAGACCACATCTTTGTTGAAACTGGCTATCGCTTCCAGGCGAGCTAAAGCAGGGAATTCTTTTCTGATGCTCATGAAATTAAAGATGAACAACGCCCCGACAATTGCTGTCCACAATACCAGCATAAACCAAGTATAACGACCCAGCCAATAGGACTCCTTATTTTTTGGTTTAGGTTTCTTCATAAATAACTCTGATTAATCAGCTTCTCGTCTCATCCAAAACCTCTCGAAGGATTGAAGCTAGATTCCGCAAGTCTATGGGCTTCTCAATGTATTTGCGCACACCGAGGTCCTTCGCTTTTTTTGCCGACATCCTCTCACTGTAGCCGGTGCAGATAATCACCGGCATATGGGGCCGAATCTTCATAATTTCTGCGGCCAGCCTGTCGCCGGTCAATCGAGGCATGGTCATGTCTGTGATAATAACGTCGAATCCGTCCGGATCGGCACTAAACCATTCCAAGGCCTGCAAAGGTCTTGTGGTGCTCTTGACCTGATAGCCCAACCGCTCCAACCGCTGGCGGTTCAGGTTCACCATGGACGCTTCATCATCAACAAAGAGGATTCTTTCAAGACCTCCTTTGATTTCTCCGTCTGGCTCCTTTTCTTTCTCGATTGTTTTTTCCAATGCGGGGAAATAGATTTCAAAGACCGTTCCCTTACCAAGTTCGCTCTCAACCCTTATACCACCCCCATGTCTCTTCACAATGCCATGAATTACTGAAAGACCCATTCCTGTACCCTTGCCAACTTCCTTGGTGGTATAATAGGGCTCAAAGATTCGATTCATAATTGTGGGTTCAATGCCTTCACCCGTATCCCTCATTCTAAGTCTGACGTAGGGGCCGGGGGAAAGAACCCAATCAAAACATATTTTTTCTTCTTGAAGAACGATGTTTTCAAGGGTCACTTCCACGAGTCCACCTTCTTCAGACATGGCATGTGCTGCGTTGGTTACTAGATTCATCACAATCTGATTGATTTGGGCGGCATCCCCCAAAATGTTACATGGGTCATCCGAAATGTGCTGTTCAAACTCCACACTGGTGGGGACGGCGGATCTGAGCATTTTCATGGATTCTTTGATGATGGGCGTCATATTTAAGAGTTTGGTCTCTTCGTCGCTCTTCCGGCTGAAAGCAAGCAACTGCCTGACCATATCCTTTGCCCTGATAGAAGCCTGATGGATGGCCTTTAAGGACTTACCGGCCGGGTTCCCAGGGGGAATATCGTCGGCGGCCAGTTCCGCATTCCCCAGGATAACGGCCAGAATATTGTTGAAATCATGGGCAATCCCACCTGCCAAGGTTCCGATGGCTTCCATTTTCTGGGATTGTTGCAGTTGCTTTTCCATTCGGTATTTTTCGGTAATATCTCGAAAGGCTAAAACAACCCCGACGATTTCCCCATTTTCATTCAAAATTGGTGATCCGCTATCGGCAATCATTCGTTCTGTGCCATCACGGCCGATAAGGTTTGTGTGGTTGGCAAGCCCGACAATGGTTTTGGCTTTAAGAACTTTTTCAACGCGATTTTCACATTTTTGCCTGGTTTTTGAATTTATGATATGAAATACCTCACCAATCGTTTTTCCAACTGCTTCATTCTGGCTCCATCCAGTCAACTCTTCAGCTACTTTATTCATCAAAACCAGTCGACCATCGGTATCAGTGGTAATCACACCATCACCTATCGAACGTAATGTTACCATTAAACGATTTTTTTCGATTAATAGAACCTTTTCAGTAGATTGCCGCTTTTTGATATTCACGATTAACAAAAGAATGAGAAATGTCTCAATTAATGTAGTTAGAATAAAAGCGATAATATGGAATTTGTACTTGCTCCAGGCACTTTGAGGTTTAAATAAAAGAATGCTTTCTTCAGGAATTGTTTTCCTATGAATACCAAACCGTTTCATCTGGCGCCAGTCGCACATATGGGTATTGGGTCCCATTGTTATTGGGGGGATTGTCTCCAAATTTTCACCCTCTAAAATGCGGGCAACCATTTTACTTACCTTTTTTCCAAGCACATCAAAACTGCATAAGTGCCCGCCAATTATTCCATACCCGATAAAAGTATCCCACAGCCCATAAACAGGGACACTTGAAGACTGTGAAATCTGATTCAATGCCTCTCTGGGAACAAAGGAATTGCCTGAGGCATCTTTAACAAGTAATAAATACATAACTATTGATTGGGAAGGCAAAGTTCTGACTTTGTGTAAAATCTCAGCCATTGATAAGTCTGATAAATAATGAAAATTTAATTGGCTTGAAAATGGCCTGAATGCTTCTTCTGCTTGTGCCTGCCAGGATCTCCCCAGCACAGAGGTTCCCACGACGACATAAACATCGCGTGTTTTCGGTTGAATTGACAAGGCTGCTTTTAATGTCTTTACCAGATCAAGGTGAAGATTGATGCCGGTTGCTTTAATCTCCAATTCTCCAAGGTCAACCTCCTTATCAATCAAAGCATAAATAATGGGGATATTAATAAATGTCTTTTTGCAATATTTTTGGATAAAATTCAAAGCTGGTGACATCACGGCAATGACGACGTCGGGTTTGTTAATTTCATATTTATGATTTATAAAATCAGCCTGCTGCTTAACACTTTTTTCACTTCTGAATCTGGATAGCTCCAAGAATTCCGTATAATATTCAACGCGAATGTTTTGATTTAATTGAATATCACGGAAATTTTTATCTAATAACTCATAGGCGGGCATTCGGGGCTGGTAGGAATACAGGATTAAAATTTTTTTTTCAACTATTGATGCATAAGATGTAGATGTGAATAAAAAAATAGAAAACAAATACTGAACAAATATTTCCTATTATTGAACATTTCACATCTCTTTCAGAGTAACTTTTTTGGATCATAAGGGTTAAGCGTACCAAGTGTACCTGGCAACGGCAAAACCACGCCAAACGTGGCATTTGGTTAAATGGGATGTACACATTATAGTCGTACTATAAAAGTAATTATTGCTTACGTCGGGAGCATCCGGAGTACCGACAAATCTATCTCCTCATCTGAAAATCCAACATGATGAATCGAGTATTTGTTATTTTACTGCCAAAAATGCCATTTTTTGGCAACTATAAAGATTAAGGATCCTGATTTCATTTATCTGTCAGAAACAGCGGATGCACACCTTGCGTCAAATATCAATTTCGATGTGCCTAAAGTTATCATGAAGATCCGCATATCATCACCTTTGTAAGGTTATGCAGCCCAAACTGCAATTTGTTGTTTAAAAACCACCTATCACTCGATGCAGATAAATTGAGAATAGTCCATAGGACTGGCTTTTGTCAAAACCTGTGAAACATTTAATTTTGAAAAGCATTTGGGTCTGAAAAATATTTGACATATATTTTTGATATTATGTTGGTTAGTCTGCTTGAGAAGGCGGCAAGAGATAGCAGATATTCCACCACCTCTATGAATGCCGGAGACAGTAGAGTCTAGGATAGGCGCGATTGCGTATAGCCCTATTTTCCACCCCAGCTAACAGTAGGGTCAAAGGGATGTCACAGTACTCGTGAGTCCGTTTCCAGCCCCGCCTCGACAAACGCAGCATATGTATTTCCCGCACTACTCTTTTTCCGTTAACTTCATCCAGCCAATGTGCAAAAATAGCTTCTATGTCGCTCGGAGCAACCTCTTCGCTGCCCTTGACATCACGTTGATATTGAGTAAAAATCGAATTGGTTGAGCTATAGGTGAACAGCTGTCTCAGGCTGAGCACCTGACACCACTTGTTCTTCAATCTGCCTGGCCATGCTTATGTCGTTATTTCAATAATCCAGAACTACCAGTTTGAAGCACTTTGGAATAAATCCCGATCTGATGGGGAATTCATTTTAAGCCACGCGTTTTGGAGGGCGATTCGATGAAAACGCCTCTTGGTTACAGGATAATTGAAAATATAGAGCAAAAAGGTACCCTAAACATTTTGCGCTCTATGAAAAAGGCAGACCGCAAACAAGTCATCCTTAAAGTAGCCTCGGGAAAGTATACTACGTCCAAAGGCCGGGCGTTTTTGAGACACGAGTATAACTTGCTCATGGATATGGTAGTTCCAGGCGTAATTCAACCGCTTTCATTAGAGGATCATCACGATCAGATGGTGGCGGTTTATGAGGATCCCGGAGGCAGCCCTCTTAGGAAAATGATCAAATCCGGCTTTCACCTTGCCGGTGGATTAAGCTTGGGAGATTTTTTATATGTCGCTTTGTCTATGACGGCAAATGTTCAGCAGATCCACGGGAAACATATTATCCATAAGAATCTTAATCCTGACAACTTTTTTTTAAACCCCGAATCACTAAAAAGCCACCTGACTGGTTTCTACATAGCATCGAAGCTGCCGCGAGAGGAATCCCAGCCTTTAACAGAAGCGCTTGAGGACTCTTTGCCGTATACGTCTCCGGAACAGACCGGTCGCATGAACAGGACGGTTGATTTAAGGTCCGATCTTTATTCCTTGGGCGCGACCCTCTATGAACTGGCCACCGGAGGTCCGCCCTTTAGCGTCACGGACCCTGTCGAGTTGGTCCATTTCATTTTGGCAAAGCGTCCTTTACCGCCTTATGAAACCAATCCGGGCCTGCCGTTAGTCATATCCAATATGATAATCAAGCTTATGGCCAAAGAAGTGGAGCAGCGATACCAAAGCGCTTCCGGCCTGACAGCAGATCTGGAAGAGTGCCTTAGCCGGTTGGCGGCAACCGGTTGGATAGATGACTTTACCATCGGCAGGCTTGACTTTCCTCACCAATTAAAAATCCCGGAAAAACTTTATGGACGGAACCGGGAATTGAACCTTCTTTCCAAAAGTTTTGAGAAGGCATGCAAGGGTCGTAAGGAATTAATCCTGTTATCCGGCGACGCCGGAATAGGAAAAACCTCAGTCGTCAATGAAATCTATTCCCTGACACCTCATAAAATGGGATTTCTTCTATACGGAAAATTTAATAGGGTTACGCGAAACATCCCATATAGCGCCCTGGTAGATGCTTTTCGCGCCCTGGTCCGGCAGCTTCTGAGAGACAGCCCAGAAAACCTTATGCTATGGAAAGAAAAACTATCAACCGCCCTCGGCACCAATGGACAAATCATTATCGATGTTATTCCGGAAATGGAATTGATCATTGGTTCCCAAACATCGATTGAGGAATTGGAGCCAATAGAGGCCCAAAACCGGTTCACTTATACCTTTATAAGGTTCATCAGGATTTTTGGACAGGCCGAGCATCCCTTAGTGGTTTTCCTGGATGACCTGCAATGGGCCGATTCAGCCACATTTAAATTGATTCGCGCTATTATGGCGGATGAAGAGGCGAAGTATCTCCTATTGATCGGGGCCTACCGTCAAAACGAGGTTGCACAATTCCATCCGCTAAATGACACCCTTGAGGCACTACAGTCTGAAGGGACCTGTATCGAGAAAATTGTTTTAGGTCCATTGGATCTAATCGATATCGCGCAACTTATCGCTGATACGCTTAAATTGAAAAAATCCCAAGTCAGTTTTCTGACTCGGACGGTACTGGAAAAAACCAACGGAAATCCGTTCTTTATTACTTGTTTTCTTAATACAATATTCCAGGAAGATTTGTTGAAGTTTGAGTCCGATAAGAGGCGTTGGAAATGGGATCTGAAGAAGATAAAGGAACTGAGCGTAACGGAAAACGTGGTGGATCTGCTCATAAGAACCGTAAATAGACTCCCGGCCGCCACTTTGAATGCAATCAAAGTAGGCGCCTGCATCGGGAATCGATTTGACCTTATCACACTGAACACGATCATGGAAAAGGGCGTAAACAGGTTGCTGCAGGACCTGTTGCCCGCTGTGGAAAATGGCTTGCTTATTTCCAGTTTCGACTATCACATCATCGATGAAGAAAAAGATGCCTACGAAATAGCCACTTTCAAGTTCTTGCATGATCGTATCCAGCAAGCTGTATTCGAAATGATCGATCACGACTGGCGCAAAGAAATACACCTGCAATTGGGTCGCAACAAAATCAGATATACCGATCCCAAAAAACTTGAGGACGAAATTTTCGAAATTGTCCGTCATCTGAACATATCTGCAGAACTTATCCAAAATCAGGACGAACGTTGCCAAGTGGCGGAATTCAACTTAATCGCCAGCCGGCAAGCTAAGCAATCCGCAGCATTCGAACATGCTTTTCAGTACGCAAAGGCAGGATTGGCACTACTTCGCCATGACGCTTGGAAAACCCATTATGATCTGACATTGTCCCTGTACACGGAAGCCTTACAGACAGCTTATCTGAACGTGGACCTGGACGAGATAGAAATCTTGTTTGGACATGTAATTAAGAATTCAAGGAATTTCCTGGATCAGGTTAGCGCTTATAAAAGTCGTATCCAGGCGTACCTTGCGCAAAACCGTTTAATGGAGGCGATAAACACGGGTTTCGAAATACTGAAACTATTGGGCATTGACTTTCCCGAGCACCCCGATATGAAGGATATCCAGGCTGCCTATGAGGAATCCCGGTCGCTTCTGAAGAAAAAAACCATTGAGGATCTGGTTCAAATGCCCAAAATGACCGATCCAATCAAAAAGGCGACGCTCAAACTATTGTCCGACATTTGCGTTCCGATCTACTTTTCCCGTCCGAGCTTTTTGCCGTTGATGATCTTTAAGGCCGTCGCCCTTTCGGTGTTTCACGGCAACTTACCAGAGTCTTCTTTTATCTACTCGGTATATGGACTCATCTTGTCCGGCCTTTATGCGGATATCGATACAGGCTATCAATTTGGCAAGTTAGGAATGAAACTTGCCGAAAAGAAAGACTACAAGGAATTCCGATGCAAAAACATCGAGATCTTTAATGTCCATATTCGGCACAACAAGGAACACATTCGCGAAACGCTTGATCCCCTGCTTGCCGGGTATCAGATCGGCATGGAAACCGGCGACTTCCAATTCGCCAATTTCTGTGTTTTCAATCGATGCTCCCATGCCTATTTATTAGGTCAGGATCTGGCTTTTGTAGAAAAAGAGATGAACAGATTCAGTCAGGCCATAAATCAAAATAGACAAGTGACCGTATTGCACTTCCATTCGATTTTTCAACAGGCGGTTCTAAACCTGAGAGGAACCAAAGGGGACCCTCATATCTTAGTGGGAGACGTGTATGATGAACGGATAATGCTGGCCCGGCATCAACAAGCCAAAGACCGGCACGCACTCAATTATTTCTACTTAAATAAAATGATTTTAGGTTACTTGTTTGAAGAGTACGAACTCGCACTGGCGTATTCTCAACAGGCCGAGAGCTACCTTGACGGCGCCATCGCCATGTTTGTAGTCCCGGTCTTTCACTTCTATGATTCCTTAATACAGCTGGCCTCCTATACAAACAGTTCAGAGGGGGAAAAGGAAAAAATATTACGAAAAGTGACGCGAAACCAAGAAAAGATGAAAACCTGGTCCAACCATGCGCCTATGAATCATCTTCATAAATACCTTTTAGTGGAAGCGGAACGCCTGCGTATCCTGGGGCGCGACATGGAGGCCTTCGATCATTACGATTTGGCGATAACCAATGCCAATAAGAGTGGATATTCCAATGAAGAAGCTCTCTCCTTCGAACTGACCGCAAGGTTCTGGCAGAGTAAAGGCAAAGACAATCTTGCAGGGCTTTATATGCATAATGCCTGGTGCGGTTATACACAATGGGGTGCACTCCTAAAAGTAAGACATCTGGAAAATAGATATTCCAACCTACTAAAGAGTACCGACGTCGTTATTAACGATGCTGCAAAAAAGGAAATTATTTTCACAGATGTCGCTGCCCAATCCAGGCTGGATGGAATCGACCTTGTCACTGTTATAAAAGCCTCCCAAGCCGTCTCAAGCGAAATCCTTATTGACGAGCTTATTAATATCTTCATGAAAGTCCTGATGGAGGATGTTGGCGCCCAAAAAGGTGTTCTTATTTTCAGGTTAGGCGACAGTTGGGCGGTGGAGGCTTACAGCTTTTTAGACCAGAAAATAGTTCTCTCTCGACCGGGACTTCCGGTTGAAGATTTTAAGGATTTGAGTATGAAAATCGTGGAATATGTGGCGAGAACCGGAGAGAACGTGGTTTTATACGATGCTTCCCGCGAAGGACAGTTTACGGAAGACCCTTATATTAGAACAAATAGTCCTAGATCAATCTTGTGCGTTCCTATTATTCATAAGACGGAATTAAACGGTATAATCTACTTGGAAAACAACTTGTCTGCCGGGGTTTTTACGACTGAGAGACTTGAAGTGATAAAAATTCTGGCCACCCAAATTGCCATTTCGGTCGAAAATGCCAGACTGTATTCAAACCTTAAAGTCGCAGAAGAACAATATCGCAGTATTTTTGAAAATGCCGTAGAAGGCATTTATCAAACTACGCCTGACGGCAAGTTTTTGAGTGTCAACCCAGCCACTGCCCGGATTTTAGGTTACGACTCTCCGAAAGAGTTATTAGAGACAGTAAACGACATTGGAAAACAGCTATACGTTGTTCAGGGAGATCGGAATAAATTCCTGGAGCTCATCCAAAAAAAACAAGCAGTATCCGGTTTAGAAATCCAGTTCCGTCGTAAAGATGGAAGCGTCATATGGGTGTCCTTACATGCGCGAACGGTCCATGAAGAAAACGGCGATATAAAACTGATCGAAGGATTTTTTGTTAATATCACTGAACGTAAACAGTCTGTAGAAGCTTTAAGAGAACGGGAAGAATACCTTAGAAAAGAGAATATTCGTTTGAGATCCAATATTAAAGATCGATACAAATTCGCTAACATCATAGGTAAGAGCGCTGCCATGCAGGAAGTTTACGAACTCATCCTAAAAGCCGCTGCTACTGATGTACCGGTCATAATATACGGAAAATCAGGCACGGGCAAGGAGTTGGCCGCCCGCGCCATTCACGAAATGAGCGATCGAAAATGCGCCCGATTCCTCCCCGTTAATTGTGGCGCCATCCCGGAAAATTTACTCGAAAGCGAGTTTTTCGGATATAAAAAAGGGGCTTTTACCGGTGCCAATGACGATAAAGACGGTTTTTTGGATTTGGCTGACAAGGGTACCCTTTTTTTGGATGAATTAGGTGAAATCGGCCTCAACTTACAGGTCAAACTTCTGCGAGCCCTGGAAGGAGGCGGTTTTACGCCTTTGGGAGGCCGCGAGTTAAGAAAACCCGACTTTCGCATTATCGCCGCAACCAACCTGGACCTGAAAAACCAGATTAGGAAAGGCCTGATGAGGGAGGATTTCTATTATCGCGTGAATATTTTCCCCATACGCATGCCGCCCCTACGGGAAAGAAGTGAAGACATCCCTCTGCTCATCGAATATTTTTGGAAAGTAAATGGGTATGAAAAAACACAGCCCCATTTGCCGGCCCACGTTATTTCCCATATGTTAGATTATGAGTGGCCTGGAAATGTTCGGGAGCTGCAAAACACATTGCATCGATATGTAGCTCTTAATCGGCTTGATTTTCTGGGCGCCGCCGAGTCTGTGAAGAGCCAGGCCGAATTGGTGGAACCGAATATGGCATCCGTTGGCCGGCCCTTGAATGATGTTGTGGCGGAATTTGAGAAAAGATACATAGCCCGGCTTCTGGAAAAGCATCAGTGGCACCGTACTCGAGTCGCTTTTATTCTCGGCATAGGCCGCAAGACGCTTTATCGCAAGATGATATCATATGGGCTAATGCCTCCCGAAAACGGGTCATAGTTGACCCATAAACGGGTCATAACCGACACGTCCAAAGATATACTGTAATAACTAGACGTTACGCTATTATGAAATTTATTGGGTCATTTATGTCCTACTTGATTCAACTTTTCAAATCTCTCCCCTCAATCCGAATTTAAATTTAACATATTGAATTTAAAAGAGAATTCATAAATATACCTTTCTGGCATATTTCCTGCTTAATAAAAGAGAGAAAGGCTGCTGTTTTACGGGACGCGAGGCGGTTTTAAAACCTAATGCCGGGCCATTGCGGCTGCGGTTAGAAAGAAGGAGGTTGAATTATGCCGGGTATTGATGATTTCATTAGGCCGAAGGAATGGACGTCGGATTTGCAGACGCAAATGAGAGCTGCTGTCAGAAAATGGGCGGAAGAGCGATTACGACCGATTGTCGAGCATGTGGATGAAGACTGGAAAGAGCACAAGCTGGTCGAACCGCTCCTCAAAGAGGTCTTGGTCGATCTCGGCCTAAACGGCGCTTTTTTCCCAGCCGAATTTGGAGGGCAAGACATGCCGGAAGACGAATACATGGCCTTGACCAGTATCGTCTGCGAGGAATTGTCCAGGATTGATGCCGGATTTGCCACGGCCGCCATTTGTTCAGTTTGGGGACTTGTACCCATTTTGCTGAAACCGACCAGAAACATGGCGCTTCTTGAGGAATTTGCACCTAAATTCTGTGGCAGCGAATTGTACGTGGGCAGCCACCTTATCACCGAACCGGCCAGTGGGGCCGATGTTGAGAACCTTGGCGTCGTAAAAGGAAAAACCATACAGACCACGGCAACTCTCGACGGGGACGAATGGGTGATCAATGGCCATAAAATATGGGCGACTAACTCGGGTAAAGTCGGAAACCTCTATGTGGCTGTCGCCACCACCAAAAAAGGAAGTACGGACCTGAATGACTTCGGCCTTTTCCTGGTTCCGGCCGACACCGAAGGGGTCTCCGTCGGCAATCCTTACCAAAAGGCGGGAATGTCGGCGGATATAAACACGGATGTCTGGTTCGACCATGTAAGAATCCCCAAAAGATATCGTCTGCACGGACCGGGCGATGATGCGAAGTACTGGTTGCGGACTGTCAGCATGGGTCAAATCGGCGCCGCGGCCTTTAGCTTGGGGGTCATGAAGGGGGTCTATGAAATTATTAAAAGATGGACCAATGAGCGAATCATTGCGGGAAAACCCTTAAAAGAGCACAGCATTTGCGCAGATATGCTTTCTGAAGTGGCGAGAAATATTGAATCTACCTCCGCCTGGATGTGGGCGTACATAAGAGAATGGGATCATCCTGAAATTTACGGCAAAAAATCTTGGGATGAAAAATTCACTCTTAAAACCAGAGGCTTGGCCGTGCATGCGGGTATTGCCGTGGAGCGGACTTGCAGCCGTGCCATGGATTTCATGAGTTCATACGGCTATGCCCGAGAGTTCGGTATTGAAAAGCATTGGCGGGATTCCAAGATAATAGGCCTTTGGATGGGAGGATATGGTTTGAAAACACTGGAAAACGCCCGCTACTGGTTTGAAACCGAGACCATCTAAGGGTTTTCGTAGTAAGAGGTTTATGAGCAAATCCTCAAAATGGGATCAAGATTTCCCAACAGGGCGATCTTGATCCCATCATCGCTCTGAATTGGGCAAACAGTTTGATTTTGATTGCCCTATCCCTGATGGTGCGAAGAAGACCGCATCAAACCTAAATTCAAGCTCCGACGTATTGGTAAAAAAGCAAACCTAGGCAAGCTTTTGGGAATTGGACCCAAAGGGATTTAAAAGAAAGTAACCGGGTTGTTTTTTTCCGACCTAATAATCCAAGAATACTTTGACAAAGGAGGTTAAGATGAAATTCGTCAGAATTAACATGGACACAAGAGCCATAGGTATCGAAGATGTGCCTCAAGACTATTTAGGTTTGGGCGGAAGGGGGCTCACCTCGATAATGATTCACAATGAGGTTCCCCCTGAATGTGACCCATTGGGACCGGAAAACAAGCTCATTTTCGCCCCGGGTTTTATGAGCGGGACCCCACTGCTCAATACCTGTAGGCTCTCCATTGGGGCCAAAAGCCCTTTAACCGGCGGAATTAAGGAGAGCAACGTCGGTGGAACGGCAGCCGATGCCTTGGCCAAACATGGCATCACCGCCATCATCGTTGAAGGAAAGGCGCCGGAGGGTGACCTCTCTATTCTCAGAGTCGACGAAAACGGCGAGGTGAGTCTTATTACGGGGGAAGAATACAATGGCATGAGAACATACGCCTTGGTGAAAAAACTAATGGGGGCATACGGAGAACAGACTTCGATCACCTGCATCGGACCGGCCGGTGAATACCGGTTAGCATCAGCTTCGATACAGACCACCGACATGGATGATCATCCTTGCCGGGCCGCCGGCCGGGGAGGAATGGGCGCCGTTATGGGAGCCAAGGGGCTCAAGGCATTGGTCATTGACCGGCGCGGCAAACATCCCGATCCCCTGGCAGATGAAGACGCTTTTAAAGAAGGGGTAAAAGTTTTTGTTAAAGCGATAAAGGAAAATCCATTCACCGGTCAAATGTTGCCGGGACTCGGCACGGCGGCTATAGTGGCTATTGCCAATTCTATGGGCGCTTTCCCCAGTTACAATGCCACCAAAGGCGTTTTGGAAGAATTCGAGAAAATCAGCGGAGAAAATATGGCCGAAATCATCAAGAGTCGTGGGGGGCAGACTACCCATGTCGGCTGTCAGGGGTGCGCCGTACATTGCTCTAACGTCTACGTGAATAAGGATGGAAAATATGTGACCGCTTCTCTTGAATATGAAACCCTGTGGTCCATGGGCGGTATGCCCGGCATCACCGATCTGGACGTAATCGCCAGACTGGATTTTCTGTGCGACGATATCGGTCTGGACACCATGAATACGGGTGTGGCCATTGGCGTGGCCATGGACGCCGGTTACAAGGACTTCGGCGATGGGCAGGCCGCCATCGAATTATTGGAGGAGGTCGCCCGGGGATCAGAGATCGGTCGGATTATCGGTAATGGTCCGGAAACTGTAGGCAAGCACTTTAACCACTCTCGCGTACCCGTAGTTAAAGGACAAAGCATAGCCGCCTACGATCCCAGAAGCATGCAGGGCAATGGCGTAACCTACGCGACCTCTCCAATGGGCGCCGACCATACTGCCGGCAACCTGATTGGAGAATATTTGGCTGGGAACTTAAACCCGTTAAAGCCTGAAGGTCAGGTCGAGGCCTCACGCAACGCTCAGATTGCCATGGCTTCTCTTGATAATTCCGGGATGTGCCTCCTGGCGTCCTTCGCTTTGCAGGATCCTGACGCTGGGCTGGCATTCCTCAATATGATCAACGCCAAGTTGGGTACGTCCTTAAGCCCGGATGACGGCGCCGCACTTGGAATGAAAATCCTCCAAGCGGAACGGGATTTCAACCGCAGGGCCGGACTGACCAATGAGGACGATCGGCTGCCTAAGTTCTTCTATGAAGAGCCCCTATCGCCCCATAATTCAGTTTTCCAGATAACCGATGAGGACCTTGATAGGACCCTGGCGTTGGTGGATGGGATATAGATAAAAGTACGTCATCTCTATGGGCTTCCAGGTTGCTCAGAGCATTAACCGAAAAGGTGCGCCCGGACTTGGTTAAACGTCGTCTTTTCGAATTTTATCAAGAGATTGTCTTTCACGTTCCGACCCACACAGCACAAAGAAACATATGGAAGTTACTGTCAAATTGTTCGGAACCTTGCAGCAAAACCGAGCCGAATATGACGTTGTCAAGGGGCTACGGGTGCAACTCGCTCCAGGGGCGACCGTTGGGAAGCTTCTCGAAAAAGTCGGTTTAAGCGAATGCCTAACATGTATTATCACAATAAATCATAAAGTGGTGAATAGGGATGAGAAATTAGCCGACTGGGCGGTGCTGCACATTTTCCAGATCGCTTCCGGCGGTTAGCTGGGTAGCAGGGGATAAATCACCCAAAATAGATGGAGGGCGTAGGCGTGAACATCGCCAAACGCAAACCAGATGAAGGTGCCGGCTACACTCGGAAAAAGAGGCGCGTTATGAATATTTTCAACGGGCAGCAGTGCTTCAGGTTCCCTCTGGAAGATCAATGGCTTTGTGAACACACAAAGAGGAGTTAAGATGGCCAACAGTGAAAGCATCAAAGTTTCTGAGCATAAAGACGTGGAATTAATAGAACAAAATTCGTTGGATGATCATTTGTCCTTATTTAATTCCACGTACGACGTTCTGTATCACACCGCCCAAGACCACCCCGATAAAACCGCTCTTATTTTTCTGGCGGATGCATCTTTGAAGGAGGACCCCCAGACCTTCACGTACGGGGAATTATTAGCTGCCGTTAACCAGACCGCAAACATGTTCCAGGATTTCGGCATTAAGCCGGACAGCGTGATTTCCTACGTGCTGCCAAATACCCCGGAAACCCATTTTACCCTCTGGGCCAGCGAGGCGGTTGGAATTGTAAATCCCATCAATCCGTTATTGGAAGCAAACCATATTGCCGACATCATGAACGCGGCCGAAAGCAGAATCCTTGTAACGGCCGCGCCCGGACTTTCCGCCGGGATATGGTCCAAGGTTCAATCAGTGATCCCCATGGTTCCTAGCCTGCAAACGGTTTTCACAGTGGGTGAAGAGGCGGGAAGCGACAGGAATGTTTTTTCTTTTAACGAGATTCGCTCGAAATTTCCTGTAGACCGCCCCAACCTGCCGGACGATCCTCCGGACCGACGAATCGCCTCCTATTTCCACACCGGAGGCACAACCGGGGCGCCTAAACTGGCGCAGCACACGCACAAAAATGAAATTTACAATGCCTGGGCCTTGATGATCATGGCGGGCTTGACGTCTCAGGATCGACTGTTGTGCGGCTTGCCGCTTTTTCACGTAAACGCAGTGGTGGTGACCGGACTCGCGCCGTTTATGGCTGGTGCGGCCGTGGTCCTCCTCACACCAAATGGGTATCGAAATCCTAATGTAATTTCGAACTTTTGGAAGATCATAGAGCAGCAAAAGGCAACATTTTTCAGCGGTGTCCCTACAATTTTTACGGCGCTTTTAGATGTATCTACCAAAGGCATGGACCTTTCCTCTCTACGTTACGCCATCTGCGGCGCTTCCCCCATGCCGATGGAAGTGTTCAGGAAATTTGAACGGATCAGCGGCGTTAAAATTCTGGAGGGCTACGGTCTTACCGAGGGCACTTGCGTGTCATGTCTTAATCCAAAAGATGGCGAGCGCCGTGTCGGTTCCATCGGTTTTCGACTGCCCTATCAGTCCATGAAAGTGGCCCGGTTGGATGAAAAAGGTTGTTTTTCGGATGAATGCGCTCCCAACGAAATTGGATCCGTCCTGATCAAAGGGCCCAATGTAATACCAGGTTATAAGAGTGAAAAAGACAACGAAGGCCTCTGGGCGGAAGAAGGCTGGCTCAATACCGGCGACCTTGGGCGTAAGGATGAAGATGGCTATTTCTGGTTAGCTGGAAGGACAAAAGACTTGATTATCCGAGGCGGCCACAATATTGATTCCTCCATCATCGAGGAAGCCTTGCATAAACACCCCGACGTGGTCATGGCAGCGGCTGTGGGCAAGCCGGATTCTTACGCCGGGGAGTTGCCGGTAGCCTATGTAGTCCTTTCCCCGAATGCCGGTACAACGGAGGATGATCTGAAAGCCCACCTGCGGACCGTCATTTCAGAGAGGGCCGCCCTCCCCAAAGATATCACCCTACTGGATGCAATGCCACAGACTGCTGTGGGCAAAGTATTTAAACCGGAATTGAGATGGCGGGCGGCACAAAAGGTTTTCAGCCAGGCTCTCACTTTTCTGACGGAGGAGAACGTGAAATTCGAGGTCAAAGTCGGTGCGGATGATACACACGGAACCTTGGCGGTCATCAGTCTGACCGAAATCGATCCCCTTAAGCGCACTTCATTGGAAAGCCGGATCTCTCGTATTTTGAACACATTTGCCTTGTCTTTTCGGATTAGGTAAAAACAGCTACTTTCAACCGGTTGGCTTCCAGATAGAGGAAGAGTCTTTAACCAAATCCTTAGCAGATGAAAGGAATCTATTTCGTTACCCGGTTGAAAGAAAATGCCGACTATGAAGTCAATGGCGTATATTTTGTCTTCCACTTGTAAAATGTGGGATTGATAATGCCGTACTCCCAATTAATTTTCTGTGTAGACGTGCAGCTTCACCCAATGCTGCGATGCAGATCCTATGGTCGCGTGTGGGGCATTTCTCTCTCAAGGATCTCTTCAATTCTGCTAATCTGATCGGGGTAGAGTGTTTTTTTGCGTCGGGCGAAGTAAAGGGTGTTGGAAAGGGGGGTGAAACCTTTCCAAAGGATCTGTATATCACCACGCTGTATTTCAGATTTACAGAGGAAATCAGGAACAACAGCCAGCCCCGGAGCAGACGAGAGACTGCGGACGATCGAGTGGATGTTTGGAACGATATAGTTTGGACGAAAGTCGGGGTGTGAGTTAAAGTTGAGTTGCCAGAAATGTCTCAAAACACATATCAATGGTAACACTGGGGGTATTCTTCCGGGTACCTTTTTGAAAATTCTTCTCTGCCTCCTGCAAGTTGTTGATGGCGTCGACGATGGAATTGTAAAGCAGTTTTCCGTATTCGGTAGGGGCCAGCCTGCGTGGCTTGCGTTCAAAAAGCTGATGCCCTACGTAACTCTCCAGTGAACTCAGGTGTAAACTCACTCCTGGTTGTGAGATGAAAAGCGTTTTCGCTGCTGCGGTCATGCTACCTTTCTCATATATAGTTTTGAAAGTGCGCAGCCACTCAAGCTTAACATTAAAGAAAGAAATTTTGAAGTCTTTTGAAAAAGAGTCAAAATTAGGAGGGAGTAGCCAGATGCAATTTGAAGGAACAACCTATAGGCCACCAGTTGAAGCAGACACCATGTTGTTGCAGGTTACAGTTGGATGTGCTCACAATCGGTGTACGTATTGCAACATGTATGACGATGTCATTTTCCGTATAATAACACCCGATCAGATTGAGCAAGATTTAATAGAAGCCAGACAAAATTTTCCTGAAGCGAAACGAATTTTTCTGGTCAATGGTGATGCCTTTGTATTGAGTGCAAACCGACAAAAAAAAATCACACAGCAGATAGCAGAATATTTCCCTGAATGCAAGACCATCACAATGTATGCATCAATTCAAAATATTATATCAAAAAGTGACGATGATCTCAAAGAATTGAAAAAGTGTGGAATTAATGATTTGTATGTAGGTATTGAATCAGGATGGGATCAAGTAGTTTCATATATTAATAAAGGACACACGATAGAGGAAGCGAAAACTGCACTAAATCGCCTTAATGATGTTGGTATAAATCACATGGCGGCACTAATGCTTGGTGTAGCCGGTAGAGATAAGGGATTGGAGAATGCAGAACACACAGGAGCCTTTTTGAACGAGACAAAGCCCAAATTGATATGGGCAGGAACTTTGGGATTATTTGAGGGTACTTCGTTGTCCAAAGAAGTAGAAAAGGGATTGTTTGTGCCGGCATCAGAAGTTGAGATCCTTGAAGAAGAAAAAGCACTAATTAGTAGCATCCAACTGGAAAATATTCCATTTTACGGAATTCATCCTACAAATACAGTTCCAGTGTTTGGTGTTCTATCCAGGGATAAACAAAAAATGATTAATACAATTGATCTTGGTATCGGTCGATTAGGAGAAAATGCTTTGAGGAATTCTTTCCAACGGGCTTCACTGTAATTTGTAACTAAAAGAAACAAGGAGAAAGAAAATGAGCAAACTGACTATCACTAAAAACGATGGGATGGCGACTGCTGTTATTAATAACCCGCCTGTGAATATTTTGACCATCGACTTGATCAATGCGGTTAATGAATTTGTCCTTTCACTAAAGTATGACCGTGATACCAAAGCCGTTGTGTTTAAATCAGCCAATGCTCGGTTTTTCTCGGCACACCTGGACCTGAACATCATTAACGGTACGCAAGGTGGTCAAGCGGCATGTATTGAGTTTAGCCACATGATAAACAACATCAAGGCCATGAAGCAGCTTTCTATTGTATTTGTGGATGGTATTGCTCGCGGTGGAGGCAATGAATTCGTGATGGCGTGCGACCTGGCATACGGCACCGAGAATGCTACATTTGCTCAGCCGGAACTGAATGTTAATATCCCAACAGGAGGTCAAGGCGGGGTGCAATTTGCCTGCCGCATGGGCAAAAACAAAGCTCTGCAGGCATTGCTGGTGGGCACCGATTTTACAGCACAACAAGCTGAGACTCTAAATATTATTACTCAGTTTGTCCCAAAAGCTGAGGCAGACACTTTCCTTGATCAGATACTCCTGGTTGCAAAAAACTTAGAAGTTCGAGATATCGTCATGTATAAAGAGATCATCGCTACTTCAATCAAAGATGAAGATGCCGGTGCAGAGCTTGAGCTACGTCACTTCCTTGAACGCGCCAAAGAGAAAAAAACAGAGGCAATTATCGCTGCATTTTTGAAGCATGGTGGTCAGACTGACCGAGAAGCTACAGACTTTCAGGGATTGTTTGCTGATACTGCAGCAGAGCTTGCAGGACTATCACAGTCCAAATAACAAGCTGAAGAAACCGTTGGATTGGAGAGAAATTATGAAATTCAGTTTGCAATTTCATCAGGATATTTTTGAAGTAAAATCAAGAAGATACGCTGAGATTCAAGTGTTTTAGGATTTTATTATAACGCTTCTAAATCATGCAAATTGGGAGCCTGGAAGCCGTTTCCTGGTTGATAACTCGGAATTAAATATTGGTTCTTTAAGTGTGTAAGGGGTCGCCGCGTTGAAGTGACAAACAAGACACCTGCAAGCCTTTTTCCATAAACCCTGGCGGGCTCGGCCTATCAGCCGCTGTGAAAGAGACCCGATTCCAGAAAATGCTCTACAGCCGCGCAAGACCGATTATCAACTCATGGCATCTGCCAGCGGTTTTAACACTTCTCCCATGATTTGAGCGTGTTCTGGCCCCGTGTGATGAGAGTCTCTGCTTCAGTTGTGGGGAGCAGTTGTTTGTGCTGGGACTATCTTGACATTACAAAAACAATTTGACCCGAAAAATATTTGCCATATACTTTTGTTATTACAGTGATTTGCATCATTTGTAATGACTGCAATAGATAGCAGATAGATCAGATAGAGATGTCCAACTTTTGTGATGAATAGGGACAGGAGATATACACCCGATGTGTTGTTAACGATTTGAGACGGAATGAGCGTGGCCGACACGGTTAGGACTGGAAAACGTAGTCTTCAGTTTTTCCGGGGTGGGTCAAAATTCCAGGTTTATATAGGTATTGTTGACTTTTGGATTCACAGCCTGAAAAGGTATCGACCACCAGATGTAGTGGCTCTGGATAATGTGCGAAATGGAAAATCGAATCATACGTCCGATTAGATAGTGATCTTATATCACAACACCTTGAAATGCTGTGATATATAGCAAAAAAATAGCTGATGCACCAAAATCCAATGTACGTTGGAGATATCAGGGTATCCTATCCGCATATAGCAGCTTCAGCGACAAAAGAATTATTCATTACACCAACGAAGGGAAAAGTAACCAGGAAAACCTCTTTTATTGTTACGAACTTTACCTATCTTAAAGAGTTTAGATTCGCCAGTTACAGTATGGCGACATTCTAATGGCATTGAGAATGTTAATTTCTCAAAGACTTGCGGTTCTTTTTGATAACATTTACTAGAAGCACTATTAGTAATAAATGTCCACCCTTTACTGGCTGGAGGAGGACTGACCGCTCGTCCTTGAGTCCAGCCAAGCATCACAGCCTCACACTTATACGTATTACCGCCAATATTATCCCAATCCCAAATGATCAAGTCACCCCACACGACAAATGTAAACTTGTCTGGAATTGGTCGGAACTTATTGTTAGAGTAATGATAATACGAGAGTAAATAGCGCTGTTCATATGCTGGAGGCGGCCAACCTCCGCCTATCACTTTATTTTTAATCCAATCAATTGGCGCTGTGCTAGCTTTGCGACAATCAGTCATTTTTGCAACAAGTGTACCTTTGCTTTGTACACCCATTTCGACACTTTTACAAACATGTCCATATGAACGCTGATTAAATTGTACATGTACCGCTTGCGGCTCACCGTTAACAAATTTTATGAAATTGACAAATTTGCTTTCTTTGGCATTGACATCCCCTTCGCAACTGTCATAGACAACTGGTTCGGGATAGTCGCCTTTTCCTTCACCGCGAACACAACACACATCGTTGTCGTCGATCTTATCGCCGTAGCCCACACTGCCATTGCTGAAGTGCACGCCCCACGCGACGTCGGTTAGGTAGGCGTTGGTAATGGACGACCAGTAGAAGCCCGACTGCACATTCGTAAACGGGTTGTCTGGGGGCAGAGCCGGGTCAACTTGCGTTTCATCAATCAAAGAGTTCAATTCGGAGATATTGGGAAGTCTCCAGTTACTATGGTTGGCCAGGGTAAAATCCCAGCAATAGCTCGTAGCATCCCACCAGTCGTTTTCGCCATAAAGATTTGCGTCCTTAGTCCACATGAGCCCAGTGTAATTATCCGTAACCGTACCATCACCGTTATCGGTGAACCTGGGAGTGGTGGTGGGGGGGGGGTAACTGAATTGCAGGTCATCGCTCCATAATCCACAGTCATCTCCATCACAAGCCATCACCTTCCATATGTAAGCACCGTCAACATCAATATCGGGAGCAACAATGCACAAACTCTCTTCAGAATTGCATCCAGCCTCCTCTGCGGTGTACCATTCATCAATGACGTAAGTTTCGGTTGTATCTTGTTTGGTTGAATCTTCGATCGCTTCTTGCACCAGCAATCGATACCTGGTAGCCGATTGAACGGGTGTCCACCCATAGGTGGGTGTCATAGTGTCCTCTATACCAAATGGTTCCACAGGGATGGCTTTGCCAACGTTAGCGGTAGTGCTTGTCCCATCATTACTGCCGCTACATCCCAAGAAACCCAAAAGACTTACCAGAAGAATAGCCACAATCTTTTTCATAATCTTTTCTCCGTCTTTAACGTTTTTGGGTATTAGTTGTTTTGGTGCTACAAAGCATGGTCTCTCAAAAGAGAACCCGATGCCTGGCAAATACTGATTCTGGGCTTGAAAAATTATACAGCATAGTCAGACTTTTGTTGGTATCTGACAGTAGTCTCAGGTAAAACTTTCGTGCATGAGCCTTGACCGCCAAAACCCTCATTTTCATTGAAGTTTTGCGTTTGTAGTCCTAATATTACCCAGTTCTTGTGGCTAAGGTCAAATCATTTTTTATTAACACCAAAAAGGGAGGTACACCATGGAATTATTGGAAGCTACGAAATTTTTTTTAACTATCAGAGGATGAATGCCAAGAAAAGCACATTGAAAAACTATAAGTTCGTTCTAACCAGATTTGAAAACTATT
>Ga0233431_1002961_pt1 | contig 21831 bp, 19 predicted proteins | sample SI_118_April2016_FD_179867 | JGI IMG/M metagenome (GOLD analysis project Ga0233431, IMG submission 179867) | Seawater microbial communities from Saanich Inlet, British Columbia, Canada - SI_118_April2016_200_MG | ecosystem: Environmental > Aquatic > Marine > Inlet | place: Canada: British... | reverse complement strand
CCCAGAAAAGCTTCTGCCATCATGCAATTGATGGATCCAAAAGTGGCAGTTGATATCACTGAAAAGGTCAGCGGGTTCAAGGCAGGTCAGGAAGAGCTGTTGAACAAATAAGGATAAATTTTAATACCATTATAGGTTTTCAGGGACGAAAACGTGAAAATTCCAGGTAAGGAGTTGGAATGCAAATTTCTCAATCTCAGGTATCTGTGGCAAACAACCAGGTACCAGAAAAGTCAAATCAAGAACCGGTCTCTTCAGACCAAACATTTAATTTCGACAATCATCTGATTAGCGCCCAACAAAATATTGATCTATTCGATCAACAAGATTCCTCTATCAGTAAAAGCCAGCAACACCGTCAGGATATTGAAGACAAACGGAATCTGGATGACACTGAAAAAAATGATGAATTGGCGATGGTTTCTCAAACAGCTTTAATTAAAGCCTCTGAAAAAGAATGGAAGTCAGAATCCCAAATGGCTAAAAGTAGTATTGAACAGTCTGCCATCCAGGAAAAAGTATCTGGCCAGAAAGCGCGATACCGAACACCTACCATTCAGGAAAACGGAACTCCTGAACAGATCAATCAGCAGGAATCAGGAAAAACCGAACTCGCACAAAAATCGCAAAAAGCAGATGCCAATCTGGCTGAGATAAAGTTTGATGATATTCAAAATCAAACCGCCAAAAAAGGTATGCTTAATATTGTGCAGGAAATGGGAAAAAACGCCCAATTTAAATACAATCAAAATCCAGTAGGTGCTGCGAATAATAGCATTATTTCCTCAAATCTAAACCAATCATCCTTAAATCAACAGATGAATAAGGAAGGATCAGCTTTTGGGAAGGGGACTGGTAAATTAGCAGTTAAATCTGGATCCCCCGTTTCCATAAATGATAATGTGGGAAATACTAAACAATTCCAGTCGGTACTTCAAAGCAAACAAACCAGTGCCGCCCGTAGTGATCAACTTCAGATGCAACAAATTGTTGATAAAGTTAAGATGATGTTATCTTCCAATAAATCGGAAATGATCATTAAACTTAGCCCGGAACATTTAGGAAAACTGGAAGTTCGATTGAAAAAGGTCAATGATGGCATGACCGGTATTTTGAAAGTTGAGAACCAAATGGTTAAAGAAGCATTGGAACCTCAATTGGCAGAATTGCAGCAGACCCTTGAACAACAAGGTGTTAAACTGGATGATATTTCTATCCTGGTGAATGACCAGTCAAATCAGGAAAACATGTTTGCAGGATTTGAAAACCAAACAAAATCGGATCATAATTTTGAAGCCGGTACTCAAAATGCATCAATGAAATCAGAAGATGTTAAAATGGATGAGGTTATCGAAGAAAAACCCGTTATATCAAGTGTTAACAACTCAGGAATGAGTATTTACGCCTAGACAAAGGAGTTAGCGTGTCAGTATCAGCCAATGAAACAATAGCCAATGCTCAAACAAACTTAAGAAATATGGCTACGAAGTCCAAAAACAGTCAGGAGCTACAAAAAGATGATTTTATGAATCTCTTTTTAACACAAGTGAGTCACCAAAGCCCCACTGATCCAATGGATAGCGGTGCCATGATGAGTCAAATGGCTCAATTAGGGTCCATGGAGCAATTGGAAAATCTGAATAATCAGATGAAAGCATTGAATAGTACTCAGGGCGAAATTGCCAGATTTCAGGCACTACAATTCCTGGAAAAGGATGTATTGCTGGAAACAGAACAGGTTTCTTTGAATAAGGGTAGTGGAAGTCCGGTCTTTTTTGATTTAGATAAAGATGCAAACAATATCAGAGTCAGTGTTGAAGATACTGATGGCACTCCTATCTTTAATCAGGAACTGGGGTTGACTTCAACCGGAAAACACAGATTTACCTGGGAAGGTAAAAACAACGAAGGTGTCTTAATGGGTGATGGAAAATATAAAATTAATTTCATCGCTAACTATTTGAATGGTACATCAGGGAGAGTGCAAGGGTTCAATTCTGGTAGAGTAAACCAAATTGAATATAAAGATGGTAAGCCCTGGGTTAAAACAGCACATAAATCGATGCCTTTATCACAGGTTAGAACTATCGATAATGCTTCCCAACAATTATTTGGAAGTGCAAAACCATTACCGATAATGAACCAATTACCACCTAAAGAACTGATCACAAAATAAAATGCTACAAATCACAAGGATGTGAATAGCAAAATTATAACAGAGATTGTAATCCATTTATTCAAGGAGTGAAGGTATGCTTGGTTCACTTTATTCAGGAGCAAGCGGAGTAAAATCCCATTCAAAGTCAATGACTGTAACGGGAAGTAATATTGCCAATGTCAATACACTCGGCTACAAGTTTAACCGGGTCAATTTTGAAGATTTAATGGCAACCTCATTAGAGGGTGACACCGGCAATAAAATTGGCAAAGGAGTTAGTATCGGTTCTGTTCAAAACATCCAAACACAGGGTTCCTTTGAGCAAACAGAACTGGAAACAGATGTTGCAATTGACGGTAGTGGTTTTTTTACTGTTCGTGATGAAGCCGGCAATATTTTATATACTCGTGCCGGACAGTTTGGTTATGATAAAAAGGGATTTTTAACCACTGAAGATGGTAAATTTTTACAGGTTAAGGACATTGATCCGGAGTCTAAGCGATCAATTGGCAATCTAAAAAATATCAATATTTTAGATCAGATTGATCCGCCAAAACAGACTGGAGATGGTCTCACGGAAGGGACCGGGATCTCAATTAAAGCAAATTTGGATAGCAATGCCGTACCACCGGAAATCCCTTTCGATTTCGAAAATGTAACTGCGGATATGTACAATTTTTCCACATCAGTAAATGTTATTGATAACCAAGGAAATGAACATGCTATTAATGTTGTTTTCCGAAAAATGAAAGATCAGGCTGAACAAACTGATCCAGTTACAGGACAGCCTATTGCAGGAACAGAAATTAAAAACAACTGGCAATGGCTGGTACTGGTGCCCGGTGATGATTTAGAAGGCGGCACAGCTGGTGTTAATAAAGCCGTGGGTGGTGGTATTATGACATTCAGTAATGACGGTCGTTTACTGACCCAGACACCGGCAGAAATCAGAGAACCACCCGTTGATCCTGTAGCTCCTCCCGGTACTTTACCGGGTCCAGCTGAACTGGTTCCACTTCCCAGAGATGTAGCGCTTCCTGTTTTACAGGTAGGTATTGATTTCGCAGGAGCAGGATTAACTCAAACCATTGGTTTAAACTTTGGCAAAGAAAGCAACCCGGATAATCCTTCTGACTTAAGATCAGGATTGGATGGTGTTACTCAATTCGCTTCTGATTTTAACGTGCATACAATTAATGCTGATGGTATGAAATCCGGTAAAATCGAAAATATTTTTATCAAAACCGATGGAACCATCGAAGGATCATTTGATTCAGGTAATATAAAAGCCCTGGGCCGAATTATCATTTCTGATTTCAAGGCCGCTGAAAAATTGACACAAAAAGGAAATAATTACTACGTTGAGTCTTTTGAGTCTGGAGCAGCGATTGAAGATGATCCTGGTAAAAACGGTTTAGGAACAGTTCATTCCCGTTCTCTTGAACATTCAAATGTTGAATTGTCCAGTGAATTCGTGAAGATGATTGAAGGGCAACGGGCATTCCAGGCCAGTGCCAAAACAGTTACTACCAGTGACGAAATACTGGCTGATATGATTCAAATGAAGCGGTAAAATAAAAACAATTATCAAAAAGCCTGAAGGGTAACTTTCAGGCTTTTTTTTTGGTCATTAAAACAAAACGCTGATAGAATCACCATTATGGATTCGTTGTATTGCCTTAGCAAACATCGGCGCTACGGAAAGAACCGTTATTTTGGAGCATTGCTGAACCTTATCAGCGACGGGGATAGAATTCGTTACAACCAGTTCATCAATGGGGCTTTTATTAATTTTTTCAATCGCATTCCCACTTAGTACAGGATGTACAACTGCTGATGTTACTGATTTAGCGCCATGCTCTTTTAAAAATTCAGCCGCTTTACATAAAGTACCTGCTGAAGCAACTTCATCATCAATGATTAATGCATTTAAACCATCTACATCACCGATCAAATGTGTTGGTATAACAGTGTCAGAATTACCCAATCTTCTTTTATCAATAATAGCCATAGGTAAATTTAAGCGATTCGCATATCGACCCAGATGTTTGGCCTCTCCGACATCCGCTGCCACAATAACAAAATTTGTTAAATCCCGTTTTTTAAAATATTCAACGAATACGTCCGTAGCTAGTAACTGATCTACCGGAACGTCAAAAAACCCCTGAATTTGAGGTGAGTGCAAATCCATTGTCAAAAAACGATTGGCACCAGCTGCCTGATGAAGTTTAGCCATCAGTTTGGCCGCAATCGATATTCTGGGCTGATCTTTTTTATCAGATCGAACATATGGAAAATAGGGTAACACTGCAGTAACCCTGGCAGCCGAAGAATGCCTCAAACTGTCCAGCAATAAAAATGTTTCGACTATATTATCACTGACCGGGGGACAAGATGATTGAATGACAAAAACATCAGATTCCCTGACATTGTCCAATAACTGAACCAACATGTTCTGATTACTAAAATGCACAGTTTCTATTGGAGATAACTCCATTGCCATATAATTACATATATCCTGGGCAAAATCAGGATGAGCACTACCTGTGAATATTTTAAGGGGTCCAAGCATGATAATCCGTTTCTGTTAAAGTAAATATGGGTTAAAAAACAGTAACTTACAACTATTTTTAATTGTTTTAGGAACTCTCAGACTCTCGGAAATGGCCGAAAAACGTCAAGTTTTTTTTAAATTAATCATGGAAAGAGATGACACGAACAGCACTATCAGGTGCCAATGAAATTCTAACTTCATCTCCTAATTGAGTAGTAATGACATCCGATTTGGAATCATATGACAGCACATAATTATCTCTCAACGGATAGATAATAAGCTCATTTCTGCCAGAAACGATTCCTGAAGCAAACTTCAAGGTTCTTTTTAAGTTGGGGAACAATACTTTAAATCCAAAAGCATCAAGTTCATTGCTGAAAGGACTACCTCCGGCATTATAATGCCAGGCATGACTTCCCATACCGGTACAGGTTAAAACACCGGAACAGTTGAAGTCCTGACTCATTCTAGAATGTTGAATATTAATATCACAAGTCTCGTAGGAAATTCTTTGCCCGAAATAAATTTCATTAACGGCATATCTTTCTATTAATTGATTATTTACTTTAGTCTGTAAACGCTTCCATTGATCAATAAAGAATTTTTGGTCTTTGATTTCCTCAAGTCTTCTTTTTAAATTGGTTCGATTAATAGAGGTAAGAGCACCATAACTACCAACACCAGCTTTTGGCTTATAATCGGAGTTCATGCCCAACAATATTGAATCCTGATATTTTTGAGCGCAGCTTAAGAAAGTACCATCTCCACCGCAACTGATAATAAGATCATTACATCCGGGATGAATTTGGTCCATTTGATCTTCATTAAGAAAATGGACCTTCATTCCCAGCTTTTTTGAGAAGGTTTTAAGGTTTTCAATAAATTTGGTTTGATTTTCGTGGCTCTTTTTAACTTGATTTTGTTTGGATTCATCCAGACGATGAAACATATTTTTTCTGGATTCCATCGCCAAATGGTAATCAAGTTCCGATACTTTTATTATGCAATATATTTCACTGAAGGTAGACATTTATCTTTTAAATGAAATCTTTTTCAGAATAGGTTTAGTTATCATCAAACTGATTACATAATAAATTCTTTCAATTTATCCATAAAGGATTTTTTCATTGGAGTACAATGCTCACCTGAAATAGCAGCAAATTCTTCAAGTATCTCTTTTTGTTTTTTGTTAAGACTTGTGGGTATTTCCACCACAATTCGAACATAGAGGTCACCTCTTCCACTGCCTTGAAGTCTGGCAATTCCTTTATTTTTTAATCTAAAGATCCGATCATTCTGGGTACCTGTCGGTATCGTTAAACGCGCCCGACCTTCCAAAGTAGGTACTTCGATTTCACAACCCAATGATGCCTGGGTTATACTGATGGGAATTTTACAATAAATATCGTAATTATCCCGTTCAAAGATCGAATGATCTAAAACATTAATCATCAAATACAGGTCTCCCCGCCGACCACCATTAACACCAGCTTCCCCTTCTCCCGTCAATTTGACTCTGGCACCAGTATCAATTCCTGCTGGAATATTAACTTTGAGCTTTTTCCGAATATTATATCGTCCTTTTCCGTTACATTTTGGACAAGGTTTCTTGATTACTTTACCCGTACCTTTACAATGGCTACAAGTAGTAGCAACACTAAAAAAACCTTGCTGAATCCTTTGCTGACCAGATCCAGAACAAACCGGGCAGACTTCTATATCTCGTTGCGATTTAGCACCTGTTCCGTTACAGTCTTCACACTGCTCCAATCTGGGAATAACCAGTTCAGTAGTATATCCAAAGGCAGCCTGTTCAAAAGTCAGATCCATATTATAGGAAAGGTCTGAACCAGCTTGCCCCCTGGAGCCAGATCGTCGGGAAGACCCACTACCAAAAAACTCAGAAAAGACATCACCGAATATATCACCAAAACCAGATCCTTCGAATGGATTTCCACCACCCCTCATATTATCAGCTTGATGGCCGAATTGATCATAGGTGGATCTTCGTTGCGGGTCTGATAATACTTCATATGCTTCTGAAACTTCCTTAAAATGATCTTCTGCTTTAGTATCATCCGGATTTCGATCCGGATGATATTTTAAAGCCAACTTTCTATATTTTTTCTTTAGTTCCTCAGGGTTAGTATCTCTGGAAACCCCTAACACTTCATAATAATCACGTTTAGCCAAAATGATCTTCCTTTTTCAGTTTTTCAACTTATTACAGATTTTAATAATAATTAGATAGTCAGCTTGATTGAAAATAGATGCGTATAATCAGGTACATGGCTGATCTATTATAAAACCGGCATAAATCGCCGGTTTTATTACAATTAAACCAGCCTAATCCTTCACTTCTTCAAACTCAGCATCAACAACATCGTCGTCCGGTTTGTTTTTAGTATCCGCACCATCCTCCTGTTGTTGACCTTCTTGATTGGGTTGGCCCTGTCCATCAGTTTGATCACCGGCTGCATTTTTATACAGGTTTTCTGAAGCTTTATGGAAGGCTTGAGTTAAGGCTTCGATTCCCGTCTTCATCCCTTCGACATCTTCATTTTCAGAAGCTGTTTTCAGGGTTTTTATAGAAGTATCGATGGTTTCCTTTTCCTCGTCTGATAATTTATCCCCGGATTCCTTGACCGTTTTTTCGCATTGATAAATTAATGAATCGGATTGATTTTTCAGATCAATTAACTCACGTTTACTCTTGTCAGCATCTGCATTCTGTTCTGCTTCCTGAACCATTTTTTCGATTTCTTCATCAGACAATCCACTTGAAGTCGTAATTTGAATTTTCTGTTCCTTACCTGTTCCGAGATCTTTTGCAGAAACATGGACGATTCCGTTAGCATCAATATCAAATGTAACTTCGATTTGAGGGACACCCCTTGGTGCCGGTGGAATACCAACCAATTCAAAACGTCCTAAGGTTTTATTGTCTGAAGACATTTCTCGTTCACCTTGGACGACATGAATACTAACTGCCGGTTGACTATCGGTGGCAGTTGAAAAAATCTGACTTTTTTTAGTTGGAATGGTTGTATTACGCTCAATTAAACGAGTAGCGACACCACCAAGAGTTTCAATTCCCAATGATAAAGGTGTGACATCCAGCAATAATACATCTTTAACATCACCGGTTAAAACACCACCTTGAATAGCAGCGCCAATAGCCACAACTTCATCTGGGTTCACACCTTTGTGAGGTGCTTTTCCAAAAAAGTCTTCTACGATTTCCATTATTTTAGGCATTCTTGTCATACCACCAACCATTATCACATCACTGATATCTGTCTTCGATACACCGGCATCTTTCAGAGCTGCTTTCATTGGCTCAAGACAGAGACTAATTAAGTCTTCTACCAATTGCTCCAGTTTTGATCGACTCAGTTTAATATTTAAGTGTTTTGGGCCTGAAGCATCTGCAGTAATAAACGGTAAATTAATTTCAGTTTCCAGGGAAGAAGATAGTTCATGTTTGGCTTTTTCAGCAGCTTCTTTTAGTCTTTGAAGTGCCATTTTATCTTCTCTAAGATCAATAACATACTCTTTCTTAAATTCTTCAGCCAAATAGTCCATAATTCTTAAATCAAAATCTTCCCCACCCAAATGGGTATCACCATTAGTAGATTTTACTTCAAAAACACCATCACCAATTTCTAAAATAGAAACATCAAAAGTACCTCCACCAAGGTCAAAAATGGCTATTAATTGTTCATTTTTTTTATCCAGGCCGTAGGCCAAGGCTGCAGCTGTTGGCTCATTGATTACTCTGAGAACATTTAATCCCGCAATTTTACCAGCATCTTTCGTAGCTTGTCTTTGAGCATCATTAAAATAGGCTGGGCAGGTTATCACAGCATCATTTATCGTCTCTCCCAGATAATCTTCTGCCGTTTGTCTCATCTTCTGTAAAATGGCGGCAGAGATTTCAGCAGGTGTACTTTTTTTATCTCCAATATCAATTTGTGTTAAATTACTCGGAGCCTTTGAAATTTTATAACTTAGGTTTTTTACATCCTTTTGCACTTGTTCCGATTCAAACTGACGTCCAATCAGACGTTTTGCAGCATAAATTGTTTTATCGGGGTTAGTGATCGCTTGTCGCCTGGCTACCTGCCCTACAAGCCTTTCACCACTATCCGTATAGGCCACTACTGAAGGCGTCGTCCTGGCACCTTCTGCATTAGTAATAACCTGTGGGTCACCACCTTCCATTACGGCAACACAGGAATTTGTTGTCCCTAAATCAATTCCAATTACTTTTCCCATTTTTTTCTCCATTTAAAATTAAAAACTAAAAAAATATACCAACAATTATTTTTTCTTTGCGACCTGAACAACAGCCGGACGTATCACACGATCATGATAAACATATCCTGCTTGAAAAACCTGAGCGATATGATCGGGTTCCACCTCATCTGTTTCTATGACACCCATTGCCTCATGTTTATTAGGGTCAAATGGTTCGTTCATTGGGTGGATACGCTCAATATGATGTTGCTTAAAAGCCTCATGAAATTGCTGCTGAACCATTTCGATACCTGTTATAAATTCTTTCATTGGTTCTGATTCTTCAACTTGGGCCTGATCTAAAGCACGTTCTAGATTATCCAGTCCAGATAAAAAACTAAGCGCCATTGGTTGTGCAGCAAATTTAATTCTGGATTTCATCTCCTGAAAATTACGACGTTTAAAATTTTCAAACTCGGCCTGCAAGCGAAGATATTTATCATTTTTATCAGCAATTTCTTGTTCCAGACGTTGAATAATATCCTGTTCACTCTCTTCCACCGATTCTTCTTCCGACTCCTCTTCTTTGCCAGCGTCTTCAGTGGGATTTTCCGGTGTTTCAGTATCCGAACTACCATCATTTTCAATTTCTACTGTTTCTTCCGGAATTACATCGACCGTTTTTTCAATTTCTACCGAATCCGGTGATGCATTATTAGTCAGATCTGCAGTAGACTGTGCAGATTTCTTTGCCATTCAAATTCCTCCTTAACAAATTATTTTATTCTTTATTTATAAATTTCCCAACAGCAATTGATAGTTTTTGGGCAGAATGTTCAATTGCCGATATCGTGATCGGGTAATTCATCCTAATGGGTCCCATAATACCAATAGTGCCTAAAAGATAGTCCTCACTTCCGTAGGATTTAGAAATGATTGAACATTGTTCTAATCCATCAAACTGGTTTTCGTTACCAATTTTAATTGAAACATTTCTGGATTCTATTGAATCAGTCAAAATACTGTTAATGACTGATTTCTCTTCAATAATTTTATATAGTAATTGCAGATTTTCGTGATTATCGAACTCTGGAAAAGTACAGATAGTTGAGTGTCCATAGATGAAAATATCGCTTTCAGGTTCTGTATCAAAGGCTTTTTTTCCTAATCTTATCACCTGGGGCAATATATTTTCTACCGAATTGATTTTTCGTGTAATTTTATCAATTAGGATCCTGCGGATCGATGATAAAGTTTGTCCTTTAAATAAACTGCAAAGAATATGACTAATCTTATTAAGGGTTTCCTGGTCAGGACATTCCCGTAAGACAACCACTTTATTTTTAACCAATCCTATCTGTGTGATCAAAATAATGACTACCTGATTAGGGCTTAATTTAATCAGTTCTACTTTTTTTAATTTGGAATTTGACGGTTGTGGCGGTATTAGAATTCCAATAAAATTGGTTTCTCTGGATAAATCTGTCGTAATTTCATGAAGTATATCTTCCAGTTTATCCGGATGCGAATCAAATGATAAATCCTCGTTTTCAATAACGGGTTTTGAATTTTCTCTCTGATTTATTTTGAGGATTTTATTGATATAAAAGCGATATCCCTTATCAGTAGGAACCCGTCCGGAAGAAGTATGCGGTTGAGCGATCAATCCCATCTCAGTGAGATCCGACATTACATTTCTAACAGTTGCTGCCGATAGTTTCTCTTTTAAGATTTTAGTAATAACTCTGGAACCAACTGGTTCAGCTTCATTAACATAATACTCGATGATACACTTTAAGATAGCTTCGGCGCGATGATTCATTTTTCGATATTAAAACTATTTTGTTTCTTTAAAAGCTGGACGCTCATTGATTTTTACAATCTGTTTTTTTTTCGTTAGCACTCAGTACTGTTGAGTGCTAAAATTTATCACTATCATTAAATACTGTCAATTCCGATGTTGAAATATAATAGGGTATTAATTTGATTTGTTTGATTTTATTTTTATCTGTTCTACTGAAATATCATACTCATCCGGAATATGTAGCAATTGAATTTTCTTAAGCATTTCATCCGTGGGTATTACATAAATCATTCGTGAATACATACTTTTGTGTTCCTGTCGATTAATGGGGAGTGGAACAATACCAAAAATAGATATTTGTTGCTGTTTGGCGTGATGTATCACTCTATCAATGACTAGTTCTAATTTTTCCTGATCTTCAAAAGTAATTTTTATTTTATAAAATTCTAATAATGATCTACCTTCATCAAAATTTTCTGAAGGAATCTCTATTAGTTTTACTTCAGGCAGCCTGAATTTATTTGTTCCTGTTCTGATGGCTGCCTTTAAATCAAGAATATGACCGGGTAGAATCTCTATTTCTGATTTATAAACTTTAACAATCAAAAACTTATTATCAACTGTAATGACATCCAATAATAAATTATGGGAGTGATCTTTTTCAACAGCAAGTACTACTCCAGGTCTTAGGATTTTCCGTTTATAATCTTTTTTGCTTTTAATGAATTGGAATGGAATCGCTTGATCGGGATTGTTTTCGTTAATATATTCGATAATCAACTCATTTTGAAAGATATGGCTATTATCATTAGTGCAAGCATGTCTAAGCCAATTTGATTTATCATAGTCAATCGCATACAAAGTATGATTTTGATGCTTCCCAATGAATATCAATTTCTGACAATTGGGGCAATAAGTGGGATACACGTTACAAAAAGTCATCAGCAGCACCAAGTATATTTTATTAATGAACAAAAAACGTAATTTTATAAACTTTATTTTAATATAATGCAACGAGTAAAGCTAAAACTTTATTTAATAATACTGTCAAATATATTGCCTTGTTATTATTACCATTATGGATAGGTAAAAATACTCACTTTAATAAGAAGTTGTTTTTATTAATTGATTAGGTTAATTTGAAATATTTTTTAAATAATTCAATTTTGAAGTTTCCATGGTACAATTTACCATTTAACACCCAATTTTCTCATATAGCAATACACTATACCATGCCCATGCAAGAAAGATCATCAATCGTGGTTGAAGAATATTTACAGGTAATTTATTCCCTTATTTCCGAAAATCAAATCGTAAAATCGATTCATTTAGCAAATCGTCTCAAAACCAGCCCCTCTACTGTACATGCTACGCTTTCCAGACTTCAACGTGATAAATTGATAATCGTTGGCAAAAAAAAAGAGATCACTCTTACAAAAAAAGGCGTCAAAGTCGCAGAAGATTTAACCCGAAGACACCGATTGGTCGAAACCTTTTTGTGTGATAAATTAGGCATATCCTGGCATGAGGTACACAAACATGCACACATCCTTGAACATGGTTTAACAGACTTAGTAGAAGAAAAACTGGCAGAATTTATGGATTTCCCAAAATCATGCCCCCATGGTACCCCTTTACCCGGAGAAAAAGACACCTTACCAAAAGATTTAATCACACTGGATAAAGTTCCTATTGGAAAAGAGGTTAAAATTATAATTATTTATGAGTCCCTGGAAGAATCAGTGGATTTAATGAAATTTTTTCAGGATAAAGGTATCAAACCCGGAAAAAAACACAGTATACTTGAAAAAACAGATGTTACTAAAACAATGCTACTTCAATCTGAAAGCAGTGCAGCTACTATATCATATGAAATTGCCAGTCAGATTGGTGTATCTGTAATTTAAATGAATAAAAATTTTACATTTACGAAACTTAATAAAATATCATATAGTTAAGACTACAAGAGAAAAAGCTTTGTCACCTGAACACTATTTTTTAACTTATCCGACCGATAGAAATGATTAAATTACTAAGAAGTCAGTTACAAAATAAACGTCAGCAGTTGAAAAAAAGTTGTGAAAATAAAATAGCGCTGATATTAGCGGACAGTTACAATGTTTTTAATTGCTACTACCCAGGTGCTATTTTAACAGCCAATGAAGTAAAGCTACCGGCACATCAATATTTTGAATATAAAAACAACAAAACTATTCAATGGGTTGAAGCTGTCTTAAATCAAGCCATAAAGGCATGTGAAACCGAGGACGATAATAACTTTCAACCAGAAACAATAAAAATTACTGAAAACATAAGCAAACTCATGATAAGTACTGTTTTGAAAATTTTCAGCTACAATCGTGATCTTTGCGACAGTGATTATTATTTCATCAATGATATAAGCATAGCCATGGGGGTTGATCCGGAAACTGTCGGGTACATCATAGAACAATCGCTTTCAGATACCAGGAAGGGATTTTTTAAAATGTTGGTACAATTTTTAACACCTGATGAGTGTTTAAAATGTGCTATCTTAATCTATCAGGCTATTAAGGCTGATAATTATATTCATCCAGCTGAATTTAAATATTTTGAGAATATATCCCAACTCGTCAAACATGATCACCAACTCATGGAACAATTAAAACAACGCAGCCAGTCCCAGGATAAAATTCGACTTTCTATTAATACGGAGCTTTCAAAATATATTTTTAAATATCTCATAGAAATCGTCATGTGTGATGGCCAATTTGATTCTAGAGAATCAAATTATCTTAAGGGAATCGGTGAGTCATTTGGATTAGATCATCAACAGCAGGATGAGATTATTCAGCCGGTAGCTTCCTTGCAAATGGTTCATGCTGCACTATTTCCACAGCAAAAAGTGTCAACCACAAACCTTAAATAATAAGACTAAATCTCCAAATAAAAGAAATTAAAATAGAAAACAATTGCCGGTTTTATCTTACCTGCTTAGTATGGGCTAATTTTTTAAGCTTCAAACATACTTTAGAACTAGATATTGGAAATTATCCGCAGGTCAAGCCTATTAATTTTGTATTTGGGGTGATTTTTTTAAAAAATGAATCAAACTACCATTAAAGAATCTTGTGTGTTAACTGGTGGCGTTGGATTACATTCTGGAAAAAAAACAGCAATTTACTTTTATCCAGCCCCTGCAAATCATGGTATTCAATTTCTGAGATCAGATAAAAGCACCACAATTCCCGCCACCTATCAGTATGCCGAATCTTCTGCCCTTTGTACGACTATTGCTAAAAACGAAATAAAAATTACAACCATTGAACATGTAATGTCTGTTTGCAATGGGCTCGGTTTAGATAACGTCTTAATAGAAATAACGGAAGAAGAAGTGCCTATATTGGATGGCAGCGGTTTATTTTTTTATCAGAAACTCAGTCAGGTCGGTGTCAAAATCCTGGATAAACCCAAAAAAGTAATCCGGATTACCGATACGGTCAGTTATAATAAGGATAATGTTGCTATTTATATTACCCCCTCCAATCAACCCGTCTTCACCTTTTCTATCGAATATGAACATCAGCAAATTGGACATCAGGAATACACTTTTCATTTGAATGAGACCAATTATAAAGATCAAATTGTCCAGGCTAAAACCTTTTGTTTGGAAAAAGATATTCAAAAAATGCAGGACATGGGATTAATAAAAGGTGGCAGCAAAGAAAGCGCTATCATATTAAACAATAATGGTGAGGTAGATAACATGGAAGTTATGACCTGGTTAAACGAGCCCAATTTACATAAGATACTGGATCAGGTAGGTGATTTTTATCTGGCAAATAACTTACGAATCATTGGAAACACTTATTCCCATAAAAGTGGTCATGCAACCAACCTGGCATTCATCACACATCTAATGGATGAATGCCAGAACAAATATATTATTGAAGAAGATATTTAAGTCAACACTTTCTCAAGGCTCTTTTTAAACATGTCCCGGGTTTTTTCAAGATCTGATTCAGAATGAGCACTGGAAACAAATGATGCTTCAAAGGCAGATGGGGCAATATAAACACCATTAATTAACATTTCTTTAAAGAAGCGAGCAAACAATTTAGTATCACTTTGAATCGCCTCTTCAAAAGACTTAACTTCCCCATCCACAAAAAAGAAACCGAACATAGCCCCAACCTGGCTGATAGAGTGAGGAACTGAGGCTTTTGACAATATGTCTTTAATTTCATTGACTAACCAGGTTGTATTTCCAACCAGATCTTCATAAAATCCCGGTTTATTTATTTCATTTAAGGTGGCAATCCCTGCAGTCATTGCCATCGGGTTTCCGGACAAAGTTCCTGCTTGATAGATAGAACCAGATGGGGAAATTTGCTGCATAATATCCATTCGACCACCATAAGCACCAACCGGCAATCCACCTCCAATAATTTTTCCAAGGGTGGTCAAATCGGGCACAATATGGAACAGCTCCTGCGCTCCACCTTTTGCGACTCTGAAGCCGGTCATAACTTCATCAAAAATTAAAAGGATCCCCTCCAAATCACAAATAGACCTTAACCCTTGTAAGAATCCAGCCTCAGGTGTAATAACCCCCATGTTACCGGCTACCGGCTCAATAATAATTGCCGCAATCTCACCTGAATAACTATCGATCAATGATTTGACATTCTCCAAATCATTATATTTAGCAATTAGGGTCTCCTGTGCAAACGCTTCAGGTACACCAGGTGAATCAGGACTCCCAAATGTTAATGCACCAGACCCGGCTTTAACCAGTAGATGATCTGCGTGACCATGATAGCAACCTGAAAATTTAATAATTTTATCGCGTTTTGTAAATCCACGTGCTAAACGAATTGCGCTCATGGTTGCTTCTGTACCTGAATTGACCATGCGCACCATCTCTATATTTGGCATCATAGACTTGATGAGTTCAGCCAAATCAATTTCCAAATTTGTAGGTGCCCCAAAAGACAAACCGGATTGGGCTGCTGCTCTGACAGCTTCAATTACTTCAGGATAGGCATGTCCTAAGATCATGGGTCCCCAGGAACCGACGTAGTCAATATATTCATTCCCATCAATATCCGTTATTTTGGAACCACTGGCAGATTGAATAAAAAGGGGTGATAAACCAACAGATTTATAAGCTCTAACTGGGCTGTTTACGCCACCGGGAATACTCATTTGTGCTCGTTGAAAAGCCTGATTGGAATTTGTCGTTTTCATTGTCACCTCCAATTTAATTTTACCAGATCATAAATCACATTAATAAATAATGTAATCCATGGCGTTTTATGATAATTTTCTTCTATTAAAAGTTATATTCTAAATTCAACCCGATTTGGTAAGCCTCTTTATCATTATCACCCGGTGTTATGTTATCATTAACAGCATAGGCATCCCCCATTCTGAATAAAGAAATATATGATTGAAAAACCAGCTGTTTTTCTACGTTCCATGATAGCAAAATATCCAACTCACTACCGATTTCTGAGACCCTGTTTCCTGATTCATTAAAAACGGATTCTTTACGTTTAAAATTATAATAATTGCAGTCCATACTAAAAAACTGGGCCTTATCACGATATGACAAACGATAAGAGCTGTAGATTAAATTGCTGACGGAATGTCCTTCCCCCATATTTTCAATGCCGTTCAAATAAAACAAAGCATCTCCAAAACTTCCTTTTTGAATTTCAAGATAAGCAGTAGAATTGCTTTCCCAGAATTTATCATCAGGTGATTCAACACTATTTCCTGTGGAACTTAAAAAAGAGTACTCAAAGCGCCAGTTATCAGCGAACTGGTAACTAAAATCTATATAAATTAATTTGCCGGTCAAGTCTTGAGAACTATTTAAACTGGTAACTGTATATGAATCATTTTGAGATCCGGTATGATAATTTCTTTGACCGTGCATCGAAATATAAGAAAACTCAAACAATAAATCATAGTAATTCCAGTTGATATTAAACCCCTCATATTCTGTTTTTAAGATATTAAAATAGACCGGCACACCGCCTTCTGTAACTTGATACAAAGAATCAACACTGGCAGCTCCACCATAATTTGCCAATGGTGTATCTTCCCCCAGGTAGATTGAACGATAAAGTTCAACATTAAATGAAGTTTGCTGCCTTTCCCCTTCCCACAAATCCTGTATTACAATATCATTAAAAAATACCGGATAATCTAACTGAGCCCAGTAAAGCGCATCATGAGTTCCTAATCGAGCCCCTCCGGCATAAGTGCACCAGGTTCCCATGGCACAATCCTGAGAAATTGCCGTATTCACACCTTTATATATTAACCCTTTTCGGTCTCCAGGGGTTATCTCATGTCGTCCGAGTTTTAAAATAGCTCTTGGGTTATGATTATATTCCAGATAGGCCTCCTGATATACAACCGCCATTCCATCATCTGTGGTTGAATCCTTTTGTTCATATGCCTTATCAGATGAATATCCCGGTTCCTGATTGTCCACTAATGATAATTTATTTTGAAGCAAGGCATAAACTTTAATATTAGTATTAATTTTTGATTCTATTTTAATACCAATCACTTGCCCGATCTGGCTAAATGACTCATCACCGGTCAAGCCATCCCTTTTAGAAGTTGAGTATGAACGATAAGACCCTCCAACCTGAACACCTGGATTGAAAAATATTTTTTCCTCTATAATTTCATAATCCCCTTTTTCAAGTGGTGTAAAATTAGCTTGAGCGAATAAAACTGAAGGTACTGTCAATGATAAAAAAAGAAATAAAAGTTTTCCGGATCTTTTAATCATAGTGAGAAAATCGTTTTAAATTATTGAAGAATCAATTACATTAATTTTTATAAGTGACGTTTTATTGAATGAGTTGAAAAATATATTAAAAATCAGATTTTGCCAAATTGAATCTCATAAATCCATAATGTTTCACCATAGTAGTATATCAAAGAAATAATTATCATCAGATTTTCGATAACTTTTTGACCACTTATAACTCTTTTTTAATGACATCGTTTCATGTCAAAGCAAACAAGTATTAACTTCACAGGCTTTTTTGTATCGACAAAACAAAACCCACTGTCCTATTATTTGGTAAAATGTTTGTGAAACTCCTGTAAAAAAACGGGTTTAACTCCTATTAATATTGTGTTTTGGAACGATCATTGCTTTTAGGCATACAACATTAAAAGGTAATCATTCCCAAATATTATAAATACTATGACTAATAAAAAAGAATTAGTGTCAGTGTTTTCCCCAATGGAAGGATCGGCATTGTATAGCAGTTCTCTGGGAAATATTCTGATTGGATGCCCACCAGAAATATTAAAAGCACTGTTAAAATATCATTTACCTATGCCTGATACAATTGTCATTCCAGGCACTTTATATAAGAATGCTTCATCTCAAGCTTGTCTTGAATTTCCATTTTACCATTTTCTATTCATACAGCAGGGTTTGGCAAGAGGGAAAAAACTTAAAGTTTACGCTGAAAAATCAACCTGCGTCAAATTAGTAGACATGCTTCGGGTAACACTTTTAGGACCTAATGAAAAAGAGGCCCTGGAAGTTGAAGAGAAATTCAATGTACCAAAAGAAAGTGACAAACAAAAAATAAAGCAAATCATCAATGAAACAAGATATTTAGCACTTAAGAAAAAAAACGGTGATATTTATTCCATTGACGATATGATTGAGTTCATACCTTTAAAAGTTGGAGATAAGGAACCTGTTTACCCTGCATTTGAGGATCATCCTGAAATCACTATTCATCGAACAGATAAAAACGATTTTACAATTGAATGCGAAAAAAAATATGAATGTTCAGTCAATATCAACAAAGTGCAAAGTCCAGCTTATAGAATAAAAGCGACTAAGATCACTCCTGAAGAATTGAAAAAGAAAAATACATTTAGTGTCAGATGTTTAGGAGCCAGCGAAGGATTCGATCCAACACAACCTTCCAATGGCTTCTTGTTTAGAATGAATGGTAAATGGGTACTTTGGGATTGTCCGGCATATTTACACCTTCATTTAAAAGCGATCGGAATAAGTTATCAGGATATTGATGCCATTTTTATGTCTCATATCCATGAAGATCATCTGGATATTATGCAATCGGTCAGGAAAAATAAAAAATCAGATTTATATACTACACCAGAGATTTTTCATTGTATGATTCTAAAATTGATGACTGTATTGAATTGTAGTTACACCAAAGCTACCAGTTATTACAATTTTAATCCCATATACGCCAATCGACCTTTTGAACTGTTTAAGTCAACTTTTGAAGTGTTTTATTCAGTCCATTCGATCCCAGCTTTGGGGTTACGCTTATCAGTACCCAAAAAAAATGGCACATCAAAGTTTTTCCTATCCGGTGATAATATGTCTAAAAGAGTCATCCAAAAAATGGATGAGGATAAAGTATTTACCAAAAAACGGAAAAAAGAAGTTGAGAATTTTTTACCGGATAATGCAAAATTTGATGCTGCTTTTGTAGATGCTGGCAGTGGTATGATCCATGGTGACCCTCAGGATTATTTTAATAATGAAGGCGTTGTATATTACATGCATACGGGCAAGAGCATAGAAAATATACCAAAAAACCATCAATTACTGAAGTCCGGAATGAAAGTTAATATTCACTAAACATGTTATTAAAATATATAACTTGTATCACTACTATTACATTATTAATTATCCAGTATAATACAGTAACCACTGCAACACCTTTTCCTGTAAAAGGTAATATTTACAATGCAGTAAATGAATTGACGGCGCTGGCTCATGTTTATCCTCGATATGTAGAAATATCTGACCTGGAGGGGAAAAAAATTGGTAGAGTCGGCATTATGGTTGAGGAAGGAATTGCAAAATTGTTTTTGGTTAAACAGGATAAACGACATTCATTAATAGGTTATTCAGGTCCCAGCGACCATCCGAACAAAGGTACACTTTATAATGTTAGCGATAAAATAGCTGGTTATTATTTTTGGACACCAACCTGGTCATTTATATTTAACAATCAGAACAAAAGAGTTGGAAAAGTGAAATGCATCGCCTGGCCGAGAGTTTGCGCTGCAGGGGTTGGGGGATATCTTCTGAATTTTTTTAATCAGAATCAAGCCTTACAGAAAAAATAAAAGAAACAAACCATACTATTTTAAAATGGAAAAAGATCAAACCATAATAAGGTTAAAAGACTTCTCCCTGTTTGCTGACATCAGTAGTGATGAAAGCAAAATTGAAAAAATAGCGGAAATCCTCGAACACCGACAAATTAAAAACGGGGAATATATTTTTAAACAAGGGGACAATGGTGAAGAACTGTTTATATTAATGTCCGGCAAAGTCAGAGTATGTAAAAAAACAAAAACTGACGAAGAATATACAATCGTCGACTTGAAATCCGAATGGAATGTATTTTTTGGTGAAATTGCTTTAATGGACAATGATGAACGTTCTGCCAGTATCCTGGTACTGGAAGATTGTGATGTTCTTGTTATGGGAAAAGAAAAGTTTGAAGCTTTAGGAAATCAATATCCTGAGATATGTCTTCCAATTACACGGGTCATTATAAAAAGAATCTGTAAAAATCTCCGTAACGTAAATAATGATGTTATCTTATTATTTGATGCCTTGGTAAATGAAATTGAGTCCGCACAATTATAAGCACTGAATTCTCAATAATCAAATACAACTCCGATAACAAATTAATATCATTATCAATTCCAATATTCTCTCTGACCGATTACAATAACACTTGGAAAAGCCTTTTAAATTCAAACAGTTTGTGATTTATCAATCACAATGTGCAATGAAGATCACCTCTGATGCATGCTTATTTGGTGGTTATGCTGCTGAAAAAATAAAATCTTCAGGCTGTGTTTTAGATATCGGAACAGGTACTGGTTTGCTTTCATTGATGATTATTCAAAAAAACAGTGTTAATATAGATGCTTTAGAAATTGATCAAAAAGCTGCTCATCAGGCCTCTAATAATTTCAAAATTTCCAAATGGAGGAATCAATTGAACTGTATTAATACATCCCTCCAAAAATACAGTCAGTCCTGTTTTATTAAATATGATTTCATCATTTGTAATCCCCCTTTTCATCATCAGAAGTCTAAATCACTCGATCTCAAAAAAAGAGTTGCCCGGCATGACGTAACCTTGACTATGGCTGACCTCCTATACCATGTGAGTCTTTTGTTGAAACAAAAAGGCAGCTTTTTTATCTTTATTCCATTCAATAGCTTTCAGGAGTTGGTCACCTATTGTGAAAAATATAACTTATTTATTAACGAAACTATATCTTTAAAACCGAATGAAACTAAGCTACCCAATCGTATCATCTGCCAAATTCAACATTTTAAAGCAAAAGATCAAAAAAAGATTATTTTGAATCACATACAAAACAACCAGCTTTCTGAACCTGCAAAATCTTATGTAAGCGAATACTATCTCAACAAACTTTGATGTTTTCCAGATGATAGAGAAAATTATTTCACATATTGAGCATGAAATAGATTTTAAAAAGAAGAATACTATTCGTCTTTTTCATGGTAGAGGCAGAACTTTCCGTGGGTTAGAGCACATCAACATCGATTATTTTATTCCGGTGATTGTGATATATTTATATCAAAAAGAAACAGACGACTGGTTAAATCGTTTAGGCTCAAAACTGAGAAAAATTCCAGCAATTGCTGATAAACTCGAGTGTATCGTCATCCAGAAACGATACCTGACAAGCCATTCCCTGACAGTGGTCTACGGTTCTCTTCCTAGACAGGTTTATGTGGAAGAAAATGAATTAAAATATCAAATTAAACTCGGGTCAACGCAAAATATCGGTTTTTTCCCGGATATGAAAAATACCAGAAAATGGTTAATCGAAAACGGGGAGAATAAAAAAGTTCTAAATTTGTTTTCATACACCTGCTCTCTCTCTGTAGCGGCAATTAAAGGTAAAGCCGATACCGTCGTTAATGTTGATATGAATAGTAATTTCCTAACCCTTGGGAAAAAAAATCATACAATCAACCAGGTTGATCCAAAAAAAATAAAATATCTGCCG
>Ga0233431_1002960_pt1 | contig 21836 bp, 20 predicted proteins | sample SI_118_April2016_FD_179867 | JGI IMG/M metagenome (GOLD analysis project Ga0233431, IMG submission 179867) | Seawater microbial communities from Saanich Inlet, British Columbia, Canada - SI_118_April2016_200_MG | ecosystem: Environmental > Aquatic > Marine > Inlet | place: Canada: British... | reverse complement strand
TATTATAATCTCCGCACAGAAGTTCCTGGTACAAATTCTCAATTAAAGAATGTATATAATATAACTGTTGAACACGATCTGACTTATTTTAATCCTAGCGCAGGGTGGTTCCGAATCTATTTAGTTGGTGATGGTACTTACATTACTTTAGGTACTGATTCATATGCATCACAAGTGTCGCATCCATTAATATATAGTACGAGTTCGGCATCTGACCAAGGAATATATTCGGCTTCAGAGTTATTCATGGCAAATATCTCTGCAGAATTCCCATTCCTAACATCTTCTACTGCTGGCGAAGCACATATCAAATGGTTAGATATTCAGGAAGACATAACTACGAGTGGAGCTGGTTCTATATTCCAGCTAGATGGAGATACTTATTTCCGTAACTTAACTATCAGTGCAGGAGATACTCTAAACATAACTGATTCAGCAACACTCTACACCGATGTTCTAGATCTATCTGGAACTTTAGATTCCGGAGCTGGAAATATAACCAACAATACCAACGCACAGTGGCTAGCTCACTTCGACAATGCAGATACATATAGTTGGGACAGCACAACAATCAGCGATGGAAACAACACTGGAGCAGCAGTAATTAATGCTCTGACTGCAACAGATGGCGGAAACAATGTTCCAGTTGATATGTGGAAGTTTACTGGTGGATCCGTTAGTTTAGATAATCCTGCAGATCAATGGATCGTCGGAACAAATGCAACTTTTGATTGTACTGGAACGAATACCGATGTTGAATTAGTAAATATCAGTTTATATCATAACAACACGGGAACCTGGCACAATAATAGAACTGAATCTGTTTCCGGAACAATTGCATCAGCTCAGTTTAATGTAACCGACTTGCAAGAAAATGGATTTGAATGGTATTGTGAAGCTTGCGATGGAGCAAGTTGTTCAGTAGCTAGCTCAAACTACTCAATAACTGCAGATACGACACTTCCAAGTATTAGCTTCCTAGCAGATGTATGGTCAGATCTAACTCGAATAGCAACCTGGAGAGATGTTGTTGTAAATATTAGCTCTTCAGATACACATAATCAATCAACCTATGTTGACTGGAACAGAAGCTTGGTTGGATACTGGAGCATGGATAAAGTCTCTGGATCAACAGTAAATGATGATTCTAGCTGGCAGAACAACGGAACAAGCTCTGGAGATGTAACGCCAACACAAGGTAAGTTTGGCAAGGCAATGAATTTTGATGGTAGTGGAGATTATATACAAACCTCTTCAGTAGCATCGTCAAATGTTGATGATTGGACTATGAGTGTGTGGGTAAAGCGCGGTATAGTTCCATCTGGAACTGAAACTGCATCCATTATTTTATTAAATGGAAATGATGATTCAAATGGATATGCGATTGGTGTAAAAACGGATAATACTATTACGGTATTATATCCCGCCATTGCTTGGAAAGATTCAAGTTATACTCTTCCAGCAGATACCTGGACACACCTAGTTGCAAAAAGAACGAATAGTAATCTTTACTTATATGTAAATGGTGAGTTGGAACAAGATTTAGGTACCGCAAGCACACCAAATACACCAACAACATCAGTTACAATCGGTACACAAAACAATGGTCCTGGTGCAAGATCCTTTAATGGCTCAATTGATGAAGTACAAATTTATGATCGCCCATTAGCTGCTAATGAAATACTTGCGTTATATGATGCTAATGTTAATCAATACAATAAGACTTGGAGTGATCTAACTGAGGGACAGAGTTATACGTATATGGGATATTCTGTAGACTTGGGCGCTAACAAGAACGATACTAGTGAGAGAACAGTTACAATTAACAACATACCAACTGCATTCATAAACGTTGCGCTGACATCTAGCTCGGGAAATAATATTACTACTGATAACCTAACTGTTGATTGGACCGCAGGAACTGATGCAGATTCAGATGCAGTTCACAACATCACCGACTGGAGATTAGATGGAGACTCAATAGCGGTCCTTAACATGCCATTTGATACTAACCGATCTGGACAGATTGGATCTTACATCCGAGATTACTCAACTAGTGAGAACAATGGAATGATATATGGCGATAATATTTTCAGTGAGAGTGGCGTAGTGGGTGGGTCATATCATTTTGATGAATATACCGATTATATTGAAATCGCAGATGATAGTAGTTTAGATATGGTTGATGAAATTACCTTGGGCGCATGGGTTAAATTTGATTCTTTGCCATCATATCCAAGAGTAATTGCAAAACAATACAGTGATTTGACTACAGCAGGTTCTTGTTATCAGTTAGGTATGCGAAGCAGTAAAGCGCGATTTGCAATTGGTGGAGTATTTGATCAATATGCTTCAGGAGATGATTTACAAATGGGCCAATGGTATTATATTGTTGGAACATATGATCGACAAACCGCTAGGTTATATTTAGATGGACAGGAAATTTGGTCTGATTCGTATTCAGGTGCGATTAGAACTTCTGATGAGAATCTTTCTATTGGTATGAGTTTATACGCAGGTACATATAATTATGGACATGATGGAAATATTGATGAAGTAAAGATATACAATAGAAGCTTAACGGCTGAGCAGATATGGGCCGAATATGAAGCAGGTAATGCTAGCCATTCAGTACAGACAATTGTTAATAATGAGACTAGCAAGAATGATGTATGGACTGTAGCTGTAACACCAAATGATCTATATGAAGATGGAACTACGACTGTTAGTGATAGTTTGACGATTATTAGTACTGCTCCAAATGCACCAACTGACTTTACACCAACTAGCGGAACATGGGGTGGAGACAACAGCACAATTCTACTGAACTGCTCAGGTGCATCTGATGATGACCTAGATACAATCACATACACAATTGAACAAAATAGAACCGGCAGTTGGGTTGAGCTAGCAAATGGATTGCAAGATGGAAACTACACCTGGAATATATCTGGTTTTGACAATGTAGCGGGAGTTAACTTCCGATGTTGGGCAACAGATGGCGCTCTGAACTCAACAACCTTTACGGCTAGCGCAAATATTGGTATTGACAATTGGGGACCACATTGGTCAGATGCAAACCGAAATGAGACGCTAGTTTACAATGGTCAGAATGTTACCTTCAACACAACATGGACCGAGACACAGATATCCGACCAAGGTTTAGCGGGATATATTTTCTCGATTAACGATAGTGGAACTTGGGTAAATTCTACCTATACCGAATTTACGGGAACGAGTAATGTATCTGAGCAAGAAGATCTAATCACTGCATCCGCAGGAGAGACCGTTAGATGGTACTTCTGGGCAAATGATACGCTTGGAAATGTAAATCAGACGGATATTCAGGAATTCTCCGTTGGATCTAAATCCATATTAGTATCCATTTCAGACGCGCTGGACGCCGGCGTAACATGGGTAATTGAATCACTTCCAGCTACACGAGCAAATGCAACCTACAATAACGGAACAAGTGATACACCTTACTTTGTAAACATTACATCTGTTGGAACAAATGTGGATCTGTCTATTACTTCAGATGGACATCTAACAACTTCTGGCGGAGCAATACTTGACATAAGCAATGAAGAATTTAGATATAATCTTTCAGAGACGGATGTATCTAACAGTGATTGGTATACGATGTCTACCACAAATGTATCTATTGGATCGGATTTAGTATCAAACACATTCTCTTATTTGAAGTTCTATCTAAGTGTTCCCGGCAATCAGACAATTGGTGTATACAACAATACGCTATCTATCTACGCAGAGGAGGCATCATCATAATGACTGCAAAAGCTAGCAACAGACAAGAGAAAAGAACCTTCCGAGATATTCGAAAAAATCTTTTGAAGAGTTTAGCTAATGGGCAGAAAAATATAAATCAACTTTCTTCGGATTCACAAGTTAACTGGCGAACAACCCGAAATCATATGATTCATCTTATGGGTTTTGGATTTGCAAGAACTGTTGTCAATCTACCACAAGTTAAAATTTACGAAATTACTGAGCGCGGTATGGGTGCGATATCTAGAGGAAAAATATGAAAGTAACACAAAAACCAAGCAAGACTGGAAAGCGAGAATATGGTGAGATACGTCGAGCTTTGCTTCGAGGACTTGCTGGCGGTCAAAGAAATATCAATGAATTAGCAACAACGTCTAAAGTTAACTGGCGAACAACCCGAAATCATATGATTTATTTAGTTGGAAGCAGTTATGCTCGAATGATTTTCAGTAGCCCACAAGTTAAAATTTACGAAATTACTGAAAATGGAATGGAGGCACTTGCACGGAAACGGATATGATCGGATTTACTTTTGGGGTTGGAAGACCTTTTGCAAAGGGATTCCATGGTGTGGAGGCACTTGCACGGAAAAGGATATAAAATTGTAACATGGCATATAATATGAATAAAATATTGCTGTTAGGACTTTTGGTTGTTTTGCTAGCTCCGCAAGCATCAGCTATGAAGGGAGTGGGAATTGTATATGGAACGGTTATTAGTGAGGTTGAAGAAGGTCAGACAAAGTGTTTTGATTATGGTGTCTATAATCCATGGGATGAGGATGTCAAACTTCAGCTAACAACTTCTGGCGAGATTGCAGAACTAAATCCTTACAGTGAGAACATAGATGTTCCTGGTGGAACAACACATGATATTGCAAAGCAACTACAGATTTGCTTTGACGTGCCAAGAGTTTATTCTATGACCTGTCCTGCTGAGCCAAAGACCTTCAAAGGAAAGATAATTGCCACAGAATATTATCCTGCAGGTGTTGCCGGTACGGGATCAACAACATCGATTTCTGCAGCAGCCCCACTTGAGCTGGTTGTTCAGTGTGATCCAGAAAAAGGTGTTCAATTCAATACTCAATATTTCTTAATCGGAGTTGTTCTAGCTTCAATATTGGTGGCGGTATATTTAATCCGAAAGTTCTTTGCCACACATGCAATTATTAAGAAACGGTAATTTCTACAGGTTTTACCCCCATAAAAGAGTGAAAATATAGTGTAAAAAGCGCTATTTTAGCCCATTTTTAGCCCTAAATTGGAAACATTTAATAATATTGTTAATGTAGTTAACATATACTTAGTTAATAGACAAACAAAAGTGTTAATGTAGTTAACATAAATTGGGGCATAAAAAGTGAGTACGCAGCCGAAGAAGTTAGTAGGCATAGGTATAGGTAGATATACACTAATTAGCTACAGCCCCAAACTATCAAGTTCTGAGCTAGTAAAATTCCATTATGCGCTTACTGGTAGAGGTAAACAATCTGGCCTTCTCCAAAAAACGCATAGCACCAAGCTAGCGAATTCTGTTATTTTAGCCCCAAAAGCCCACACAAAAGAAGTTCTTGACTTCTTGCGTACCTGGAAATGTTCTATTTCCAAGAAAGATCTCAGCTGGAAATCGACTGACGAGGATCGATTAAGAAAGCAAGCACGTGAATTGGTTTCTAAGCGACGAGATATATCTGATGTAATTCTTGTTGATGCAAGTTTGATATCAAAGAAAGCAAACTCTGCCCCCGTTGTTTGTTTATTAACGCATTCTAAAACCCCTGAGCGAATCGCACAGGATTTCCAAAAAAAAGTTGGCCTGCCAGTAATTTTTGTACAGGCAGACCAGCTATTCACCTCTAAATACTCTTCACTTGTTGATGCCCTGAAACAGGGAACGAGCTTAATAACATCTAAGACTTCTGCCCCGAAGACTTTGTTTGTTTATTCAACTAAGCATCTAAAAGGCTCAGATAAGGTCCGTTTCTTTTACGAATTAAAAGGACGCGGAAAACAAAAAGGCATCATAGAATCCACAAAGAGCGAGTTCTTTGCTAAGTCAGTGATTATTACACCTAGCAACGGCTCTCGAAAGCTCGGTGAATTCTTGACCAAGTGGAAGTGTCAATTTGAAAAAATGGAGGTAGCTGAAAGTGTCTAGAAAGTTTGGCCTAGTGACTGAGAGAAGAATCAACTATTTAGAGCGATCTCTCGCACAGTTACAGGCTAAACGTAAGAGTGTAGAAATCAAGCTTAGTGAGCTGAACGTAGCATATGCTGAAGAGCTGATTAGCTATGAAACATACATGCTTCATCGAGGATCCTTGTTAGAGGGCAAGAATTCAGAAGCATGGGATGCAGACTGGCAATATCAGACAACACACATACAAGAAGCACTGCACGCACTGCACCACGGTGTAGCAAAGGACGAGTTTGCAAGTGCAGCTAAGAAAGCATTTGGCTTACTAGCAGTCTTTACCGTAGTCTTGGCAGCCTTAGCAGGTATACCATTACAGCCACAGATTACTGGGTATGCTGGAGCTAGTGCTGGCTTTGTATCTGAAGCAAACATCACAGCATACTTTGCAGTTGCTATGTCTGAGAACATGGCAGATGGTATAGAGTTCAGCACTGTAGTTGCAGGTACAGATAATAATAATGCTACAGACAACTACAACAACGCCAGTAGCGGTAGCTCGATGTACATGGCAGTATCTAATGATTCTAACATACCTGTTGACGTCTGCATAAGTTCAGATGATCACATGCGTAATGCTGCAAATGATGTGCTAGATCTAAGCAACTTTGTATGGGATAGCGCAACATCAACCGATGCAGCTACACCAACACTAGGCAGTGCAATCGCAATGACAACCAGCTTTGCTAGCACAGAGGCAGCAATTACTGGTGGAGTTAATGATTACTTTAGATTCTGGCTATCTGCTCCACTAAGCCAGCCCGGAGGAATTTACAATAATACCGTTACATTCCGAGCAGTACAACAAGACGCAGGATGTTAATCCTTTAAAGTAGTCAATAGTATTTTTATAACAGAGCGCCCTTATATCTTATGAATATGAATCTTCAAGACAGAAAGTTTCAAGGAGCTATAATAATCTTTGCATTAGTTATGATTGTATATTTTGCATATGGCGGTATTGGAACAACTGAGTCTATTCAAGAAGATAAATTGCCTTCTGCAAGTCAGGCAAGCGTAGGCGTAACAATCTTACCTTCAGCAGAGTCTGGAGAGGTCCCAAGTGGTGGTGAAATTAATGGCGAAGCAAGCTAAACGTAGATCAGCTAAGAAGAAACAAAGTTTTAATGTTACGAATGAGTTACTAGCATTATTGCTTGTTGTTGCTATTGGTATGTCTTTTATTGATTTCTTTTCAGGAACAGGAGTTACTGGTTATGGAACATCTGATATGAATGCAACAGCATCTGTTGAAATTTCATCAGTTACTGCAATTAATTGGACAACTGCATCTATTGATTGGGGTGTTGGTTCAGTTACATCACCTGGTCCAGCAGTTTTAGATACCAGTGCTGGAACGGTAACCTTAGGGAATTGGTCTGCAATAACCGAACCACTTGTGTTAGAGAATATTGGCGGAGATGATGTTTCTTTGAGTTTATGGGCAAATGAGACTGCCGATGTATTATTCTCAGGATCAAGTCCTGCATTTAAGTGGAAGTTTGCTAATAATGAGACTGACGCATGTACTGGTTTAACTGACACATCCTTTACCGATGTAAACACAACCTCGCCGGGAACAACAATCTGTTCAGTTTTCTTTGCCAATGATACAAAGGATGCAATTAACATGGATATTCAGTTAACCATTCCAGCAGATGCAACACCTGGAGCAAAATCCGCAGTTATAACTGCAACAGGAACAGCTTAATTCTTGATAATCTTAGAATTGTTGATTCTAAGAGACTACAAATTTCTAATTTGGAGTAAATTATAAATAGTCTGCAGTATACAATTAAGTATGAGAAAAGTGTTTTTAGTCTTGCTGTTGTTTTCGATTTTAATATCTGTGCAGCAAGCAGAAGCAATTGGATTAGCACATGGCGAATTAAAACATGACTTTGCTCCAGATAAAGAGATTGTAGTTAAGTTTCAGTCATTGTATTATGAAAATGCAGATAACTTAGCGATTAATATATCTGGAGAATTGCTCGAATATTCTACACTTTCAGAAATTAGTGATGATGGCGCTTTTTCAGTAACAGTACAATTACCAAGTTACTTAGATACTCCCGGCACACATATGTTGTATGTTAGTATCTATGAAGATAAGCCGGGCTCAGGAACGGTTGGAGTTGATACGCGAGTAGTCAACCGAATACAGGTACTGGTTCCATATGATGGTATCTATTTGAGAATACTCGGATTCTCTGCAGATAATATTGTTCAGGGAGCAGATGGACTGTTTAAAGTAACTGTGGATAATATTGGTAAGAATACGATTGAAGAGGCGTATACCAAGATTGAAGTATATGATAACCTAACAAAAGCGTTGATAACCACGCTTGAGTCTGAGAAAGTTTCACTTGGTTCTTTTGAAGGATATTCATTTAAAGTACTTTGGGAGAATCCACCAAATAAGAATAGTATATACAATGCTAAAGCAACAGTCTATTTTGATGGACAGTCAACTCAGTCAGAGACTACGTTTCATATTGGAGAGTTGCTCGTGGACATAGCTGGTTTTTCAGAGACTGTACCACAATCAAGAACCTCACCTTTTGATATAAACTTAGAAAGTAAGTGGAATTCTGAGATAACTGATGTATATGCCAGTGTTCAAATTAATGGAGAAGAGTTTAGATCTTATCCAGCAGATATAACTGCATGGGGAGAGCAAACCGTTACCGCGTATATTGATGCATCTGAGCTAGAGATCGGTCAGAGCTATCCGGTTGAGATAACTATTTTCTATGAGGGCGAAACAAGTACGCGTTCCGGAGAGATAGAGATCGTACCTTCATCGGGTTTTGAGTTAGATGCAACAAATATGATCTATATTGCTATAGCCGTAGTTTTGATAGTAGTGATTTATCTTCTTAAACGACTAAACATTAATATAAGTTTCAAAAAGAAGAAATAGATGGTTAGATCAATTCCACTAAGTTTGTTTTTATTAGGACTGGTAACTGTTATATTTGTAGCAGCTAAGGCGCCAGAGATAATTGAAAACCATACTTGGTCGCCAGCACAAACTCCTGAAACTACAACGCCCGCTGAAACACCTAGTAATATTGAATTAGTTGTTAACCCCCCTTCAGATGTAGGTGTGGAGGTAGCTTTTAATGAAAGTTAGTCTAAGAAAAGCAATCTTATTATATTTAGTAGCATACATTGTAGTTTTTAGTGTATTTTATTTACACAACATAGTTTTTACTGAGACAGTGATATATGAATCTACGATTATTGTTGGAGATAATATTGGGTTTGATCTTAACAAAACCGCACTTACTTTTGGTATGATAACTGCTGGAGGTACGTCAGCTAGTCGAGATATAATTATCGCCGAAGCAGATTATCTGAGAAGTGTTGAAATTTATAGTAACGGTGAAATTGCAAAGTGGTTAGTTGTTCCTACAAATAGTTTTGTTCTGCAACCAAATACAAATAAGACTGTGGGTTTTAGTGTAGCCGTGCCAAGTGATATTGAGCTTGGCAAGTACGATGGTGCTGTTAAAATTAAGTTAATGAGAACTTGTTAGTAGTGATTTTTTAGCCACGTAACACGAAAAGTATAAATGTATCTGTCTGTTTAATATAATATGAAGCAGTTGTCAAAGAGGACACTAGCTCTATTGCTAGTGATATATATCATAGTGCTAGGTACCCATGTATACTCTGAAAGTACTTATACAGGTTACAGTCTTGTCTATCAACCAGTGGATACTGCGACAATTGACCTTTACTTTAATATACCACCTGTTCTCTTGTCAAATATATCTTCGATGAGTTGGTATAGAAGTTATACCTATACGGGATTAGATTTAGCTGCGTATTTTAATGACACTGAAGGTGAGAATCTAACATATTCATTTACTGGACCGGTTAATATTGCTGTAGAGATTAATGAGAGTGTTGTAACCTTCGTAGCAGTTATTAGTAGTTGGACTGGTTCAGAGTTAGTTGTTTTTAATGCAACAGATAATTATGGTGCATCAACGGCGAGTAATAATATTACCCTTACTGTATCTGCCCTGCCTACTGGAACGCCAGGTGGCGGTGCTGGAGGCGGCGGAGGAGGCGGCGGAGGTGGAGGTACCACCTACCAAAAGAAAGATTGTATCGAACGTTGGGCATGTACTGATTGGTCAACCTGTAAAGCAACTGGCGGTACAACTGGAAAGCAAACCCGTACATGTATTGATATAAATGATTGTAAGAAAAAAGAATCAAAGCCATCAGAAACACAAACCTGTACGATCGCAGTAGCTACGAAAGCAGATACTAAAGAAGACAGCCCGATTTTTGCACCAATAATAAAAGAAGTATCCCATCGCCCAGTACTTTGGGTAGTGATTGTTTTGATAGGAGTATTTGGAATCGAGGCATATATCTATCTACATCAGAAGCGTAAGCGTTCTGCTGAAATGAAGAAGTATTATGGATAACGAAAAACAAAGAATGTATAGTAAAGAACTTGTATCTATTATGATATTTACAACCTTAATGTTATTAGCATTTGTATTTGGAAGTTTGTATTATTATACATGTAGCTTGCCACAAGGGTGTATGTATGGAACACATTTTGGTGTTTTCTTCTTAATTGTTTTCCTGTTACTGATTATCATGATTCGAATTGAAAAACATAAGATAAAAACTCATGTTCTTAAGATACATCACCGAATTAAACGACGAAAGGTAAAACCGATAAAACCTTTGGATTCGGTACTTGCTAAGTTTAAATATTTAGATAAGAACCTAAAAGAGGTAAATGCTGATAATATAACCGAATGCTGCAAGCTATTCAAAGAATTAGTTGTAAAACTTCTTGGAATCTGTGGTAACTTCACATATGAAGAGCTTAAAGACAATGTTGAAAAAGCTGACATTGACGCGAAACTAAAAAAAGATCTTACAAAGACGTTATCTTTTTTAGAAAATATTCAGTATCGTAATCAAAAGATTTCATTACAAGAGTTACATAAATTGATTCGGTACGCACGTGGATTAATTTTTAAGTATAATCTTGCTCCAGCAAACCCCCAAACTAAATTATCTAAAATCCAGCCAAATATTTGTACTCGAGAACCTTTGATTGCCCGAACAAAATACATCGCAGGAATATTGGTTTTTGTTATTGTATTGAGTATGTATCTTGCGGGCGGAGCGCCGTTTATAACTGGACATGTTACATATGATATTGCCCAGGGAACTGGTGGCAGTGTTACAATTTTTACAATTGACGATCAAACTGTAGTTGAGGGGCATAATCTATCTATCACTGTGTATGCAAATGATTCAGATAGCGAGGCGCTAATTTTTGATATTGGTGAAAGTGATCCCTCTTGGGTATCTATCACAACCATAAGTAACTCTACCTCGGGCGGTGTTAATGCTACAGGCACACTTACATTTTCACCAGCTTCAACAGGTGTTGTGGGAGACAATTATGATGTAACGGTTATTGTTCGGTCGGTAGATAGTGATGCTGCTTCAGAAGGAATATATGTTAATGTAACTGACAATCAAGCACCTTCTGCACATACAACCATACCAGATATGGCTTGGCCAGAAGATATCGTAAATAATTCTTATGATTTAGATGATTACTTTAATGATACTGAGAATGATACATTATCTTACACCTACAGTGGTAATACGAATATTACTATTTCCATTACAGATGGTGCACTAACCTTAACTCCTGATGCTAATTGGAATGGATCTGAAACAATAACATTTACTGCCTCAGATGGAATTGATTCAACTGATTCTAATACGGTTACGATGAATGTTACTTCTGTTTATGATTTATTAGAAATTTCAGACATAGCAGTTCTGCCAGTTTCACCAAATAATCAAAGTAATCTTAACTGTACTTGGACGGTTTTAGATAATGATACTAGTGCTAACATAACTGCAGAAGTTTATTGGTACTTGTGGAATACAACTGATTGGGTTGCAAATCTGACAGATACTGGAATATCTTGCGCAGTTAATGCGGTATGTAGTAGCTCAGAGTTACTTTCTTATCTTGATACAAGTATTAATGACCAATGGAATTGTTCTGTAAATGTAACCGATCAATTAAATTATACCTTTTTATCAATTAACACTACCGTTACTAGTGCTGCACCAGACATACTTACTATTAGCGTGGATTCAGATGATTATAATCGTACACCAATTAATAGTACTGTGTTGTTTAATATCACCTGGTCTGATGTTGATAGCCTAAATGCTTCGATGTTTATCTGTAATTCTAGTTCTGGAAACACGAGTGGTTGTGAGGATATGGAATATTGTGGTGTTAATAGTTCAACAGATAGCAGTCTTAATTGTAGTTATACCGTTTTAACAACCGATATTGTAAATACGTCTGTATGGATATTTGCATGCGATTCAGCGGAATGTAACAGTAATGCAAGTGCATTTTATGTTAACCAACTTCCAGAAATGTACACATATGATAGAACCTTTGATTATATGGATGGCGCAGTTGCTGCAGTCGGCGACTTTGATTCATCAACCTTTACGCATCAACAAAGTTTCCTAAAGTTTAATTCAAGCGGGTGGCATGATTATTCTAAAGTTAATATATCAAATGCAACTTTGACAATTACGACTACAGCGGTGAATGGTAATTGGAGTGGTAATGTGAGTATTACGGGATTTTCAGATCAGGCGTGGACCTCATCAACTTCTGCAGAAGACCTTACTTCATATAGTAATGGTTCCAGTAGTGATTATAATGGCATAAATACAACGGGTGTACTCACGTTTAATATATCTGATTTAGTAACTGAGGCATATGCTCTTAACCAGACGAACTTTTCAATCCGAATTCGTGCTAATGATGGATCGGGTACGGTTAATGATTCAAGAGTACCTGACGGGTATTTTGCAGTTGGAGACAATGATACAGATAGTGACTTAGGTGAGTTGCTATTTAGTATAGATACAAATGTTACAGTTAATCTAACTAAACTCTTGCCAGATTATCAATGGAATATGAATGTGGTGCAGTCGGGTCCGGATTTAGATGATTATTTCTATGATCCTGATGGATATGCGTTAAACTTTACACAGATTGAAAATAGTTATGTGACTGCGTCAGTGGATAATATTACTCATGAAGTAACATTTACACCAACTGCTGGATGGTACGGTACAACTAATGTGTCATTTAATGTTACTGATGTAGCTACTGGAGAGATCTTAAGTAACGCGTTAATTATAACGCTAAACTATGTCGCAGGAGATGATACTGCAACAACAACAACTACAACCAGCTCAAGTTCATCTACGGTTAAGCGAATGTCTGTTAAAATAACTGCTAATGATATTGTTATGTATAGCACAGATGCAAAAGTTGTTGATATGGTTGTAACAAATACCGGTGATGTTGACCTATCTTCGATTGCTTTAGCTGCCCTTTTCCCAAATATTGATGGATTAAATGGCTATCTTAAGGAAAATAGTATATCTGGTCTGGAACCGGATCAGAACGTAACGATTGGAATACCTATAACTACCAACAGCGTTGATTTCGGAAGTTATAATGTAACGCTAACTGCAAATGTCGGTGATCCCTCAAGCGTTAGAGATACTGCGATATTTACAATTAAGATCGAAGATGATGAAGACTCTTTTGCAGGCAAGGTAAGATTTGTACAGGATTTATTTAAGACGAATTCAGAGTGCTCCGAACTACTTCCAAAGATTACTGACGCGATTAAATTATATAAAGCGGGTAAACAATCCCTTGCCGAACAGAATTTAGATAAATATGTAGAAGAGTGTAAGGATCGATTAAGTGAAGACGATCCCTTTTCACCATCTGAAGCAAAGCATTTCTTTGACAGCAACAAGTATACTATCATTTTAGGATTGGCGTTCTTAAGTGTATTATATATGTTCTCGCTGTTTTTGAACCGTACATAAGAGCGTACAGGTAAAATATATATACTCGGAAATATATATTATATCATATGATAGATCAACTTTCCGATTTCTTGTTTAATCAGTTAGATGTGATTATAGTTATATCTATCATGGGTTTGATTTTTTGGGTATATCTATATATTATTGAGTATAGCGATTGGTTTAGAAACTTGGTAAAAAAGCCAAAACCCCACCAAGCAACTATGAATTTAGTACATTATTTTAAATTACGTGTGCGTTATCTGTTAGATAATTTTAAGAACTTGGGCGAGACTAGCGCATTGTCTGAACTTGAGATGATTACTCGACAATACCTTGCCACAATTACGCGTATTCGAATATTTCCTGGAGAGACTACGATTGATATTGCAAACAAAATTCATCATAAGAGTCCAGAGGTCGATCTACTGTTACGTTTTTTGGGTAAAATTGAGGTTCTAAAACATAAGCCTGCTGGACTTATCAAGTTAAAACTTTACAGTTACATACAATTTATTGACGCACTTCTAAGTCGAAGAAATTTTTCTTTAGAGATTGTTGGTAAGAAACAACTTAAGGAATAGCTTTTATTCGAGTATTAACTAATATCCATTCAGTTAAGAACATAATCAGTATAGCAAATAATAGATATCTTGTGAGATCTAGATCATATATACCATATGTTCTTATCTGTTCGTTCAAGAAGACAGCTTTTAATTCCTCCGTGTTTGATACAAAATGATAGCTTCCAGTTGTTTCATTAGCAATATTCACCAAAGTCTCTTGATCTAGCGAAGTACTTAATCGATCTTCAAAAACCGTTTCAGAATTAGTACCTACACCAATTGTGTTGATAACAACACCATTTTTCTTAGCATAATTGATAGCATAATCTACATCAACACCTACGTTGCTAGCACCGTCGGTGATTAGATAGATAACCTTTGCGCGGTCACTTGCATATAGAATATTTACACTATTGACTATTGCTTCACCGATCGCAGTACCTGGTACATAACTAAGATTGAGATTCTTCACAATGCCTTTTGTGTAAAACATATCATATGTTGGTGGGGAATGTATTAGTGTTGTACCGGCAAATGTAACGAGCGATACGCGAGATTTGACACCCGAGTCTGAAATAGTATCTAAGAATAATATTTCTGCATCTTTAGCTGCTTCAAATCTACTTGGTAAGATATCTGTTGTAGACATTGAGCTAGATGCATCTAGTGCAAGTACATAATCAGCATAGTTTACACTTGTTTCATAGTTAATGTGTGTGCCCGCCATTGCAAATGCAAACATTACGATTATCATAATTCTAAAGGTTAGCCAGATAATATATTTTGGATATTTATATCGTTGATCTGCACGTTTAAGTGCCTCAAAATTCGCAAAAAGCATAGCACGTTTTCTGCTTCGATGCAAGCTCATTGAGTGGAAGAAGATTACAATAGGCACTGCTAGCAGTAGTACTAAAAACGCCGGATTTTCAAAACTTAGCATTTTCTAATATTAGTTTGTGAAAGTTTGCCTCAAAACTTTCATCTGTATATAGCTTGAATATTCTTGCATTACTGTTGATGAACTTACGCATAACTGCACGTTCTTGTTCTTTTGCAACAAGTGCATATTCGCGTCCAATCTTGCCGGTGTCCACCAACAAACTTTCTGAACTTGTCGGGTCTTGGAAAATAACATTACCGCCCGAAGGTATTTCTTTATCTAAAACATCTCGTAACATAATACCCATAACACGACATCGGAGCGATAGCATAGTTATCATATGTTTGTTATCATCATCAAACTTCATAAAATCTGAAATAAAAATAACTACGCTCTCACGTCTCACCCATGAATTGATTAGACTAACTGTTGTATTTAAGTTACTTTGCGCACCAAATAAAACTGGCTTAAGTAATGTTTGAGCAATATTTGTTAATTGTATTCGTCCAGACTTCGGATGTGCTAAGCTTTTTACCTTATCATTATACAAAATTGCACCAACTGTAAAACCGACACTTAGACAGATGTGGGATATGCCAATTGCAAGTTCCAGCGCACGCTCAACTTTTAGTGTATCAACTGAACCGTAAAGTGTGCTTGCGCCACAATCTACAACTACAATTACTTCCGGTTCTTTCTCAATTAAAGTCTCTCTACAGAGCAAGTTGCCAGTACGAATTGAAGATTTCCAGTCGATTGTACGTGGATTATCTTCTGGGCTGTATTCTCTAAATCCATAGAATTCAATAGATTCTAATCCTACAAACTCGCTTTCATACTTCATTAAGAAATTCTTAACCCCTTTTTTAGTTAGGTTTAGCTCAGATACTTTGGAAAGTATATCTTTAACATTAACTTTAACGGATTTCATTTTATTATGGTAGTGGAACTTTTGCAAGTATCTCTTTTATCACATGATCAGAATCGATTTTTTCAGCAATACCTTCGTAGTTAATTTTTATTCTGTGCCGCATTACATCGTATGCGACTTCCTTTACATGTTGTGGAAGTACGTAGGTATGGCCTTGGAATAATGCATTTGCACGTGCAGCAATATATAATCCAATGGAACCTCGAGGACTGGAACCAAACAAAATATATTTATTTAATTCAACACCATATTTTTGAGGGTATCGTGTAGCATCTATCAGACGAACAATGTATTTTTTAATCGCCGGACTAACTTCGATTTTTTTAACCATATCTTGCATCTCTAATACGTCTGCAGAGTCAACAAAGGGTTTTATGTTAAGGTCCGAAAATTCGTTGGTAGTTACATTTCTATCCAACACAATCTCTTCAGATTGAATATCTGGGTAGTCTACTTTTGTTTTGAATAGGAATCGATCTAGCTGTGCAGCAGGAAGTTCATATGTACCGGATTCTTCAATTGGGTTCTGTGTTGCAAATACAATAAAGGGTTTATCTAATAGGTATGTTTTTTTACCAATAGTTACCTGATGCTCTTGCATTGCCTCAAGAAGTGCGGATTGTACTTTTGGTGACGCTCGATTTATCTCGTCAGCCAGAATAAAATTACTAAATACGGGTCCTTTAATGATCTCTTGTTCTTTTACTTGCTTGGAACCGGACATGGCTGCAAAAGCATGCGCTAGCGTAGTCATACCAATAATATCTGCCGGTAATAGATCTGGTGTAAACTGGATTCGATTAAATTTACTTGTGTTTAATTTTGCAAGAGTTTTTACTAAGAGCGTCTTTGCTAGTCCCGGTTTTCCTTCTAATAGTGTATGATTATTACACATTAATGAAAGAACAACCATCTTAACTGCATGATCTTGGCCAATGACTACCTGTGAAAGGGCTTCATATAATTGACGAACAGTATGAGATGCTTTAGCAACCCGCCTAGCAGTATCATCCATACAAATCTATATACTGCGTTAGTTATATATTTTTCGCGCAAAGAGCTATCGTTACGTGTTCTAATTTGTAAGGTTAAGGTCACTATTGTTTTGTTTACAATATAGAAAACAAAGTTTTCTATCCCTCAAAGTAAATTTGAGATATCGCAAATAACAAACATAAACCAACTTTCTGCGGACTAGTAGACACTAGACAACCACCTGTAAATCCTTTATAATCTAACTGTTATGTTTTTGCATGGACGAAGCTACCAAAAAGAAGATAAGTAAAGCACTTCAAGGTAGACCCAAACCACCCCGTACTGAAGAACATAGACGTAATATGCGTAAAGCCTTTCTTGGTAGAAGCTATGTAGATCGATTTGGAGACGAAAGAGCAGAAATAGTAAAGCAAAAAATAATTAAAGCAAATACTGGAAAGAAACGAGCACCTCGATCTGAAGAATGGAAACAGAACTTAAGTAAATCTTTGAAAGGCAGATCTGTTTGGAATAAAGGAAAGAAAGGCTCGCAAAAAGCGTGGAATAAAATTCATATACCTAAAGACTACTTATATGCAGAGTTGATAACCAAAAAGAGAACTGCAAATAGTGTTGCTAACGATCTAGATGTTAGTAAGAGCGTAATACGTCGAGCCGCTAGAGAGTATAAATTTCCAAAAAGAGGCATGAAAGAATATTTTGCAGGCAGAACTCTTGAAGAAATTTATGGCGAAGAACGTGCTAAAGAAATACGCGAGAAATTATCTAAATTATTTAAGGGTCGTAAAGTAACTTGGGGCGATAAGATTGGAGCGGGAATAAAGAAGTATTATGAAACGCATTCTGTTTCCAAAGAACGCAGACAGAAGTTTGCTGAAATTATGAAAAAGAAATGGAAAACTCCCGAATACAGAAAGAAAGTGATTAAAGGTCATAGAAGATATCTTAAAGAACATCCCGAAGAACTAGTTCGTTTAAGAAAAATACAATACCCTGGACATGCAACTAAAATAGAACTTAAAGTAAAGGCCTTTCTAAATCAATTCTTTGAAGAGAATAATTATTTTTATTATGATAAATATGATAAGACTAAACAAACATTTTTTAGACCAGATTTTCAATTTCCTAATGAAAATATCATAATTGAAATTGATGGTTATTATAAACATTTTACTGAGAAAGGTAAAAAGAAAGACTTTCAAAGAGAGGAAGCGTTAAAAAAGGCAGGGTGGACCGTATACCGATTCACTGGACGGGATATTGAGCAAAACTTCGATGAAGTCTGCTCGAAGATATGTGAAATACTAGACGTGGGAAAAATAGTAGCTGGCGCTGATGAAGCAGGGAGTTTAAGTTTACAGTAATTTGTAGCTTAACCCTATAGGTCCAATCCTCGGCCCAATGGTACTAGCAGGCGTAGCTATATCTGAAGATAAACTCGATAAACTGAAAGAACTGGGCATCAAAGATTCTAAATTACTTTCACCAAAACGAAGATTTGAGCTTTACGATAAAATTATTAAGCTAGCGGATAGCTACATGATTATTGAAGTCTCACCAAAAGAGATTGATCAATGTAATGCTGATGGAACAAACCTTAATCAGCTTGAAGCAATAAAAATAGCAGAAATAATTAATCAATTACAATCTGATGAAATATATGTGGATTCGCCAGAGCCCGCAGATGGTGGCAAGAAGTTTGAATATATAATTAAACCACATTTAACAAGCAGTGTAACTACAAAAATTTATGCAGGTAATAAATACGACTCAAAATATGTTATTTGTGCAGCAGCATCAATACTCGCAAAAGTGACTCGTGATAATGCAGTTAGATGTATCACAAAAGAGATCGGACACGATGTTGGTAGTGGATATCCTGCAGATCCAAAATGCAAAGAGTTCCTACAAAACCACTATTCTGACGCTAATCACCTACAGCATATTCGAACCTGCTGGGCTACCTACAAGAACCTCATGAAACGTAAGAAGCAAGCTAATCTCGCTGATTGGTAATTTTTATATACGATCGTGTTTTAGTTTAATATGCCAATAATTAATCCTGAATTAAATAACTATACGTCGAGTGATTGGGTGAATATTCTTGCAATGCCTGCATTGATACTATTTTTTTATGCATTGGCAAATATGTACGAAATTGGCGATATGGATTTTATCCTCCCTATGTTCTTAGCGATTTTAGCTGTACAGATTGGTAAGAATCAAGTCCTACTTCAAAAGATGCAAAAGAAGCGGAAGAAGTAATTCGCAAGCCTTAAATACATATTTCTTCATGTTTAGTATGATACAACTAAAGAGCAGAATCAGCACAGCACAGGCTCAGAACGAGAAACCTGGAAAACAAGTAGTTCTAGCTGGCTGGGTGCAAGATATTAAAGTTCTGGGTAAGCTAGCATTTGCCAAGCTACGCGACCGAGAAGGTGAAATCCAGGTTGTATTTTTTCCAGACAAGTTCAAGAAGTTTAATGATCTCAAGAAGATTACTCGAGAATCAGTAGTCTCAATTAAAGGAAAGGTTCAGAAGTCTAAGCTCAAGGCTGGTGGAAATGAGATCCTTGCAACAGATTTAGATGAAATCTCCCTTGCACAAACACCACTTCCAATCGAGTTCCTTGGCAAAGGAATAGAGACAGATTTGAGTAAGCGATTAGATTATCGTTATTTAGATATACGAAATCGGAAGATTCGAGCAATCTTTGAAGTTCAATCTGAGATATGTCGGGCATATAGAGAGTTCTTTACAGAAAGAGGATTTACCGAAGTATGGCTACCTTCAATTATTTCATCTGCAGCAGAAGGTGGAACTGAACTATTCCCTGCAAAATACTTTGGTAAGGATGTTTATTTAGCACAGAGCCCACAGCTTTACAAACAGATGTTAGCAATTACTGATCTAGAGAAAATATTCTCAATAGCACCTATCTGGAGAGCAGAGCCTCACGATACACACAAGCACCTGAATGAATCAAGACAGATGGATATTGAGGTTGCATTTGCAACACAGGAAGATGTAATTAAGTATTTAGATGAGTGTGTAAAGCACATTGTTAAATCTGTAAAAACTAATTGCACGAAGCAGATTGAATTACTTAATCCCGATCTAAAAGTTCCAACCACAAAAAGTCTGAGTTACGAAGAAGCAATCCGGGAGTTGACAAAATCAGGATTCAAGATCAAACACGGTGAAGATATTTCATCTGAAGCTGAACACAAGTTAGCAGAGCTTTTCGGAAAGCAAACTTTGATTCATGTTCATAGCTGGCCAACTAAGATCAAGCCATTCTATATTATGCCAAAAGATCCAAAAGTTAGTTGTGGATTTGATACAGAATATGGTGGCGTTGAGTTGGCTTCTGGTGGACAGCGAGTACATATACCCAACCTACTTACAAAGCAAATCATTGCAAAAGGCTTGAGCCCAAAGAGTTTCAAGTTCTATATTGATGCATTTAAGTACGGCGCCTGCCCACACAGTGGTTGGAGTATCGGTCTAGAACGTTTGACTATGATTATAACTGGACAGGCAAACATAAGAGAAGCAGTTCTCTTCCCTCGAGATTCCACAAGAGTAACACCTTAGGCCAGAGAACATTTTCTGAAATCAACGATTTCAGTTCGCAAGCGGTCGATTCGACCGATTGAGTTATATACAAGTTTTGAATTGTATTGTATACAGCAAAATACACTAGCATTTGCTGTCTCTTGCCTCTCGCGAGCTCAAGTCAAAATGGTACAAACACATGTTTCAAGTCTGCATATGCGCGGTTTTAAATCGTTTAATGGTAAGGCTAATCTTGAGTTTGGACCTGGGTTGAATTGTGTAGTGGGTCCAAATGGATCTGGTAAGTCTAATATTCTTGACGCAATTTGTTTTGTGCTTGGAAGAAGCTCAACAAAATCTATTCGAGCAGAGAGCGTGCAAGATCTTATTCACAAAAAGAAAGATTCGCATGTTGGATCTGCAGATGTTGTGTTTCGTTTGAATAATGAAAACAAAACCTTTCCAATTGAATCAAAGCATATTGAAATTGTTCGACGAATTACAAAAGAAGGACAGACAAAGTATTATATCAATGGAAAGCGCGCAAGTCGAAGACAGATATTAGAACTTCTTTCAATTGGAAGAATTCATCCCGAAGGTCATAACATAATTTTACAGGGAGACATTGACAAGTTCATCTCTATGTCGCCAATTGAGAAGCGACAGATGATCGAGGAGATTGCAGGCATAGCTGTTTATGAAGCAAGAAAGAATGACGCACTTCGGGAGTTAGGTAAGGTTGAAGAGAAACTCAAAGAGGTTAAGATAGTTTTAACTGAAAAAGAATCTTACCTGAAAGGACTTGAATCTGAAAAGGTGCAAGCTGAAAAGTTCCGTAATTATGATATTGAGAAAAAGAGTGCAAAAGCTACTGAACTTAAGATACGGATTGATTCAATTAACAAAAAGAAAGGCGAGATACTTTCAAAGTTCAATAAGCTAGAGAAGACACAACATATTTTTAAAAAGCAGATTGATGAGCACGAGAAG
>Ga0233431_1002959_pt1 | contig 21846 bp, 12 predicted proteins | sample SI_118_April2016_FD_179867 | JGI IMG/M metagenome (GOLD analysis project Ga0233431, IMG submission 179867) | Seawater microbial communities from Saanich Inlet, British Columbia, Canada - SI_118_April2016_200_MG | ecosystem: Environmental > Aquatic > Marine > Inlet | place: Canada: British... | reverse complement strand
TATCCACGGTATGAATAAGCCATCAACATCGACTCTGTCCGGTATCTTAGCCAAGCTAGAACTAGAAAAAAAGATTGTTGGTCGTACCCTGGAGTGTGAAATAATTGAAAAAGATGAGCTGGATCAGCTTATTGCGATCATACCCAATAAGTACCTTCAATCCCCCTTTGTTCTAGCCCCGGATCAAGACTAATATCCCCTCTACGAATTACTGAATAAATAATTATTTTTATCGTTTATTCAGGGAAATATGCTATTTTCCTGAATGCCACCTGATCCACACCAACAAACTGCATCTCTAAACAAAGCGCTTAAGCTTTTTTCTTCTAATAGTGCAGGTTTCTTTGATAATTTTTGGGAATTCTTCAGCTTTGTTGGCTTTGGTGATATCAAGCTAACGGAGAAGTTCTATGCTCACCTAGATACTATTCAAGCACTTCCCTGGCAACAACAACTGATTGATATTGGCAGGGCAAAGTTTTTGTCAATTACTGGCCATTTATTTAAGAGTCATCAACTACTACAAAAGACTTCAATAAATATTTTAGAAGAAAGATCACGATGGTCAGAGGTCATTGCTAATCAGATACTAGCCTTTCTTTCGTATGAGCAATTAGGGCTAGCAAAAAAAGTCGATGACCCTTTTAGAGTCTCCGATTATTTTCATCGAGAACCTAGGTTCTCGATGAATAAAAAATTTCAGGCTGTGATTACGCTGCAAGAGCAGATGACTAAGACTAGCAAGGATTCATCCAACTTTATGCAACTAGAGAGGGCGATTTGGAGAATGGAAGAGTTCGGCGCTTACCCCATTGCCTGTGTAGGGTGGAGGAATGCGGGTATAGCAGCCAGATCTCATAAACAATATACAAAAGCCACCGCTTATTTTGAGAAAGCACTTGGGTTGGCCAAGCAATTTAGTATTGAATTGATGGTGAGGCAGACACAACTATCAATTGCTGTATTAAACTTCCATACGAATGAACCTGAACTAGCCAGGGAACAGCTTGACCACATCCGGTTTTCCGGCACACTCGATCCTGTTCTAGCCTCAAAGTATGAGATACTCACACTTCTCGAGGTAGACAGTGGCAATATGGAATTGGCAATGGAACATTTAAAAAAGGCATTGGATATTAGTCTTGAGCTCGACCATATCGTCATGGTTCCTGATCAATGTCTGTATTTGGGAGAAACCTATGAGAACCATTTCCACGACCTTGAGAAGGCTGAGCACTATTATAGAATTGGACAAGAACACTCTCTAAGATATGCCGAGCACGGGATCAGTTTAACAGGAGATCGAAAAAAGGTAGTGGATGGGCATTTACGTTTATTATCCTCAACCACACGACAGATAGCTGCCCCAAAGAAAGCCCCCGATTACTTCTCATTTGCAGCCGGTAAATCATGGCGAACAATCAAAGATATATTTCAACATCAGTTGATCCTATATCACAGTAAAGAAATATCCAAAGGGAAACTACTGGCAGCTAAATTAAGCATGCCACCAACCACCCTCTATTCTCTCAAGACTCGCTTATTGGAGAGAGGGTATGAACTAGTTGAGACAACGGATAACTCTTCTACCTCGCAGCACCCGGCTCAAGAATTTATCCATGAACATAATGAATTGAGTTGGGCAGAGATCAACAAAATATTTGAGCAAGAAATGATACATTATCTCTATGAAAAATACGGCTATAACAAACATCGCATGGCGAATATTCTTGAGTTATCATATCCAGCCATTATCAATAAAACTAGAGAGTTAACCCAGGTTAATGAGCATTTTCTCCCGAACTAAGTCAGCACTTTATTCAAAATCTTGGACTGTAGATCACCCCACATTTGGGCAGATTCATTTTTCCTCCAGCAAGCGCATTAGTAGACTCAGAATTTCAGTTAAACCCTTTCTTGGAATCCAGGTATTAATACCAGTTGGACTTTCTCAAAAAAAGGCGAATATCTTCATCGAAAAGAAGTCTAACTGGATCAAAAAAGCGCTTTCCAGCGCGCATCAGACGGAGGAAAAATCTTTAGCATTTTTTTCCTCTCAAGAGCTCAAACCACTTGCTGAAATACGTATGATCTTGACCAGTAGACTTTCAAAGTTGGCTAGTGCAAATCAATTCAGCTATAACAAGGTCAGTATTCGAGATCAAAAATCTAGATGGGGCTCATGCTCACATGAGAATAATATCAGCCTAAACCAAAAGCTTTATTATCTACCTGATGATATTCGAGATTATGTACTCCTACATGAGTTGGCCCACACTATCCAGAAAAACCACAGCAATCGTTTTTGGGATATCCTCCATCAGATTTTGGGGATAAATGAGACAGCCATAGCCCGTAAAGAGCTAAGGAGTTTTGAGTTCCTCTTTTACCCACCACCTAAATCGACAAAAAAGGCCCCCATCAAAAAGATAGGAGCCTAGTTGTACATCCAATTTCCTTTAAAATGCTTTACATGTTACCTGTCTCTTTTGGAGTACTTAGAATACTGTCTAGTAAGGCTTCCTCAATAAACTGAGCCTTATAATCTATGTTATATCCAGATAATTTTGATACGAATGAACGGATGTGATTTCTTGAACCCTTGGTGAGATTATCGTAAGCAAATAATATATCTTCATTGTCTGTAATCTTTGTCAACTCAAGTAAGTCGTAAATATCCAAATCCTCAATCGTCGCACCCACTGTCAATGCCTGGACCAGACTACTGTCCCCAATGGCTGTTAAACTGTTGTAAAGGGCCAATAAGTGCTCATTCTCAAATTCACCTATGGTATCATCAGTTACTGGATCTTCTATAACATATCGATCCAAGATGACTTTAATGGTATAGGTATGAGTCGATTCACTATTGGAAATATTGCTAAATATTTTCATTCCCCAGGTTTCATAAAGATGAAGATACACATCTCTCGCAAGTTTCTCCTCCTCCCTCATCAGTTCCAGACCAGCAATCTCTTCTTCACTTAGCGAGTCCAGAGGGAAAGCAGCGATAGTTTCTTCGATTAACATTAGCTCTAAAGAGTTTTGATCATCTGTAGGGGCTGTGATATCTGAATCATTATCACACCCATTTAAAAAAATCAAACTTGTCACTATCAGTAAGCTTATTGTCCATGTCTTTTTCATTTATTTCTCCATATTTCTTTCAATTCAAAACATTGATATCATATATCCAATTGTTGTGCCATCTTTTGGAAGAGTTATGGAAGTATCGTTATCTATATGTTTATATTATTGTTAAATAAATTATATCTCAACTATATATTGAATATAATTCGACATTAATTGCATAGTTCGACAAAGCTGTCGAAAAGGTGGGATTGTAATTAGTTAGATACTCTTAACTCTTGATATTTAGAAGAGATTCCTATGAAGGTTCATTCTAACTAGGGATTTTCTGAATAGTATTTTTGAAAGTCATTAAGAATATCATCTGCATGTGAGGTAACATCAACATCATTGTAGGTTTTAAAGATTAAGCCCTCTTTATTAATCAAAAAGGTCTTACGTTTTGGTAGAAATAAACCTGCAGAACCATATTGTTTAGCGACACTTTTGCTTGTGTCAGACAATAATGTGAACGGTAAATTGTGTTTATCTTTGAATTTCTTATGTGAAGCTGCCGTGTCATAGCTAATGCCAAAGACCTTGATCTTCCTTTCTTCAAAAAGAGAATAGCCATCGCGTATACTACAAGCTTCTTTCACACATCCAGGAGTATCGTCCTTTGGATAAAAATAAACTACAATATCTTGCCCAACATAGTCTGCAAGATGGTGGGCTTGTTCATTCTCATCATTAAGGGTGAAATCGGGTGCTAAATAACCACTGGCATCTGTGCTCACGCTACCAAACCAGGCTAGTTCATAGTTTGAGCTTAGGATCCGGATGTTCCGGACGCCGCCATTGAAGTAAGGGGAGCTTGAGGTGGGCCATCCTTCACCTTGAAGACTGATGACATCAGGTGATTTATATACGCCCTCATTTGAGTAGGGCAATGGATCACCAGCATCGTGAATGACCCCATAGTGTCCCTTTGAAATTTGTGGTACACTGGCGAAGGCATCAGAAATAGAACTATAGTCCCCACCAATGTCAGCATTTGTTGAGCAGACTATCTTTAAGGGTCTGTCAAATATGATATTTCTATCATATCCAGATATTTGTAGCGATGTAAGTGGAACCTGTATGTCTAAATATGTGATGAGAGAGAAGATGCTATATCCGGCATTAACCTCGCGGATAATCTTAGACTTCACTGGTCTTGAAATGATTGAGTGCTGAATCTCGGGATCTGCATCCTGCCCACCATTGTAAAGAGTGATTAACTCCTCGTTAATTCCATCAGCAAGAATGAGCCAGTCCGGAAAGCCATCCATGCCTTGATCGAGGTAGACTTGCCAGAGTGCACTCTTCAGTCCTCTCCGATCGATAGGATCACTTTGGAGGGTCATGCGGACAAACAGGGTTGTCTGATCATAATAGAAATAGGCGATGTTTCCATACTCGTCTGGGATGATCTCTTCTATGGTAGAATGGCCTTCATCCGCATCCTGAAGCGGTTCCCAATTGTTATCGATCATTGGGACCCAATCAGAATCAGTCGGCCAGGTCTGCGCTATGAGATTATTTAAGGGTAGAAGAAAGCTTGCCACGATGAGAAGACAGAGAGCAATTCTATTTGAAGCATAGTTAAAAATGAGATATCCCTCCCCGGATATGTTTGTATTATTAACATACATATATATCCAATTTTCATACCGAATGATTTTTAGATGGTTATTATACTGATATTATTGCTGTTATGGACTATTGGAAGATTGAAATAACTTAACATTATGCAAATATTGCATACACATTTGCAAGTCCTGCAATAACATCACAGTGCTATAAATTTGTACAAATTTCACTCTGCGATTCGCCTCAGATAGCTCAGAGAAATTCGCCGTGTTTATCCAAAAACTTCTGTGGAAATCGACAATTTTATCTCGCTACAATTCTGTCTAGATCCGCAGTCATTTTGAGTCTACCCCAACTCTGCATATTGTGCATTTCAAGTATGTAATTAATGCATACCAGTCAATTATTCAATTTATGAATAACTGCATATATACATAATTATCAATTAGTTATGATGTTATTATTTTACTGGCATGCGGATTGAACTAGAGTAAGCAGATGATACGGAGGTATCCATGTTAGTAGCGGTAATAATGATGTTTGTAACTTTTACACTTACAGGGTTGGCTGTTCTTGATCTTTCTGCAGTCTCTCGTTCGGTTTCCCAGGAAACCGTAAATAATATAAAATTACAATACGCAGTAGAATCAACCATCAACGAAAGCCTGTGGCTAATTAATGCCGAGGTTGATTCACTGGTAAACTCAATTTCTGATGATATCGTCTGTACCTGGGAGTCTGTGACCCAAATCTTGTCAGTGGATGTTGAAATGTTTGGATTGCAATCTGAGGTCCAATTGGATCTCACCCAAGATACCCATTTTCATCGAGGGTTGGCCACTAACTTATTGATCAATCCTTATGGATACTCAATAGGTATCGAAGAAAAATATAGGATGCGACAATTTGACTTTTTGCCTGATGTTGATCTACAATACTTCATCAATAATGCTGTTGATATTCACAATGCAAATCAAGCCTCCTGGAAAGAAGACGAAGTAAGCGGTGAGGGTATCCACATTTTCACGGGTAACAATATTGAACTCGATAGTATCGCATTGGACAATTCAACCCTCGTCTTCACCGGAAAAGGCATCACTTTCACAGGAACAAATACTGTGAGAGCTGCCATTCCTGGGGATTCTACTCATGCGCTCCCTGCATTGGTATTTACCAACCCAAATGTTGTGATCACAATTGTGGGTGGAAATCTAATAGAAGGCGCCATTTATTGTGCCGGCCGCATCAATCTTGAAAATGCCACATTGAGTGGCCCTGTGGTAAGCAAGGTTATTTCCCTGCTTGATAACATCAACTTATTGGATAGTGAATTTGATGAATACTACCGTTGGACGCTGGGATTTGGGAACCAGAATGATTATGACTGGCCTAAACAGATCGGCCGCTGGAAAATTAACAAATGGACAAAGACTAGTCTCGCCAGTTAGCCTCCATGGCAATCTCGATAGTCCCACCTTCATAATGCTTAGAGATTTTGAGCCGCATGCCGGCATAAGATTTACCACAGGTCCTTCACTAAACATCGTTTAAAGATTAAGAGTTAACGCAACGCTTCTCTCCATAATTCTCATTATAGCTTGCTCTCCTGGCAAGCAATTGCCATACAAATTTTCTAGTCGAGTAATCAATATGAAATACCTGCATAATTGCCATGTACAAAATGCATTATCTTCATAATCGTCAAATCTATAATAGCTTATATCTTTTTTATTTACAGTATGTTATGATATTTATTTCGTTTGGCACAAGCTTTGAAATATATACTGTAGACAATGACTAATTATAAGGATGGAAAGGAATTACCTGAAATGAAAACAGGCGGGGTAAACACCAAACAACTTTCCTCTCCTCCATATAAAATTTATTGAGTATGAGGCTTTTCATCCCCATGATCAAGCTTCTATCAATCACTTCCAACGCCACCGTCGGGGGGAAAGAATTCACTAAAAGTTTGTCCCAGAACTAATCCTAAAATATTGTCTCCCCGGACATAGTAACACAAACATCAACCCCGCTCTGGGGTTGATGTCGTTTTGGGGCAATCGTATTCTTTTCTATCCTCGAATAAAACTTTCAGAAAAAAAGAGCTGAAATAGTATAGACCTGTACACGTCTCAGAGACCTTTGTGGATGAGCTTAACGCTAATCTTAAGCCTTAAGGGTTAGGGAAAGCCCAGATTGTATATCCATGATGGCTCCTGAGGGCCTGGAGTGCCTTAATCGGTGATCTAGAGTTTAAAGAGAGGAGTATAGTCACCCTGGATATTGTTAGTATGTTAATTTGGATTCAGTTCACGCAGTTGAGGAGTAAACCGTAGGTTTATTTTATAGGTAAATTTGAGCAATGCAAAATTCCGAGAGCCAAGAATCTGGCAAGGGTGCTTGTATTGGTTAAATCATGACCCCTGCATATTTAAATCTCAGAGTACAATTTTCAGCTAGTTCTTAATATCATACTTCTCAAGTTTGTTATACAATGACCTGAGGCTTATCCCCAGAGCTTTTGCCACATGCGTTTTATTTCCACCCAGCTCACGATAAATCTTAAGCATATAGTCTCGTTCTATATCCTCTAGAGTAGGTCTTTCAGATGCATCCAGCGTATTACCCTCAAGCTGAGACTTAATATCCTGAATCTCAGGTGGTAAATGATCTACACTGGGAACCTCGTTACCGGCTAGCAAAAAGACCCTCTCCATAGCGTTTTGGAGTTCTCTGATATTTCCAGGCCAATTATAATTCTGCAGGGCTGCAACAAACTCTGATTCACCCTCGAATTTGGGGTCCTGACGGCTCTTTTTCATACTGAAGAAATCCAACAACAGCGGAATATCTGATTTTCGTCTTCGTAAGGCTGGTACATCAATAATAAAGGGGCTTAATCTATAAAATAGATCTTCTCGAAATCGTCCGCTATCCACCAGGGACAGAAGATTTCTATGAGTAGATGAGATTACTCTAAAGTCTGAGCTGACCTCTTTCTGCGCACCTAATCTTCTAAATTGTTTTGATTCAATGGCTCTTAGTATTTTTGGCTGCAGGTCAACTGACATCTCGCCAATTTCATCCAGCAGAATGGTTCCTTTATTGGCTACTTCGAACAAGCCGTATTTGCGGGTCACAGCTCCCGAAAATGCACCACGCTCATGCCCAAATAGTTCGCTCTCTAGAAGATCTGAGGGAATTGATGCACAATTAATGGCCACAAAGGGTTGATCCTTGCGTGGACCCTGATCATGGATAGATTTTGCCACTAGCTCCTTTCCAGTACCAGTTTCTCCTGTTATCATGACGGGAATGTCAGATTGTGCTACCTGCTTAATTTCTTTTTTAACTTTTTTAACACCGACGGATTTACCGATAATCTGCACTGACTTGCTGCGTAACATCTCCTGACGCAGCATTTCATTATTCACCTTCAGTTCCTCGCGGTTATAGATACGCAATACCATACCCAGCAGTTCATCATTATTGATCGGCTTTGGGAGATACTCCAAGGCCCCGGATTTTATGGCATCGACAACATTGTCAATAGATGAATAGCCCGTAAACAAGACCACATTCGTATCTGGATTTATTATTTTAATCTGCTTTAGTAAATCAATACCCGTCATATTTGGCATCATGATATCAGACAGAACCAGGGTGTGCTCATTTTCCTTAAAGAGCTGCAGTGCTTCCTGGCCATCTTTGGCTATCTCAACATCATAACCTTCTAATTTCAGAAGCGTTCTAAGACCTTCTCTTATATTTTTTTCATCGTCTACAACAAGAATTGTAAATGTAATCATGTTCCTACCTACCTATCTTTCATTTAATATACACAATTTCATTTTGCCTCGATGAGTGAGGAAACCATTTGGATCAATTTCTCGGGTACCCACGGCTTCTGAAGAAAAGCATTGATGCCCTGCTTTTCGAAATCTTTCTTTACATCCGAATCTACCACACCACTCGTCAAGAGAATGACCACATTTTTTGATAGTTTGCGGACTTCCTTGACAAGCTGCAGGCCTGTCATCTTGGGCATGGTCAGGTCGGTGATTATCAGATCATAGACATTGATGTCCTTCTGAAACATCTCTAGAGCCTCAAATCCATCATTGGCAATATCTACAGTACTACCCTGCTCTTCCAGGATCACTTTACCTGCCCCTGAGATCATCTTATCATCATCGACATACAGAATTCTTAAACCGCTGATTTTCACCTGATCAGCTTCCTTCTCGGCGTCACCTATAACTTCATCTTCATAAATGGGCATCAGAATTCTAATTGTAGTGCCCTTATCAGGCTCACTCTCTACCTCGATATTTCCTTGCATGTCATTGATGATCCCATGTACAATGGACAATCCCAGTCCTGTCCCTTCGTTCACATCCTTGGTGGTGAAGAAAGGATCAAAAATACTTTCTATTAACTCATCATCCATTCCACAGCCCGTATCACCTACCAGCAATTCGACATATTTATTCTTTGAAGAGAGTGATACTCCCGCTTCCTGTCCGATTTCGGCTTCACGTTCTTGGAGCTTGACTGTGAGAACCCCGCCATTCTCCTTCATAGCATAGATTGAATTATTACAGAGATTGACAAAAACCTGATGAAGTTGAGTAACGTCACAAAGTACATTTCCACAACTGGTATCGATCTCCTCGACGATCTCGATTGTACTGAGTGTTGATGCGCGTGTTAATTTCAGGGCATCTTTGATAAGGTACTGAATTTGGATCGGCTTCAGGTCGGCACCTTCTTTGCGGCTGAATGTGAGTATCTGCTTAACCAATTCCTTGGCTCGGTCCCCTGCTTCAATAATCTTTTGGAAATGAGACCTGAGCTCCCCCTCCACAGGTAATTGATTTTTAATAATACCCGCATAAAGATAGAAGCCTTGAAGAATATTATTGAAATCATGAGCAATCCCTCCTGCCATGGTGCCAACAGCTTCCAACTTTTGTGACTGACGGAGTTGTGATTCCAGGGCACCCCTTTCATCTTCTGCTACCTTTCTATCAGTGATGTCACGGGTAGTAATCACAAAACCCATAATTTTATGGTCACTGTCATAATGAGCATTGTAGCTGGAGTCCATATACCTTTTGCCATGAGCAGGGTACTCTGCCCAGGTTTGGTAACGAATTGTCTCTCCATCTAGACATCTATCCGCATTAGGTTTTATCACTGAAGTAAAAAATGCTTCGCCAAAAACGTCGCTGAATGTCTTGCCGACAACTTCCTCAGAGGTCTTGTTGAAGGATTGCACATAAGCTTTGTTCGCAGCGAGATAAACATAGTTGCTGTCCACAAAAGCCATCATGTCAGAGGTAGTTGAAACAATGTATTTGTACTGACTAAGTTCAATCTCAGTTTGCTTACGATCGGTGATATCACGATTGTTTCCTCGTCTGCCTATATAGTTACCCTTGTGATCGACAACAGGATTACAGTGATGATTCAACCACTTTATGGATCCATCTTTATGGTTGATCTGAAATTCAATCTCACAATGAGGTGTACTTAGGGTTTTCTCATCATGATAATGTCTGGATACTGTTTCATGAAAATCATCAGTGACTATGCTTAACAGCAGCTCTGGGTCTTTTTCAAATTCTTCGTGCGTATAACCGCAAATACGTTCACAGGAGGGAGAATTAGAGATATATTTTCCCTCAGGACTCAGCAAATATTCCCAGTCATAGGTATAATCGGCCAACAGGCGAAAATTCATCTCGCTTTCCAGTAATTTTTCCTCGCCCTGCTTGCGATCAGTGATGTCCCAAAGATAAGATCTGGTCCCAACGATCTCGTCACCTTCTCTCATGAGAGTAACATCAGTCTCTAATGACAAGATTGACCCATCTTTATTTATTCCTTTGAATTCATACCTTGTTGGAGTTTTTTTCCCTCTAATTCTGTCATTATGATGCCTTAATACCCGGTCGACATCATCAGGATGAACCAAAGTCTGTATACTCTTCTGATTAATCTCTTCCAGGGAATATCCATATATATTGGCAAATCTCTCATTGGTGTAATTGATATTACCATCTTTATCATCAATGATGATGGCTATCCCAGCTTTCTCAACCAGCCCCCTATATTTTTCGGCTTCCTCTTGTAGTGTTGCTTCCATCCTCTTTAGCTTGGTAATATCTCTACTGACACCAAATGCGGCTGTCACCTCTCCGGAACCATCTTTCACAGGATTTATGGATGTACTTAGCCACACAGTCTGTTTTCCGATGAGCAACACCGATTCATAGGTTTTGCTTTCGCCAGTCTCAAAAGCCTTTCCAATGCTTTTCTGATACACCTCTGCGTTCTCCCTGGGGAACAATTCAGAAATATTTTTGCCCTCAATATCTGATTGTTTCTGATGGAGGAAAGTCGCTGCAGCTTTATTTACAGAAAGAATCCGGCCTTTGTTATCGATCAAATAGATCAGATCGGATGAGTCCTCGACCAGAGTTCTATATTTCTCCTCACTCTCCTGGAGGGCAGATTCCATAACTCGCTGCTTAGTGAGGTCTCGTATATAAAGACGGACACCCACAGGGGTCTTTTTGTCATCCAATACAAATGAACCCTGGCACTCAGCAAAAAATTCATTACCATCTTTTTTTCGCATCATAAAATTGTACAAATCTTGATTTTCTATCCGAGTGTATTCCTCCTGGTCCTTAAAGCTTATTAATCCAAATTGCTCAGCAACTTTGACTGCGCGATCATACTCTGTATCATTCTGGAAAATATCCTTCAGCATAAGACCTGATTCGATTTCATCAGGGGTATAGCCAAATAGAAATAATGCCATCCTATTCATATAAATTATTAATTGCTCAGCTATATCAATCTCGATGAGAGCACCTGGAAGAAATTCAAACAACTTATAATCATCTTTAATTAAATTATGCACCTAGCCCCCGAGTCTTGCCTTAATATAGGGTTCATCATCATGTATTATCTCCATCTCCGGAGGAATGTTTTTTATCTACAGAAGGTAATAGGATTTTGAAAGTACTGCCTTTTCCAATGGTACTTGTAGCGGTGATATTGCCGCCCAGCTGTTCCACCATTCCGTGCACCAGGGATAAACCTAATCCAGTGCCTTTTCCCACTTCTTTAGTGGTGAAAAATGGATCAAATATTTTCTGTAGGGTGTCTTTATCCATCCCACTCCCTGTATCTGATACGTTGATTTCCAGGAACACATTTTCCTTGTCGTCAGTATCTTTAAGCAATAATTCATGAGAAGGTCTGGTCTCGATCATGCTGATGTCGAGTTTGCCACCGTCGGGCATGGCATCAATGGCATTATTACATAGATTCATGATGATCTGTCTCAATTGTGTCGAATCACAACGAACTAATCCTGATGATTCCCCAATATTCCCAATGATCTCGATTTGAGAAGCGGTTAAAGCTTTCTGGAAATCAATCGCTTCCATTAAAATTGGTTTAATATCCTGCACCTCAAAATTGGTCTCGGATTGTCTACTAAAAGCCATGATCTGAGATATGATCTTGTGAGCGCGATCATGACCACTCATAATTGCTTTAAAGCTAGTTTGAATATTTTCATCCTGAGGAAGCTGACTCTCTAATATCCCGCCGTAGAGAAAAACCCCCTGAAGGACATTGTTCAATTCATGGGCTATCCCCCCAACCATGGTTCCTAGTGCTTCTAATTTTTGAGATTGGAAGAGTTGATTCTCAGCATTTTTCAATCGGGATATATCTTGTGCTGAGCCACGCTCTACTACTGCCACACCGTCTTTAAGATCTGGTTTTCCCAATTCTTCATGTATATAACGAATGGTACCATCAGGAAGAATTATGCGGTAATCAGTTCTTATGGGTGCTTTGGTTTTCACCTCATCGTGGAATAGTTCCACATCGTCTGGGTGAATTCTATCCAATAGATGCTTCAACCTAACATTTACTTTTGGGTCTATATCATAGATTTTATAGAGCTCATCAGACCAGTAACTTGAACCCTTTTCTGCATCATTTTCCCAGGTACCCACATGGGCTAATTCTTGTGACATTTTGAGCCTGGATTGATTTCTAAGAAGTTCTTCATGCTCCTGTAAAAGGTTTTCTGAGACTAATGCCCTGAGAAAAGCTCCACCTATCTGATTTGCAAACATCTGTAATTGGTTTAAACTTTTCTCGGAATATTTATTGAGTGTATAGCTTTGTGCCGTCACCTCACCTACTTTGGTATTGTCCCACATAATGGGGGCAAACAGCAGGGAGGCACTTCTTCTATCTATTTCCCCAAAAGGACGACCTAAGGGTTTTTTTGACAGGGCTTCTTTTGGCCTATTAAGAAGTTTTGGTGCTGGTGTCCCCTGGATACTGTCTGGATCCAATTTTTCAAATGGAGTTGAAAGAGGTTCAAACTCGGTAGGTTCTGTTGCACCAATTGGAGTATCCTCAGTATATACACCCCTATTGATCAAAGCCTTATGATCGATATAATTAATGGAAATAGCATCGCTTTCGAAATATGATCTGATCGATTTCGCAGCCACCATTGCGATTTCTTTCATGTCAATGATGGCAGTTAACTTTCGAGCTAGTGCTGAGATAGCCTCCTCGAGTCGCTGGGCTTGTTTTCTTTGAGTGATATCTCTCCAGACTGTATGAAATAATTCACCGTGTTCTTCAGATGAGATCGTTGTCAATAAGACTTCAACAGGAAAAACCTCTCCATTTGCCCGGACATGATCCCATTCGAATCTGTGATTCCCGTTTTCTTGGGCGAGCTGCATCATCCGATCAGCTTTGGTGAGTGAATTTTTCCCATCTGGTTGTTTGGGAGGCGATAGCTCAGACGGATGTGTGTCTAAAAATTCTGTCTTGTTATTATATCCAAGCATATCAACCGTGGCTTTGTTACAGTCTATGAATCTATTTTTACTGATGATAAGCATGGCATCTGCCGACTCTTTAAACAACTCTGTATATCTTGTTTTGGTCACATTTAACTCTTCCTGGCGTAGCCGGTTTATGGAGTTATCAGGTTCAGATTTTATTAATGGATTCATTTTCACAGTATCTTTCATACTTTACTTTGGAAACAGGGAATCTATGGATTTTAGCATCTCGGATGCTGTCCACGGTTTACGAACAAAACCATTAAAGCCAAGTGATTCGAATTCTATCTGTAATTTAGGATCAAGATTACCACTGGTCAGGATGATGTACACATCTTTTGAAAGTTTTCTGATCGCTTTGGTCAGTTCTAGACCAGTCATTTTGGGCATGGTCAGATCAGTAATGATAAGATCATAAGTCTTGATATTTCTTTGAAATAGCTCAAGGGCAGCTTCGCCATTATTAGCAGTATCTACGAGATAACCTTTATCCTCTAGAATATGCCTGCCAGCCCCTGAGATCATCTTATCGTCATCAACCAGAAGCACTCGTACTCCCTTAGCCACTGGTTCGCTATACTCACTATTATCCTCAAATGTTACAGTCTCTGCACAAATGGGCATTAGAATCCGGAATGTGGTACCCTCACCGGGTGTACTATCTACAATTACCTGCCCATTTATTTCTTTGATAATTCCATGGACAATGGACAAGCCTAATCCAGTGCCTTCATCAGTATCTTTAGTAGTAAAAAAGGGATCAAATATTTTTTCCAAAATATCAGCTTCCATTCCATGACCTGAGTCCATGATGAGAAGTTCTGCGACCCCATTATTATTTGTTCTGATCTGGCCGGGCTCTATTTCTATCTGTGCATCTATTTTCTTTAGACTTACTGTCAGTTTGCCCCCAGACTCTCTCATTGCGTGTATGGCATTATTGCAGATATTTATAAAAACTTGATGGATTTGAGTGGAATCACAAAGAATTGGACCACAGTCCGAATCAATCTGATCAGTAATCTCTATTGTAGTTGGGGTGGATGCGCGAGTCAATTTCAGCGCATTTTTAATCAGGTACTGGATCTTAACAGGTTTAAGATCTGTATCTTCCTTACGACTAAAGGTGAGGATTTGTTTAACCAGGTCTTTTGCTCTATCTCCTGAATCCACTATGTGTTGAAAATTTGCATGAAGTTGTTCATCTTCAGGAAGTTGTTTTTTGATAATGCCTGAATAGAGATACAGTCCCTGGAGGATATTGTTGAAATCATGGGCGATGCCGCCGGCCATGGTCCCTACAGCTTCCAGTTTCTGGGATTGGCGGAGCTGTGCCTCTAGATCCAGTTGTCGTTTTTCGTGGCCCTTTCTATCTGAAATATCCGAAATAATAGCTAGATAGCAAGGTTTTCGCCTATAGCTACTCATCTGTAGACCAATATTCACCGGATAATCAGAGCCATCCTTGCGACGATGAATCGACTCAATTTGGATATTATCACTCTCTCCCGATTTCAAAGGGCTAAGGAGCTGCGCGAAGGAAGCTGGATCGTGTTGCGGGTTAATATCTAAGGGAGTCAATTTGACCATCTCTCTTTTTGTATAACCCAGGTTTTCACGTGCTCCTTTATTAATAAATCTGTAATTCAAAGTTTCAGCGTCAAATAAATAGATCTCATTGAGAGAGTCCTCAATAATGCGTCCCAGATCATATGACATCTCCTCAGATGGCTCCGATTGCTTCTTCCTGGATGAGTAGTGGAACAATAAGCAAATGGTCATCATCCTCCTTGGGTGTTCCTGGTATCTGAAATGCCCCCGGTTGGTTGGAGGCATCATTAAAAATCATGCCCTTTTTGGCTTTTACAACTTGCCCAGTTAGAGAGTGATCAACATCCACAACGGTTTTCATTATTTTTTTATCATGCTTGGGTTCGTGTGAAACGGCAGGATTCAATTTTGTGCGTGATTCATCCAGGAGATAAACTGTTACACCTTCACAACTAAGGAGATCTTGAATTTTCTTTCCCACCTGGTCAAGAACAGTGGCAACATTCAGGGTAGAACCCAGACTGTGGGCTGTCTCCAGTAATTGTTCCTGACGCTTAGCATATTTAGTTAATGATTCTGAAGCTAATTTCTGGTCACTGATATCTCTGATGATGGAAAATGTGGCTGGGGCTCCCAAGTATGATATGATCTCATATTTGACATCCACATCAATAACACTTCCATCCTTTTTAAGCAGTGTGGTCTCATATTTATTGGGTAAAGTCTGACCTGCTTTACGTTTTTTGTCGCGTTCATTGAGTTCAACCAAGCCTTCCTCGGTAAATATTTTGTGGAAAGGTATATTCACTATCTCGTCCACTGTATATCCCAACATTTTAGCCAAACGAGTATTGGAATATATTAAATGGTCGTTTTGCACGATTTCTATGCCATCATTGGCATTTTCTACAATGAGACGGTATTTTTCTTCATTATCTCTAAGGATTTCTTCAACTAGTTTGCGCTCAGTGATATCCTCTTTCACTGCCAAATACTGAATCGTTTTTCCCTTTGTGTCAACAAGGGGAGAGATGCTGGCAGATTCCCAATAAAGTTCTCCATTTTTCTTTTTATTCTGGAACTCACCCGTCCAGGTTTTTCCCGCGCTAATCGTTTCCCAAAGGTTTCTATAGTATTCATCAGATTGTGCCCCGGATTTTAAAACACTGGGCTTTTGCCCGATAGCCTCTTCATGTCTGTAACCTGTAAGCTCGACGAACTTTGGATTAACATATTCAATATTGCCATCGGTATCGGTTATCACAATAGATGCCGGCGATTGATTTACAACCGCGGCTAATTTCTGACTTTCATTCTCAGACTGTTTGCGTTCAGTGATGTCATGACCCACACCTTGAATTTCAATCAAAACACCACTTTCATCAAAAACCCCTCGATCTGTCCACAGGTGCCAGACGCTTGTGCCATCCCCATTTACTATTTTATGTTCATCAATCATAACTGGATTATCTTCACTGAGGGTGCTAAACTTTTTCTTGATCCTTTTTACTTGCTCAGGGGGTAGATCATCAAAAAAACTCGTGTTAAGTGCAGCTTCGGGTGTGGTATTAAAGACACGGCAGTAGCTGTCATTCACAAAAATTCGAGTACCATCCGGTTTGAAACGCATGATGAACTCAGTCTGATCCTGGACAACATTACGATAATTTTCCTCGCTCGCTCTCAGTGCTTCCTGGATCTGGTTGTGTTCTGTGATATCCGTGCCTGATGATAGGGTTCCAATTATTTCACCAGAATCATTTGTCAATATTGAATTGTGAAAAGCAAATAATCGTTCCTCACCACTCTTGGAAAGAATAGGGTTGTGGTAATATTCTACCGGTTCGATTTCACCTTGCATCAAATTTTGGAAAACTTTCTTAACATCTGCCCTTATTGCAAGCGGTAGGCATGTATCAAACCAATTTTTTCCAATGAGCTCGCCTTCATTGTAGCCAAGAGCTTTGTGACAAAATGGATTCGCTAGAATTATCATTCCCGACTGATCCAAGGCCAGCATTGCCGTTGAGGCAGTATTTAGATAAATTTGGGCTTTCTGAGCTTCTGTTTGGGTTTCTTTTTGCGAAGCACTGAGGTTATCAATCATCACATTAAAAGAATGCGCCAATTCCCCAATTTCATCCTGAGATTCTGTTAATACTTTTTGTGAATAATCACCTTCACTGATCTGCTTGGCAGACTGAGTCAACTTGTTGATGGGTCGAGTGAATAGATTTGCCAGATATATAGACAACCACCAGATGAGCAAGTATGCGACGATGGCAGCTGCTATCAATGCGTTTCTTAATATTTGGACGGATCTAAAGGCTTCTGAGGTAGCTATTCTAACAGAGATTGCCATGCTCAGAGGTTCAAAATATTCAGTAATTGCGATATATTGATCATCAACACCAATCAGCAGCTTAGGATCGCAGGTATGATCCCTTCCAATGACATGATCACATATCTTTCCCAACTCAGATTTGTCTACAATTCTCCAGGGTGAGAGTTCGTCATCAATTCGTCGTCCCGATAATAAAACGGTACTATCTGACATTTGCTTACTAAGTGACGTAAAGCCAGTTTTTCCAAGACCTGAGAAATCAGTCACAAGCTGACTAATAGCTTTAGTATCGTGACACATAGTTAAATATCCGATTCGTTTCTCATTGATGCTTAGCGGCTGGGTTAAATAAATGTATAGTGAATTGTTTTCATCCAGGTAGAATTGAAAATTATTGAGCTGTAATAATTTCTTTAATTGTGGAGGAATGATCTCATGGCTTGCTCGTGCAGAATCGCTTGTGGAAACAATAATTTCACCGTTCAGGTCGAGTATCCCAAGATCATGGATACCCTCCGCAGACTGTTTTGCACTCGTCAATTCTTCAATCATTTGACCTAGTAAATCCTCATCCCGGGATTCATAGAAATCGTGGAGCATCTTTTTTAGGTGGGTCCTGGAGGTCAGTAGAGACATCCCATGGTTTAAGTGCGATATCTGCTCCTGGAGGGCATACATTTTACTCTCCAGAATAGATTCCATTTTGTGAATAGTCTCTTGTTTCGTTGCATTACTACCGATGATGTAGGATGAGATAGATGGTGCCATGAAAGCAAACATGCCAATACTAAAAATTATGATAAATAATTTTCGTTTAAGACTCATATGCAAGACCCCGTTTTTGTTGAATATAAGTAAATTCCCAACAAAACTGACAACAAAGAATTAAATTTTGAGGCTGAACCTATATATTGCGGGAGGCATAATGACCTGGTATTATTGTATATAGTGACTTGAGGGAAGGTTTCCTCTTCCCCATACAATACTAGCGATTTCATTATTAATGGGTAATGACTCATCTTTCACCAATGACTGGTGAAAGAAATATCGAGATATTTCCAGCTCTAGGTTTTCTTATCACGGTCTTGTCTCCCCTGTGTTCTTCTTGAGAACACTTATGATCTCTCCATTTCACACTTCCCGGGAAGACGATAACCGCCTTGAGTGATCAGTAACCCGAGATATTATTTATACTATTCCATATACATCATCTTTACCGTTTGTGAAAATGATCCTGCTTGAATTCTTGCCATATATACGCCGCTGGGAACGATTCTGCCCTCTGCATCTAGTGCATTCCATACTACTCTATGCCATCCGGAGCTTCTCTGATCCTGAACCAAACTGACTATCTCTTTGCCTCGGAGATCGTAGATCAAGACGCTTATAAATGAGTCCTGCATAATTTCAAATTCGAGTGTGATGCTGGGATTAAATGGATTGGGATATGCCCCTAACAAAGTAATACCACCTGGTATCTGGGTCTCATCGTCTGCCCGTACCGTCACACTGATAATATCATGAGCAGTTAAGGTATTTATATAATCTACATCACTAAGCTGATAATCATAAGTTTCGCCTACTGATACATCTGCATCAATGAACTCATAGACAGTCTGCCGTGTAGTGGAGCCTTGCCCCATTAATTCGAGATGAGTTATAAATGAAGCTATCTCTTCCCATCCAGTGGCTGAGCCTGCCTGCCCGGCGTAGCTTGGAGAGCGTAGACTGGTCGAGGTCCGCTTAATTATGAAACCCTGGTTCTCAAACTCAGATTCAGTAATCCAGGTTAATTTGACGACGCCCTTCTCTGCACTTGCTTTCCACACGCCCAACTCTACAGGCAACGAAGTATCGTTTGTTAAAATGCCTGCAGAATATTGATCTGATGTATTCACTGACCAGGCTTTATAGTAATAGGTTGTATTTTTTAATAAGCCCGTATGGCTATAAGTGGTGTTCGCGCCATTATATATAACAGTTCCGCCACTGGGAATCGTATTTGTGGCTACATATGCTGTTTCATCTACAGGATTGCCAAAAATACCATCTAATGAATACGCCACCATGACATCTTCACTACCTGCATTCTGGGTCCAGCTGAGATCTATGACAGTGCCGTTGGCATCTGGTGTTGTTAAAAGATTTGAAGGATCGCTTACAGTTCCAGATACGGTAACATTATCAAAGCGCATCAACTTGCCCTGTCCACTACTGGAAATCCTGATAATAATTTGGAGGTTGGTACCAATCAGGCTACTGGCTGTCGCTGTGATTGAGGCTGTACCTCCATCAATACCACCATTTGTAAACATGATAGGGGTAGCTCCATCCAAGCTATAATAGACTCCCAGGGTGTCACCACCGTTAGCACCAGAGCTTGATAAGTCTACAGATGCATTAACATTACTATATCCAGTGATGGTAATTGATTCCGAGTACCAGATGGTTGCCGGATCATTGTCCTGTGCTTCAAATAGGCCATTAGTAACCATTACATAATCACCGTCATTTCTAAATGAACTGTTACTGTAATCCAGTGTCCATTTACTCACACTAGCCGGGTAATCACCTATATCAGATCTACCGGCATGACCGGTGCCTTCTGTGTAGGTGGAAAAATCTTCCAACCAGATGGTAGCGGAGAAAGCTTTATCCAACATGAGGATCAAAAACAAAAAGATGATTATCACAATCCTATAAGCACTATAGGCATCAGCAATAAATTTGTTAGCAGAGTCTTTCATAATCTCCCAGGCCCTATGCTCCCCATTGCTCTCTTTTTCTCATGGACACACCTTCCTTATCTACACTTAATAAGTCAAAGCGTATGCCAGCACATAAATACATGGCTTAGGTGTTGTTATTTATGATTATATATCATAAGAATTGTAACCGCAATACGAACCTAATGCATATATTGCACAGTATTTATGCAAATACTGCAATAGTTTCATAAGTAGATCACTGGGATGTGTTCATCTTCAGATTCCAGGTTTTGCAAAGAATTTTATAGGGAGATCTATCGATTGTCAAAATATACTAGCATGGTCAGAAGTCCTTGCTCCTAAACAAATCACCAGGTACAGATTTAGGATTTATGTTTCCCCTGGGGTCGATGAGAATCGATTTTTTGAATCCAAAAAATAGTTCGGGATCGTAGCTTAGTATGTCATGGCAAGAATATTGTATTCAATATCACAACTATGTTTGGATACAAACCATAAGATTATGTGAATTCTGACTTGATATGGAAATAATTATCCTAGGTAAGGATCAGAGCAATCGGGATTGTCGAATGATACAAGAAAGTATATATTTAAAGACAAATAAAAATTATACGTTCCACCGAGTTGGTCTGAACCACGTACGCTTGAGAAGGAATTTTGTAATCAGAATCTTAAATTATTAAAATCTTACTATTGAGTTGTCATTCCTGATTTATGAATGAGCTAAGGGGAGATTAGAAGAGGAGCAGTCATGGTAGCATTTTCAATTCTTATCGTCGATGATGAGCAGGTGATTCGATCAGGTCTGAAAGCATTGCTAAACTCCGAAGGTTATGAAGCTGAGGTAGCTAAGGATGGTTTGGAAGGATTAGAGCTATTTAAAGAAAATCAATACACTCTGGTACTATCTGATATCAATATGCCAAACATGACTGGCCTAGAATTGACTAAACAAGTCAAGCTGATAAATCCTGACACAAGCGTGGTGTTATTTACAGGATATTCCTCAATTGAGAGCGCTCTCGAAGCTATGAAGAGTGGAGCAGAAGAGTATCTCCTTAAACCCATTAATAATGATGATGTGCTCAACATGGTGTCCCGGGTGCATGAACGCTGGGATCTCAGAGCAACAAATGAAATGCTTCGCCAAGAAGTTCTGCGAGACGAGTCACTGGATATAATTGGTAACTCCAAAGCCATACAAAAGGTCAAAACAGCGATAGAGAAAGTTTCAGATTCTGATGTTCCAGTCTTGATTACCGGTGAAGCTGGAACAGGAAAGAGCATCATTGCCCGCTCAATACATAATCAGGGACCACGGAAAAACGAAGCCTTTGTAAGCATAAACTGCTCGACTATTACTGCAGATCAATTAAAGGGGGATCTGTTCGGCTATGAGGCAGGTGCAACCCCTGGGGCAATCACCCATAAATATGGATTGCTTGAAGTCGCCAATGGTGGAACTATTCTTCTTGATGAGATTGGGGAGATGGCCATGGAGTTACAGCCAACCCTATTAAATGCAATCGAAACTAAACAATTTCTTAGGCTAGGTGCACAAAAAGAAATCAGCTCTGATTTCAGATTAATAGCTTCAAGCACCCAAAATTTGCTCAGC
>Ga0233431_1002958_pt1 | contig 21874 bp, 16 predicted proteins | sample SI_118_April2016_FD_179867 | JGI IMG/M metagenome (GOLD analysis project Ga0233431, IMG submission 179867) | Seawater microbial communities from Saanich Inlet, British Columbia, Canada - SI_118_April2016_200_MG | ecosystem: Environmental > Aquatic > Marine > Inlet | place: Canada: British... | reverse complement strand
GGCATGATCTGTTTCAATCAATCCCCGATTTTTATCCAAATTAAGGATTTGAGCATCTTCAGCCAGTGCTCCCATAACCCGATATCCCTCAACCACTTCAGGCCTTAGCGGGGATTCCGCATTGCCCACTACTGCCACACGCCTTTTACCCGTTTGAATATCTATCACGGCTGAACTCAAACTATATAGTGTTGTGGCACAGGCACCAATTTGGGCACCGGTAAATCCCACATTACCAATTAAATAGGCGTTAATAAAATCAGACACCATCTCAGTCAAACTCAAGGGCAACTGTTTGGATGAAGTCCGTTTCCCTATATGCTGGGCGGTTAAATAACCTGCAGCCCCATTACCATCTAACTGTCCCATAGCACTGCCGGCATAAACGCCAATTTGTTCTGGGCGAACCTTTTCCTGAACCAACTTCCAATCGATTCCCATTGAATTCAAAGCATCGGAAGCACCTATCACCGCCAGTTGTAGTCCTCTGGGGTGATTATTGGATGGATACTGAGCAGCTGGATTAAAACCTGTTGGTAGTTGTCCGCCCGTTTTCACTAAAGCAGATTTTGTGTCTTCACCTAAAAACTCCAGATTTCCCCTGATTTCAACTGCCACTTCTTTATCGTTTAAATCTCTAAGTTCCCAATGTTCCGGTATTTCTACCGGTAAACTTTTCTTCTTAACTTTAACACAAATCGAATCCCCATTGACCGGTTCAAAAATCATTTTTTTATTAATGGCAACCTTGTCAACATCGTAAAGGTCAACACCCATTTTTCTGAGCAGGGTGTTTTGTAATATATAAGGGCCAAATTTTTCCCTGACAGTATCCGGTGAACAGGAACTGTTTTCTGAATCGATGAACTGTCCATCTTCATATTTAATTAAACCCATTAATGTTGCCAGATCCAAATATGTTTCTGAAGCAATTTGTGGTTCAAGCACATCTATGATTGTTCTGCGATAAGCATGGTGAAAGGAACCTCTCCCGGCAGAATTTATCCCCCCAAAGCCAACAATAACCGGTAAATATGACAAAACAACTCCCTCTTAATAATTAATTTTTGAAACTAATAAATAATATCATTTAGGGTTAAATAGTCTTTCTAAAGATCAAAAATGCATTATTTATTATCTTTTAATTCTGATATTATTTGCTATCAGCATAAATCTAATTCAATCAACCAAAAAATAGTTGACGAACTATTGACGGCTATTTACCATCTGCCTTTTTTTGCTAATATTTTTGCAGAAAAAAAGAATTTCTTTGATTGATAAAATAGACCAAAACTCTGGACTTATTTTTTGTGGGTGATAAATAAAAAGTTGATATTTTTTCTTGACATTTTATCTCCAACTCAGTTATCTAAATTGTTTCAGATCGCATACATTTTGATCTTAGTGGGCTAGTAGCTCAGTCGGTTAGAGTACATCTCTGATAAGGATGGGGTCGGTGGTTCGAATCCACCCTGGCCCACCATGAACAAAATGTTAGCATTAGAAAACAGATAAGCTTATTTATAGTCATGGGGGATTAGCTCAGTTGGCTAGAGCGCCTGCCTTGCAAGCAGGAGGTCAGCGGTTCGACTCCGCTATCCTCCACCATGAACCAAACGACGGACTGTATCGATAGGCGCGTAGCTCAGTGGGAGAGCACTACCTCGACACGGTAGTGGTCGACGGTTCAATCCCGTCCGCGCCTACGAAATCAATCACCTTTCAGGAGAAAGAAGATAGCCTCACCTAAACGAAAACGTCCTATTCAGAAGAAAGACACGACGCGGATCAACCAAGATATTACAGTACCAAATGTAAGAGTTGTAGATGAGGAAGGAACCCAGTTTGGAATTTTAAGCATCGCTGAAGCTTTGGAAAAAGCTCAGGCAGTCGGCTTGGACTTGGTAGAAGTAAGTCCAAAATCAGATCCGCCCGTTTGCCGAATTATGGATTACGGTAAGTATAAGTATCAGATCAGCAAAAAGTTACACGATGCGAAGAAAAAACAGGTAGTGATTAAAGTTAAAGTCATAAAAATGCGACCTAAGACAGAAGAGCATGATTTTAACTTCAAACTTAAAAATGCCAGAAAGTTCCTGAGTGATGGTAATAAAGTAAAAGTCACGGTACAGTTCAGAGGCCGGGAGATGGCATTTATTCAACTTGGTATCGATTTATTAAACCGATTTCAGGAAGCAACTGAAGACATTGGAATAGTAGAAACCAAGCCACGAGTAGAAGGGCGATTAGCTCTAATGTTTTTAGCACCCAAGAAATAGTATAAAATAAGGTTGAAAATGGCTGGTTACAAATTAAAATCAAAAAGTTCAGCAAAAAAACGATTTAATTTTACTTCAAAAGGTAAAATTAAATGTAAGCACGCGAAATTACGCCACATCCTAACTAAGAAGAGCCCTTCTATGAAGAGACGGTTAAGAGCAGCCGGGCAAATAGCCCCTGCAGATGTGCCGTCAATTAAGAGAATGCTTCCATACGGTTAATAAAGTAATTAACAACTGGTGATTCTTATGATCCGGGGATATAATTAAGATTAGATTTCATTGTACAATTTTTTAATACAATTTCAGATTTCGAGTTATCATGACTAGAGTAAAACGAGCGGTACACGCCAACAAGAAGAAGAGATCTTACTTTAAGGCAGCAAAGGGGTATCGTGGCGGAAGAAGCAGATTGCTAAGAACCGTCAAAGAAGCAGTTGATCGCGCCAGAGTCTATGCTTATAGAGATAGAAGAGTAAAGAAAAGAACCTTCAGAGCTTTATGGATTGTCAGAATTAACGCTGCAGCCAGAATATGCGGACTGAGTTATAGCAAGCTGATTCATGGATTAAAAGAGGCTAATATCGATATTGATCGAAAATCACTTTCTGATTTAGCCATCTATGATTTTGATGCGTTCAAAAACATCGCTGACGCTGCTAAAGCAAAATTGTAAGCCACCAGCCAAATAAAAGGAACATAGTCCAGCTTATGAAGCACTATGTTCTTTTTCTTCTTTTACCTGCTCCAACTCCGTTATTTTTCTATTAATCGAATCCAATTGCATTTGGAGTAGTTTAATTTCAATTTGAGCTTTGGTTTTATTTGCTAATCCCCGAAAGTCTGTCTTTAGCTCATTAAGCGTCTCTTTTACAAACGCCTGAACATTTTCTGAATCCTGATATTTTTCAATCCAATCTCCGATTTTTGAATCCAGCAAACCTGCTAATTTTGCAATATCTTCCTCAATTTTGTCTTTTGAATAATCCATCATTTTTTTTTAAGAATTAAAAATGTGTTTTAAGACATTTTAAGTTTTTAATCCATCATAATATATAAAAAAAATCCTACTTAAACTTCAAAATTTCTTTTTCCTCTTAGTGTATGTTTTTCAATTCTATTTCGTAAATCCCAATATAACAATCGTCAATGGTATTGGCTTAATTCCAAATTGAATAAATGCCTCAGTTATTTTTTTACATGTTCCCTGATTTTATAATCTAATTAGAATGACATTCACTATCACCCAATCAGCTAAAAATTTTCAAATTCCCTTGAAAGAAGTTGAAAGTCCGATTAGTATTGCAGATTAAGATTTCAATTAACCCTCAAATTATTTATTCAAATCCCCATATTTGGTTTTTAATTCATGTACGGACAAATTAAAGAGCTCGAAGAAAAGATACAAATTGAAAGTGAAAAACTGGCTGCGATTGAACAGGAAATCAGCAAGGCAGTCATTGGACAGGAATATATGATAAAAAGATTGATCATCGGCCTTTTAAGCGGTGGTCATATTTTACTGGAAGGCCTACCGGGATTAGCCAAAACATTAGCGGTTAACACTTTGTCTCAAACGATTGCCGCTGATTTTAATCGCATTCAATTTACACCGGATATGTTGCCGGCTGATTTAGTCGGAACCAATGTTTTTAATCCCAAAGAAGGATCTTTCACACCTAAAAAAGGACCAATTTTTACGAATATAATTTTAGCTGATGAGATTAACCGGGCACCGGCAAAAGTTCAAAGTGCCTTATTGGAAGTCATGCAGGAAAAACAAGTTACTTTAGCCGGACAGACTTACACATTGGAAAAACCCTTTTTAGTACTGGCGACCCAAAATCCAATTGAACAGGAAGGAACCTATCCACTACCTGAAGCACAGGTGGATCGTTTTATGATGAAACTGAAAGTTACTTATCCGGAAAAACAGGATGAACGTAAATTATTAGATTTAATCACCTCCTTTTCCCAAACACCAAATATTCATCAGGTTATTTCAAAGGAACAAATTCTGGAAATCGGTAACCTTGTCAAAGATGTCTATATTGATGATAAAATCAAAGACTATATCGTCGACATTGTAGATGCCAGTAGATTTCCTGATAAATATAATCTGGAATCTTTAAAACCATTAATTGAAATCGGTGCTTCACCCCGGGCTACCATAACGCTTGCTATTGCAGCCAAAGCCTATGCCTTTTTAAATGGGAAGGGATTTGTAACACCACAGGATATTAAATTAATTGCTCCTGATGTTCTTAGACATCGTATTATCATCTCCTATGAAGCCGAAGCAGAAGAAAAAACCTCGGATGATATCATACAAATCTTATTGTCAGAAATACCTGTTCCTTAAATTAGCCTCAGCCGGAAATACACTCTTTTTTTCCTGGGTGTTCCGGCGCTATCCCAATTTTTAAAGACCCTCTTTAGACACAAACTGCCATCTAAAAAAGCAATTCAAATTAAACAATTGAAAGATTGAAAGTGATTTGTTAATTTGAAGTCAACAGCTTTTTCACTCGCTCAAATGGTAATATCTCTTTCGATTATTCCCAAATGGCTACCTACCGCTTTTACCAAATTCGATCATTAAAATCACAGGAGTATCATAACGGTTTGCGGCAAGTGACACTAAACTGCGAAAACAACCCGCAAATTTATTGTTTTATTTGGATAAATGAAGCAGAAGAGTTCGAACACATACAATTTGTCTTCAATGAAAATATTATTGAATGGTTCAAAGGGAGAGGGATAACCATCGGTCAAACCAATCGGAAAATGTATGACTATCCGTCTAAACCTGGGTATCAAAAAGGATCACGCACGATTCATGCAACTGACAATACGTCTATCATGGAGGAAGGAATTGATATCATTAGTGATTCAGAATTCCCGGACGACTTTCAACACACGATCCAGACAAAGATAGCGATCAAAAAGTCGGTTAATATAGATTAGCGACCTGTTTCGCATAATCCCTATTTTGTTTCTCCAGTTTAATGCGCGTCGATAATAAATAGGTAAAAAGGACAAAAAGACAACAGATACTAAAAATCAACATCAGCAATAATGGTTTATCAATCGCCTGTTTTTTGGTTGAGAGTATTGTTGAAGTTTGATGCAGCGTTCGCCACCAAACCACTGATAAATGAATCAGAGGAATATCCAACGTTCCAATGATAGCAATGATGGCGCATATTCTTGCCTGCTGTTCCCCCGGATCAGTGAATTTTCTAAGCAATAGATAGCCGCAGAAAATCAAAAACAACACCAGCGTCAGTGTTAAACGCGCATCCCAGGTCCAGTAAGTATTCCAGGTTGGTTTCCCCCAGATAGAACCTGTGATTAATGCCAATCCACAAAATACCGCCCCTAATTCCATGGCTGAGAAAGCAATAATATCCAATATTTCCTTTCTTTTCCACAAATATCCAATTGAGCAGATGAAGGCGATCGTCAAGGCCAGGTAAGTCGTTATAATTGATGGCACATGGATATACATAATTTTTTGAGTGATTCCCATGCTTGATTCTGAAGGTGCCCAAAAGAATATCAAACCAATCATCAAACCAATCAGCATAATACTTAGTAGTCTTAATACCCGAAATAGCATCTTGTTCCTTCCAATAAATCCAATTAAATCTCCATCACATACTCAAATGTTAAATATGAGACAACTAAGAAAATAATATCAAATCCAATCAGCAGTTTAATCCAATCGGTGACATTGCTAAAAGAACCATCCACCAGTACAACCTGGGTGATCTTGACACTGGCTAATAAAAGCGGGACCAGTAAGGGAAACAGCAAAATAGGTAAAATGATTTCTTTAAAGCGTACATCTACTGTTAAAGCACTCAGCATCGTTCCCAGGGATGAAAAACCGATGGCTGTTATAAAACTCAATAAAAATAGTTCAAAAAAATTATTAAGAAACGGACCATAAAACAGTAAGCTAAAAACCGGAATTACCAATATTTGGATGAGTAATATAAAACAAACATTCCAGCCCATTTTTCCTAAAAAAATAGCACCACGACTAATTGGAGCAAGTAATAATGACTCCAAACAAAAATTATCTTTTTCGATTTGAAAAGATTTATTCAAACTGAGTATACCGGCCAGCAAAAAGGTTACCCAGAAGACACCAGGGGCCAGCAAGGCATGGCTTTTATCATCTGCGGGTAGTGCAAATGCAAACACCATAATAACAATTATTGAGAAAAAAAGCATGGCAAAAATATTCTCCATACTTCTCAAATCAAGCACTAAATCTTTAAAAAATATCGTGATACTATCTTGAAATAGCTTCATACTGTCAGTGATTTATATTTTTGAAGTAAAGAGTCACAGGAATAATCTTTTGCTTTCAATTGATCTTTAATTTTGCCTTGTTTTAATACCAGAATCTGATCACAACATTCAAAACATGTTTCTATTTGATGACTAATCATTAAAATGGTTCCACCATTTTGTTTAAAACCTGTTAAAAACCTGTTGAAAAACTCACAGGAATCATAGTCTAACCCTGTATATGGTTCATCTAAAAGCAAAACTTCAGGTTCGTAAACCATTAATTTTGCAATATTCAAGCGTTTCAGCATCCCGCTACTGTATGTTTTCACCGCAATAGATGAAACTCTCATCAACCCTGTTTCCTTCAAAGCCTTATTAATTTTATCTTTATGATTTTTCACAGCCCGTAGACGGGAGAAAAAACGCAAATTTTCTGCAGCAGAAAGTTCATTATACAAATGATTGGAATGAGAAATCATTCCGATTGATTTTCTCAATTGATTCGGACATTTTTCGGTTGGAATACCACTCAGCAGAACATTACCCTTCGAGCTGTGGATTAATCCACTTAAAATCTTTAATAGGGTTGTTTTTCCAGAACCATTTTTCCCAAGTAGTAAGGTTTGCGTTCCCTTAAAGAGCTCAAATGAGACACCTTTCAAAATAGACCGATATCCAAAGTTTTTATAAACATCAACAAGTTTTATAATCGGGGGGTCCAAGTGTGTGTTCAAATTATAACTCCCTGGTATTATATTTCATTTGGAAAATATTTTTCCATTAACTGCTCTTTAATTTTAGGATACAGATCTCTGAATTCAGTGACGTGATCTGAAAACTCGGAATAGTCAAAATCCTCTAAACCACGAATAATTCTTAAATGGATACTATCTTTAACCAGACAGAATTTTGAGCTTTTAACATGGTGAGCATTCATAACCAACAAATCTTCAAATAACCGATCTTTTTCTTCAGGAAGGTGATCCAGTAAAACAGCATCAAAAATACACAATAACGAAGTAATAATAATATTAAATAAATACCGCTCTTCTTTAACCGACCAAATATTGTTTCTGATGCGGATTACTTCTTTATCTGACTCGGTGAAGAACTGATTGGTATACTTTTCGATCAGCTGCTCTACCTGTTTGTCAGAATTATCATCATAGGCGTTATTTTGTTTCATAAGTATTTGAATTTGATTCTGAGATAATAATTAAAAACCATGAATATATCATATACTTTTAGTGAGTTATCATTTAAAAAACAAGTATTTATATTTATCTGTGCCTTTAACGAACATCACCTGACGTAATTGGCCCAAAGAATTTAATAATATTTAACATTTTCACTTTAAGCAATGGCTGTATTATGATAATAGAGTGATTAGTTTTATTATTGTTGACAGGTGTATCTTACAATAAATAAAGTGACAACAGCAAAATTAACATTTAAGAGCAGTGCCAGGTAAATTAATTTTATCAATCAGACTAGTTTCACGATCGCTAAAACTTAAATATTTGTGTATTAAATAGAGGACAATATGGCTCGAAATTCAAAAACAAAAGGCCCAAATTATATCCATCCTGAAAAAGCAAGTGCTGTTGGCTCCAGAAACAGTATTAATCGTGACGATAGGAACGAATATGAAGAAGCACAATTAGTTATTGATGAGCAAATAGATAAAATTATCAATCATATCTCTGCTAAGCTTCCACCTGAAGTATTGGAAAAAATTCATGTTGGAGGTACCGTTAAGGAAGTATTACATAGTTACCTCAATCAAGGTTACCAAAATATGTTTAACCGATATTTGGTAACCGCTGAAGATGAAATGGCCAAAAAATTCAGAAATCTGATTGATAAGGAAGAGGCCAGAAACCTAAATCATTATACTTCCAGGGAAGTACCTGATTTACTGGAATCAATTGGTGGTGTGGATCGTTTTAACAGTGGGCCCATGGAACGTTCAATGGTCAATATTTTTGGACATTTACAGGGACACGTTCAAAAAGGCGTTTATGATGTTGAACACAACACTAATAAGCTACTGAGGGAAAAAAGTGATGTTGGTGCTTTTGTTAGTGACAATAATTCTTACGCCATTGTTAAGTGTTATCTCAGAAATAATCCTTTAAAGCCGGAAACTGTAACTGATATCAGTCTGGGTGTTAATGTCATCGAATCAGAATTGCTCAAGCCAATTTATCATTATCAAACCGCTTCCGAAGTTATCATTAAGGATATCGTATCACAGCATATCTTAAAGCTGGTTGATAAAGAAGTTGATGCCATTAATCATCAATTAATCGAAGAAAACCAGCAGGAATTAACTGATGGCGATGCTGTCGTCGAAAAACTAAAAAAACTGGAAAATTTTATCAGCTTTGATGATCAAGGTGAAAATGCGCCAAAGTATGATTTTGTTGCTGAAAAATTTTTAAATGCTATTCAGGGACTGGGCCCCGAAATTGAGGCAATGGATTATGATCCTCTAAGTGTCAAAGAAAATGTTTATGAAATTGTCGAAGGTGAAAACATCAGAAATGAAGGTTTTAATTCTGCTGTTAAAATACTAACCAGTATTTTAGACCATTCTCAGATGGGCTATCAACATATTGAAAATTTTAAAAACACCCGTAAACTGGTAATCAGAGAATATGCTGATATCAATCCTACCCTTCTTCCAGATGAAAGATATTCTGTAACACTGGCTTATTATGATGATTTGCAACTCAGAAAAATGCGAACAGCCTATTGTCAGCAACTCGATGAATTTAAATCAGAAGCTGAAAAAATCTGGAAAGTATACGATAAAATTTTCCTTATGGAAAAACAAGTTCAGGGCATCATTGACTTTGAAGATGTTGCTACCCGATACACGAATTCAGGTAACAAACCGACCGGCGGTTGGTTCAGCAAAAAAGTGGAAACAATTACGACCGAACCCGATAAATTATGGGATGAAATCTCATTTATTATGCCGGAAAGAAGTAATCGGGAAAATATGAATGAAACATTTAAAGAGCAGTTTGTTTATATCAATCGGCAACTGTCTCTAATCAGAGATCGGTTAAAGGAACTCTACCACTGGGATAATCCTAGTGATAGAATTATTATGGAACAGCGGCTGGATTTTCTGGAGGATAGTTTTAACGAGTTTGGCCAGCAGTACAATCCATTCCATCTACAAGCCGGATTAGTGATTGAAATTAAAGTTTCAACCATTAAACGAAAAGAGATAACCATGAATGGTATTAGTCTGGTATTAAATGATTTTATTAATCGAATTTCCCATGGCTTCTCAGATCAGTCTTTGGCCAGCTACAGCAAGCAGAAAGTGCTTGATCAAAATGCAGCCGAAAGTATGTTTACAACTGAAGTTAATGAATCCGTGCAGATTTAATCATTGAATCTCTGGTTAAAAATCAATCCTCAAAACCGGTAACTGTATCAACAATTACCGGTTTCCACCTACTGTTCATTTCCAATATCAATCACCATCCAAAAGGTCTGCCATGAGCAATAATGATATTTCCGGTAATTTACCCGGTTGGGATATAGATATCACGCGTATGTATTCGATATCCCACAGCATTCTGGATGAAATGAAAAAAGGGAGTCATTTTGCTGATTATGTTAACCAGTTAGTTAAATCAGAAACGATTTCCAGCGAATCAATCCCGGTGTTAGCCAGCCAGCTTTTATATAAAAAGTTAGACTTTAAATATCTGTCGTTTAACCTGGAAACAATTCCAGACTGGAAGTTAATTTATCAAAAAATTTCCAAATTCGGTTTATTTGATATCGTTGTTAATTATCATGATCAAAGACATGGCTGTATTCTGATTAACCCGTTTCAGAAAGAGCATTGGGAAGCCATCGAGGCCTTTGATGCTAACGAACTGGTGGTTATTGCCGTTAAAGCAAAAGTCAAAGCCGTGGCAGATGTTGAAGATATCATGCTTAATATCATTAAGAAAATGTTTTTTAATGAACTGGATATCGATGACTCAGACTATAAGAAGCTTTCTACGTTATGCAGTCAACATTCAAATGAAAAACCGGATGAAAATCGGTTTGAACCGGCAAATGAACCAGCAGCGACTGAAAAAGAAGAAAAACCGTTACAAAAAACAATTAAAAATACCATTAAATATAAAGTACAAGTGACCAACGAACTTTTTCACAATGGTAATGTCGAAGCCTGGAAAAATATACTGGAAAGTTACCAGAAAAAATACACTGGCAACCGTGTTACGATTTTTTACGACGGAGAAATGGTTAATAATATCAATAGCTTATTTAAATGGGGTAAAGTCAAAGTCGGCAACATTATCTTCTTTTCAGTCAAAGGGGATAATATCAAAGAAATCGCCAGATTAAAACAATATTTGTCCCAGGGCGCAAGTCCTCTTTTCAAACATTTTATCAAAAAAAATCCAGGAGCGGTCCTCAGACTGTTTTAAATATTATGGCAATAGTTATTGATATTCATAAACCGGTAGAGCCTGAAAGGCTGGAGAAGATACAGGGCCGTTTAACACCTGTAGATATGAACTTTATTAATATGGCTTTGAATGAAATTCCACTCTCCCCTGGTTTTATTATTCCGATTACAGAATCAATTTTATCAGACAAACCTAAATTCAGACAGCAGTTGTCAACAAAACTTAGCTTACTGGAACAAGTGACTAACAAAAAGTTAGGTGCATCCAGTAATCCTTTGTTACTTCGCTTATCCCGGTCAAGTAGTATGAAAGAAGCTATCGAACCTTGTCTGGACTATGTCGGAATTACTGAAAAGCTGATTAATTCAGCTAACAAAGCAGATAAAGAGGAAGGTTTATATCAACTTTTCAATCGTTATATTGAAGATTATGCAGAACGGACCCAGAAAAAACCGGTTTCATCAACAATATCTGATCCTAAAGAAAAAAACAAAGAGTACCTGAATACCGTTTTTGAGCCATTCAAAGCAGATCCCAAGCGTCAATTGGAATCCGCCATGCTAAACCTGGCTAAATATCACCTGGAAAGTGACAAGGATACCATGGGCCGCCGGTCTCTGATTCTGCAAGTCGTGGAGTCTGATCTGGTTGGAACCGTTAAAACCCATGAACAATTATGTATTAGAGATATCCATAGTGGTGAAATCAAAAGCGAGGCCTTGGAGTTGGAGAGGCTTGATGTTGAAAAAATAATCGATATTAATTCAAAAGTTGAACGCTATTTTCTGGACGCATGTACCATCGATTTTTATTTGAATGATTCAGGCCTGCAGGTTCTTAATGCGGATATTGCAAGCAATAGAACCGTTAAAGCAAAATTAAATTTATTATGCGATCTTTATCGTAATGAAACCATCACGGCCAAACAGATGGTCAACAACCTGAATCGGCCTGAGCTTAGAAATTTATTGCTGCCAATTATAAACGAATCATCCATCAGGGAGCTAAAAAGTATTACTGCCGGAATTGCGGGCGCACCTGGAGCAGCTGCAGGACGAGTATTTTTTAGCACAAAAGCTTTACTTGAATATTTTTGGGAGGAGAAACCCAAAGGTAGAACAGCCAGGGTAATACTACTAAAAAGTGCCACTTATGGTGAAGATGTCCAGGCGATTGAGCTGGGACAGGGTGTGATTAGTAGTGAAGGTGGTTACAGTTCCCATGCACCCGTGGTGGCCAGATGTCTGGGAAAACCAGCCGTGATTATTCCTGATATAAAATATTTCGATGCTTATGTTGAAATTGGTGATATCCAGGTTAAAGAAGGCGATTATTTGACAATTGATACCTCCAATTACGCAGAACCTAGATTATATGTCGGAGACGCAAAACTTGAAAAACCGGACCTGAACCACGAAAATTTAAAGACTTTCCTGAAAGCCAGCAAAACCTTTATTCCTAACACAAAAATCATGATCAATGCCGATACACCGGCTGAAACTGAGATGGGTATTAATCTGGGTGCTGATGGTATAGGATTATGTCGAACTGAGCATATGTTCTTAAGAGAAGATCGCTTAAAACTATTTCAGACACTCATCATCGCCGAAAATACCGAAGAGAGAATGGTGGCGCTGGAGAAGATTTACCCGATGCTTGAATCCGATTTTTCAGAACTTTATAAAATCCTGAATGGCTTACCGATCACCATTCGATTGCTGGATGCCCCCTTACACGAATTTGTTCCAAAAAATGAAGGCGAGTTAGAGCAATCAGTTCAGCATATTACTTCTGTTTATCCGAATTTATCGGGCCAGGAAATTGAAAGACGGTTTAACCGACTAGCAGAAGTGAACCCGATGCTGGGACATCGAGGTTGCAGAATTGGAATCTCTTTTCCTGAAATTTATGAAATGCAGATCAGAGCCATATTAAATGCCGGGTTTAAAGTTTATTCAGAAAATGAACTGAAATCAAATATCAGGATCATGATCCCCTTCGTAATGTCAGAAAGAGAATTAAATATTATTAAAAATGGAAAGAACATCCACGGTAAAAAATCTGATGGTATTAAAGGGATCACCCAGAATTTATTAACTCAACACGGCTTTAAAAAGCTACCGTTTGGATTGAAAGTCGGTGTTATGATTGAACTGCCTGCTGCGGCCAAAAATGCCAGAGAATTAGCCAGATATGCTGAATTTTTCAGTTTTGGTAGTAATGACTTAACACAAACAGTAATGGGGATATCCAGAGACGATATCAACTCATTTTTACCGTCGTATACTGAAGCAGATGTATTGGATAATGATCCTTTTCAAAAACTGGCAGGACCCGTGAAGGATACCATCAAAGAAGCCGCTTATTTTGGAAAGTTGATTCGACCAGATCTGGAAATTGGTTTATGCGGTGAGCAAACTAGAACACCTGATGATATCAAATTCTATTTAGATCAAAATTTCAACAGTGTTTCCAGTTCACCCCTAAACATCCCGCTAGTGATCCAGAATATGGCTCTATATACTCTGGAAAATTAAATTTTTATCAAAATCGTTTCTCTATTTTGGAAAAGCGATTTTGAAAACATCATCGTATGTCTTGGCAAAAAAGACTTCAATCTTATCTTTCAGGTGGTCTGGAAGCTCAAGATAATCCTTTCTATTTTGTTCAGGAACGATGATCTGTTTCAAACCCGACCGCCTGGCAGCAATAATCTTTTCTTTCAACCCCCCAATTGGTAAGACTTCTCCAATCAGTGTTAATTCTCCCGTCATCCCCAGTTTTGGAATCACCGGCTTATCTAACAGCGATGAGATCAAAACAGTGGCCATGGTAACACCGGCAGATGGTCCATCTTTCGGAGTAGCGCCTGCGGGAACATGCATATGGATAAAATATTTTTTAAAAAACTCAGGATCTCCACCAAATTTTTCAGCATTCGCTACCACATAACTATAGGCAATTTCAGATGATTCTACCATCACATCACCTAATTGTCCGGTTTGTTTCATGCCTTTCTGGTGGGATATTATCCTGGAAGCTTCAATAGATAGTACAGCTCCCCCCATACTTGTCCACGCTAATCCAGTAGTGATACCTACTTTTCCTTCTCCCAATAACTCATCTTTTTCAAAAATCGGACTCTTTAAATACTTTATAATATTTTCGATACCAATATTGAATTTCTGATCGATATTTTTCTCTACAATCTCCATAGCTACTTTTCGACAAATCTTCTTGATCAGATTTTCCAAATTACGAACACCGGCTTCTCTGGCATAACCATTAATTATTTTTTTGACAGCAGGATCGGTGATATTAAACTGCTTTGCTGTTAAACCATGTTCTTTCCGTTGCTTGGGAATTAAATATCGTCTGGCAATCTTCTGTTTTTCCTTGGTAATATACCCACTCAAACGAATGATTTCCATTCTGTCTAACAGTGCGGGAGGAATAGTATCTAACTGATTGGCAGTGGCAATAAATAAAACTTTTGATAAGTCAAACGGTACATCCAGATAGTGATCTACAAAAGTTGCATTTTGATCAGGGTCCAAAGCTTCCAACAGCGCACTGGCGGGATCTCCGTGAAAACTGTTTCCAATCTTATCAATTTCATCCAGCATTATGACTGGATTAGCAGATTTAGTTAATTTTAAAGCCTGAATAAACTTTCCAGGGAGTGCTCCGATATAGGTTCTACGATGGCCTTTAATTTCAGCCTCATCCCGCATTCCACCAACAGAGAAACGATAAAATTTCCTACTTAAAGCCCTGGCAATAGACTTGCCGACAGACGTTTTTCCAACTCCCGGTGGCCCTACAAAGCAAAGAATTGTCCCGGCAATTTTTTTCTTTAACTTTAAGGTCGCAATAAATTCCAGGATGATCTCTTTTACGTCATCCAGTCCGTAATGATCAGCATCTAATATACCGCGCGCTTTTTTAATATTCAAATTATCATTCGAAAAAATCCCCCAGGGCAGGGAAGTGATCCAATCCAGATAACTTCTGGAGACATTAAATTCAGGAGATTGAATATCCAATAATGATAGCTTATCCATTTCTTCCCGAAACCGTTCCTCAGCTTCTTTGGGGAAATTCAGCTTTTTTGCCTTCTTTTCGAGTTTTTCAAATTCCTGGGTTTTTTCATCTTTAGAAAGGCCCAGTTCTTTTCGAATCTCTTTCAGTTGTTCCTTTAAAAAGAATTCGCGCTGGTGTTCCGAGATTCGTTCTTCAATACGTTTGGAAATATCTGCCTGTAATTTACTTAATTCCAGCTCTTTTTTGATCAATAACAGTGTTTTTCCCAACCTTTTTAAGATAGAGGTAGTAGATAAAATAGATTGCAGTTCATCCCGTTTAGCAGTTGTTAAGGTTGCTGCAAAATCCGCTAATCGACTGGGATCATCCAAACTAATTTGATTAACGAATTGATTCAACTCCTCTTTAATCAGTGGGTTTAATTGAATGAGTTCCTTCATATTCGTGAGAATTTCCCGACTATACGCACGAATTTCATCATTAATTTTAAGTTTTTTTGGTTTTAAATATTCAACCTTGGCCAACATGATTTTAGATTTCGTTTTAACTGGTTTTGTAATTTTTATTCTTTCCAGCACATCCAATAATACCTGACTACTCTTTTCATCCTGCGAAAAAACTTTTGCGATTCTGGCCACGACACCATATTCATGTAGATCTTTTATTACTGGTTTTTCGAGATCAAAAGAATCTTTGCTCAGTACAATTCCGATATATCCTGGCTCAGATTTTTGAGCGATCTTCAAGGTTTTTTGATACAGTTCCCCTTCAACGACCAGTGGAATCACCATATGAGGAAACAAGGGGCGATGCTGGACGGCAATTATTCCTAATTGATCCGGTAATATTTCAATTTTTGGAATGAGTTGAGAGAAGGCTCCCTCAGCAATGACAGTGTTCTTATCATTAATATTAATAGTTTCAGAACCATTTGCTTCCGTAATAACTTCAATTTCAACTTCCGGAATTTCCGCTTCGTTAATCGAACCATCATTTTCATTGTCTTCAGATAATTCTTCTTCAATGATATCTTCTTTTTTATCTTTTTTATTACTCATTATTTTTTACTGTAATCTAGTTATATTAAACGGGTTCAGTTAGTATAAATTATTAAGAAACTGTTCCTATTTCAATGGAATATCGGAACATTAAGTTGATCATAACACATGGCAGGTAAAATACCAAATTTGAATTCAGGTTCATCTAATTATCTAAGGGTATTTTGAAAAGATAGCAACAGCAAAAATTGAATCTATCAAAGATTATACAGGTTTAACAAAAAAAATACTAAACTTGATTTTCTAATTTGACAAACAATTACTATATGATTATATTTTTAAATTGATTGAGATTCCCCGATAACTCAGTTGGTAGAGTAGGCGGCTGTTAACCGCCCTGTCGCAAGTTCGAGTCTTGCTCGGGGAGCCAACTTCACAATCAAATGTTTCATAGTTCCAGACACTCCTCGATAACTCAGTTGGTAGAGTAGGCGGCTGTTAACCGCCCTGTCGCAAGTTCGAGTCTTGCTCGGGGAGCCAACCTCATTTTATTCTTTCCACTCCGTTTGTATTATTGTTCCCTGCTAAGCCCTTTTTTCTTCGATTTAATCTCATTTGCAGTTGTTGGTAATCTCATTTGCAAACAAGATATTACCAGTTATCTAAGATAAAAATCTGATTTGGTTCCTGGACAGATTTCCTAAGTGGAGAAAATTCGGCGATTCTTGAGAAATAAAAAAGGTGTCATTGGCTTTTATCCCAATGATTCCACAAGGGTGATCATGGAGACTTAATTCAAATGGTTTTTGGGGGTTCATTACAGATCAATTTTTCATCTGTAATGAAATTCATTTACTGCATAATTGTATGCCACAATTCTTCTTCAACAGAATCCTTAAATTGACAACCAATTTTATAGTTAAATCCGTCTGGAACACATCGTCTGGCAATAATTTCAAAATCCATAACTAATGTTTCATCAGCGGCCTGATATTTTATTGCTGCAGTAATTTCCTGGTTAACTTCAAATGCGATTTCACTGATAAAACTTAAGCCGCCCGCTGAGTAATCTTGTAATTTATAAGTGCTTTCTAATTTATCATCAACAATTATAATATTACCTTTTGCCTTAAAACGTTCGTGCTTTCTAATCCTCTTATAGTAATCTTCAGTATTTTCAAGTTCAGTTTCTTCGAACGGGTAGTCATCATCCAGAAATGTGATTAGTAATTCTGTATTGTTTTTTATTTTAGCAGACTCAAGCAGTTTTATTTTTCCTTTTTCATAGGTAGCTTTAATCGATAACATATTTCTCCGTTCTGAATTAAATAAGTGCTGCTTTTCCAATCGTGTTAGAAGCTAGAAGTCAAAGTTATTAACGGTGACAATATCAAGAATCTATGAATCAGTATACAATTATTACCCGATTTATTGAAAAAAGATGCCTCTAAAAAAAAATTAGAGTAAGAAATTATAACTAATACAATCCACTGACATTTCCAGGCCATTATACTCATATCTATGGTTTTTATTGGTAAAGCTAAAACCGTGTATCCAATGATATTGATTAAAAACAGCCAGACCTTATCCCTGTTTTTTGTAAATGGTTATTTTATTAAATTCCCGATTCACTTCAAATCCATTTTGGAAAACGGTTAAATAAGGACTCAAAGCCGCTGGTTTTTGATTAATTTTTTCAATTACCAGTGATCTCTTAGGTTGAAATTGCCTAAATAAGAGATGTTGCAAAGGGTCAAGGCAACTTTGAATACCAGGGTGGTTAAGATCGATATGAAACACAATGCTTTTTCCAAAATTGGTAATCGTTGTCAGTAATTTTGAACCTTTTATAACAAGATAGTTTCCGACAACTCGTCTGGGAAGCTTTTGTTTGAAAGGGTTCAACCCGGTCCCACATAATGAAACAGGATCACAGGCATTAAACCAGACAATTTGATCCTGATTAATCTGCGTTTGAAGTTTTCGAAAAGCCTCATGGGAAATAAATTGCAGTCCGGGGATATCATCAAAAAAGCGACCACTGAGGATTTCTCCTGATAATTCCATTAATCTTAAAGACCTGAAAATGGAAGCCCATTGCAAGGGAGGTAATTCCTTTTTCAATAACTCCTTAAAAATAATCCCATAACGTTCTAACAGTAATCTAACACGCTCTTTTTTGATATCTTCTAATTCAATCAAATCATGTTCAACACTATTTTTTTCTACCACCAACCATTTTCCCGCATCCGGGCGACTATTTTTCCAGGCAGTAAAACTCGACCCACGCCTGTTTTTTCTACTTTTTCGACCGGTACTATTAGTAGCAATTGTAGATGAAATCTTGAAATTCGTTTCAATCCCTTTTCTTAGTACCTGATAGCTTTCATTTGAGAGATTACCCTTCCAAACATAGTTCCAGAGTTTTTCTGCTAATACTTGCGCACTTAAACGGGTTTCAGTCATTAAATGGGAAAAATCAAATCGGTTTCCCCGGTCAAAAATTTTAAGCCATTCCTCTTTATTTGACTTGCTTAAGTGATTATCATGGAAGATCAATTGACGATCAGCTTTAAAATATAAAACGACCTTTTTCGAAGCAGCCCCCTGCCATATCAGATCAGTTTCCAGGAAAATCTCATCTAACCAGAATTTTTGATATCCAATGATTCGGGATGGCAATATATCGGACTCCCACTGTGCTGCCGACAAATGGTAACCATTGAGCTGATTTAATACCTCATAAACCGCATCAACATTATTTTCATGTAGCCCGATATTTTGAAAATTCAATAAAAAATGCTGTAGGTAATGAATTGGTAATGTTTGAAAATCTGGAATTGCCGCCTTTCTGGCCATTCTAAGTAAAATCTCAAAAACTTCCTGATCACAGATATATACTCTTGAATCGTCTTGAATCAATTCACCCTGCACCACAGACTTTTTATCCTGTTCTCCATCGAAAACTTCCACCATTAATTCTTCATTATGCTTCCAGATATTTAATTCAACCCGGTCCAGGGATATAGGGCCATAGAACTGAAACCAATCCTGAAAGAGTAAAAGAGCGGATTCCAACACACTGTTATTCTGATGATTCAACTTCAAATTAAAAGGATTTTGAATGATTTCACCATTTCCCAGTTTTATTACTTCAAAATAATGGTTTAATTCGATACAATTTAATAGTTTAGGTAATATCTCTAAAGCAACAATCCATGATTTCCCGTGAACATCTGTTAGAAAAGTAATTTTTTTGTTAATATCATTTACCCAGATCATTGGGTCCAGATCGTGATCTCTTTGAATACAGTTTAACAATTGATCCCATTCTGACTCTGTTAGGAAAATTCTCTCCTTTATCCAATCCAACAAATCCCTTTGCGAAGCGGGTGAATAACCAGGGTATAGGCGATGACGTTTCTCCTCATATTTCTTTATGATACTATTGGGGATCTTCGGGCGGTTTTTAGCATCAAAAATAATTTCCTGAATCAGGCTGCTTTGAGTATCTGAAGTCCTGTCACTTAAAGGAGCGTCATCTTCATACATATATTTACTGATTTGTTGAAAAGCCATATTTTTGCCCATCGGTGAGGGGACCGAAAGATGACAAGTTGTCCAGCGAATTATTCCCTGATCTAGTTCCTCTAGTAATTTTTTTAAGCTATCCAGGTCAAAATCATCTTTTAAACAGGATCTCCAAGCTTCCAGAGTAATTGGGAAATCAGGATATTTAAATACAGCCTCCATCAGTTTTTGAGACCGCAGACGGCTCATCCACAGCGGTAGTCTTTCATTAAATTTTCGTTTTGGCAGTAATAAAGCTCTTCCTGCTGCTTCGCGAAAACGGGCGCCAAAATAATTGGTTCCTTCCAGTCTACGTCTCAGTAGTCTATTTAATTCTGTTGATTTTACGAGGCTTAACAAAACCTCTGGCTTGATTGGATGGGGCAAAATAAAAACAATACTATCGTTTCCAGCGAAGATCTCCAGTCGTTCTCCGAATTTTTCTTCCCAGGCGCAATCAATGGCCATCGCATAGGGACGATTAATCTGTCCTCCCCAAAAAGTATGAATAATTACCTGATTGCCCGGTGCTGAATCCGGACCTACCTTAACATACTCTACTAAAATATGGTATCGATGAGGTAATGGTTTTTGGCAGGCCTCTTTTTGACTATTCAAATAATGAATTAAGAGTTTCGCTGCTGGAGCTTCCAAACAATAATTTTTCTCCAAAAAAGATTGATAATTCGATTGCTTCAGGTTCGTTTCTGCTTCTTCCAAAAAATAGCCAATTTTTTCAGAAAAAGCAAAATTACGATTCTGATCTTCAGCCCTCCAAAATGGTGCTGCCATAGTACCGGGTCTGGCTGCAGAAACAAAGACATCATTATGGGTAATTCTTTCAATTTTCCAATTTTGGGTGCCGAGTGTAAAAATCTGACCAATTTTGGCTTCCCAAACAAACTCTTCATCTAAATCACCAATTAAACTACTTTTATCACTGGTTCTAAGGGAATAGTTCCCACGGTTTGGAATTGTACCACCAGATAAATACAAGCTTAGCAAGGCACCTTTTTTAGCAACAATGCTATTATCGATTCGATCAATAGAAACCTTTTGTTTCAGCTCTTTAATACGGCTATCAGCATAACGTCCTGCCAACATATTAATAACCAATTCATACTGTTTCCAGGTTAGAGCATTATAAACAAAACTACATCTGATTTGGTTAAACAACTCATTAATATCCCAAGTTTCTGTTCCCGTCATAGAAATGATAATCTGTGCCAGCATATCCAAAGCACAGATTACTGGTTTGACAGGTTCAACCTCCTTATTTCCCATAGCCTTAGCCAGGACAGCTGATTCCAGGAAATCCAAAGCGTGGCTGGGGTATATAGTTCCGACACTATTTTGATTGACCTGGTGTCCGGCGCGTCCGATTCTCTGAATAGCGGAAGCTGCGGATGGTGGAGATTGAATCAGTACCACCTGATCCAGATTACCGATATCGATCCCTAATTCCAATGAGCTGGTTGCAACAATCGCTCTCAATTCACCAGCTTTCAGTTTTTTTTCTACTTCAAAGCGAATTTCCCTTGAAAGAGAACCATGGTGGGCATAAGCAATGGGATAAGGCTCTTGTCGATTTATTTTAAAGGTAATTTTCTCAGTTAAACGCCGGCTATTGGTAAAAAACAGTGATGATTTATTTTTAGCAATAATTTTTTTAAAATCATCGACCATAGCATCCCAAATACCATCAGCCACATCTTCGTCATACTTATTATTCGGACAGTTGATAGAAACATCATATTTTTTTTGAATACTACTGGTTAATATTTTTACCGTTCTTTTTTGGTAAGCCGGGTGATGCATATTCCCATTATATTGATAGCCACCAATGAAATCGGCAACAGTTTCTAACGGGTTTACAGTTGCAGAAAGTGCCAATCGCTGAAATTCCCCTGATAACAAAACCAGTCTTTCGACAGCCGTAATCAAATGAACACCTCTTTTTGAGTCGACCAGAGCGTGTATTTCGTCCAGAATGATTGTCTTAAGGTTGGTTAATATTAATCGCGAACGCGGGGAACTTAATAATAAATTTAAACTTTCCGGAGTTGTAATTAATATTTCGGGAGCCTGACGCAACATCCTCTGCCGGTCAGCCTGGCTGGTATCACCACTTCTGGTTTGAACACGAATCTTGGGAAAGATTTCCCCTTTGGACAAAAACTCTTTTTCCAGCGCTCTTAAAGGTTCAATCAAATTTCTTTGAATATCA
>Ga0233431_1002956_pt1 | contig 21891 bp, 16 predicted proteins | sample SI_118_April2016_FD_179867 | JGI IMG/M metagenome (GOLD analysis project Ga0233431, IMG submission 179867) | Seawater microbial communities from Saanich Inlet, British Columbia, Canada - SI_118_April2016_200_MG | ecosystem: Environmental > Aquatic > Marine > Inlet | place: Canada: British... | reverse complement strand
CAATGCAGTGACGCCGCCTTGCTCGATTTTAACGGAGACATGATCGACGACCGAAGCGCCTTCCTCGGTATACGAAAAACTTGCCGCCTCGACGGCGATTTCGCCGCGCGGCTTCTCCAGCTTCACATCCGATTCCTGACGTTCGCTGGTTTCATCAAAGAAATTACCCAGCCTTTCCACCGCCTGCTTGAAGCTGGAGTAGGTTCGCCATTGGCTGACCAGTTGATTGAGCGGTCCGATCAAGCGGCCCGACAGCATGTTGGTTGCTATCAATCCGCCCATGGTCAGGCGCTGGTCGATGATGGCGATGGCCCCGATGCTGGTCATGCATATGGTTGTTAGCGTCGTCAGCGTCGCGCCGAGATTGGAAAAGGTGTCGGCCTTTCCGCCGCGCGTGACGGCGCGCTCGATATTCTCGGCGTGTTTTTCCTCCCATTGGGGGCGCATGGCCTGGTCCAGGGCCAGGGCTTTGATGGTGGTGCGTCCGGCGATCATTTCGGCGATCAGGCTGTCGCGGCTTTGCGAGGTTTCGCGTTCCTCGGCGTTGGCCCCGGACATGACTGCGGCCGACCGCCACGCGATGAAGACGAACAGCGGCAGCAGAACCAGCAAAACCCAGGCGATGGCCGGGGCGACAACGAAGATGACGCCAAGAAACAGAATGGCGAAAGGAAGGTCGGCCATCAGAATCGCCGACGCGCCGGAAAGCGTGTTGCGAACGATGTCGACATCGCGAAAGAGCGACTGCCAATGGGCGCCGGTTTGTGTTTCCAGGGTTTTCAGCGGCAGCGAGGTGAATTTCTCGAAAACCCGTTGTCCGACCTCGACGTCGACCCGCAGGGCGACCCGTTGCATAATCCGAGAGCGGGACTGGCGGAGAACGTAGTCGAAGGCGAGCACAATCATCATGCCCAGAACCGGCCCTTGCAAGGTGCTGATGCCAGCATGGAATACGACCCTGTCGTAAACTTGGAGCGTGAAGACGGGAACCGCCAACGCCAGAATATTGACGAAGAAAGACATCGCCAAGACCTCGCGAAAGACCGGCTTTATCGGCTTCAAGAAAGAACGAAGCCAGCTTCGATTTGAGTTCCCGCTCATTACCGAAACATTCTCATTGAAAACAATTAACGAAACATTTTCGTACTAAAACCTAGTTCTTCTAAACAAACATGGTTTACAAAGGTCATCGTGTCAAAAAAAATTCAATCATTACAATATTTTATCAGAAAATGGTAACTCGATAAATCCAATTTTGTATCCTTCTAAACGCACCGCGGTTACTAAAATTTGTTGACCTTGCGTTTTTGGGCTGGTCTGCTGTTCCCTCATGGCGAAACGCAATCCGAAGGGGCGGAAGCACGGGGCGCCGAATGGTTACCCTGTTTTTTTCCGTAAATCGATATGATCGGACGGATTTTCCGACGGCTTTTCAGTGGCAGAAAATTCAGCCTGAAAAAGGCTTTCAGCGTCGAGCGTTTGATCGGCCTGGCTCTTCTCGCCGGGTTTATCGCGCTCTATATCGCCGACCCCTATCCGGTTCAGTTTGCCAGGGTCAAAACGTTCGATATGTATCAGCGCTTTAACCCGCGCGAAATTCCGCCCCTGGAAAAGCAGCCGGTGACCATCGTCGATATTGACGAGCGAAGCCTCAAGGAAATCGGGCAGTGGCCGTGGTCGCGGGTGGATATCGCGAAAATCGTCATCAATCTTATTCAGGGCGGCGCCCGGTCGGTGGCCTTCGATATTGTCTTTGCCGAGGGGGACAGGACCAGTCCGCCCATCGTTGCCAAGACGGCTTACGGGCTGGATGACGCTACCCGTGCCAAAATGAAAAAGCTGAAAAGCCACGACGCGATTTTCGGCGACATCATCAAACAGGCGCGCATTCAAAAGAAATTACGGGGAAAGGTTGAGGAAATCGGCCTCGTCATTTTGGGGCAGGCCGTTGAATTCCGTGAAGTGCAAAATGAAAACGCCGAGCGAAATCCGCCGCCCGCCGACGCCGTCGCCTGGATCGGTTTGCGCAAAGGGGCAGTGAAGCCGACGGCCGCACTACCGAACTTCATCCAGATGGTTCGTAATATTCCGGAACTGGAAGATCCGGCGCTGTCGCGCGGATTGTTCTCGTTGTTGCCCGAACCCGACGGCATTGTGCGCCGGGTTCCCACGTTCTTCATGAACGGTGAGAATTTCTATCCTTCGCTAGGGATCGAAATGTTGCGGGCGTCGGAATATGCGGGTACGGCGGCTGTTGCAACCGATATCGACGGTGTTCGGGAAGTCCGCATTCGAAAGTTGCCCAAGGGCATTCATCGGATAACGACCGATCCAAAGGGGCGAGTCTGGCCGTATTTCTCGAAGCGCGATTACAGCAAATACCTGCCCGCCGTGGACGTTCTGAACGGAACGTTCGAAAAATCCAGGGTCAAGGGCAAGATGATCATCGTCGGCACGTCGGCGACCGGGCTTTTGGATATTCGGTCCACTCCGGTCGAATCCTTTATTCCGGGGGTCGAGGTTCACGCCCAGTTCGTGGAAACGGTTCTCGCTAACAATCTCTTGCAACGCCCCGCCTACATCAAAGGCGCCGAGATCATTCTTCTTTTCGCCACCGGATTGATCATGATCATTCTGGTTCCGTGGATCGGAGCCAAATGGACGTTGGGGCTGTTCGCCGCCGTGGCTGGCGGCACCGCCTATTCGTCGTGGTATCTGTTTACCAATGAACTGGTGCTGATGGACGCGGGCTTCGTGGTCGTCGCCATATTGCTGATCTATACGCAGTTGACCTACACCGGTTACGCCCGCGAGGAAGCGCAACGGCGGCAGGTGCGCGATGCCTTCGGCTTCTATCTGGCCCCGGCCATGGTTGAAAAGCTGGCCGAAGATCCCACGCAGCTGACCCTGGGCGGCGAAACCCGCGACATGACCATGCTGTTTTGCGACGTGCGCGGGTTCACGACCATATCCGAGCAATTCGACGCCGAAGGTCTGACCACCCTGATCAACAAGCTGCTGACACCTCTGACCGGCATCATCATGGAGCGCAACGGCACCGTCGACAAATACATGGGCGACTGCATCATGGCGTTCTGGAACGCGCCGCTGGACGACGAAATGCACGCCCAGAACGCCTGCATCGCTGCCTTGCTGATGAACGATGAAATGGTTCCGTTGAATGATCGCCTTGAAGCCGAGGCTATCGAGGCCGGGCGCAAGCACATTCCGTTGAAGATCGGCACCGGACTGAATTCGGGCGAAGTCGTGGTCGGCAACATGGGGTCCGAACAGCGCTTCGACTATTCGATCCTCGGCGATCAGGTCAATCTGGCGTCACGTCTGGAAGGCCAGTGCAAAACCTATGTGGTGGATATCGTCATAGGTGAGAACACGTATCTGCGCGCCCCCGACATGGCGGCCATCGAGCTCGATCTGATCAAGGTGAAGGGCAAGACCGAAGCCGTGCGCATTTATAACCTTCTGGGCGACCAGAACGTGCGCGAAACCGAAGAGTTTGCCGCCATCAACACCTTGCACTCTGAAATGCTCGACGCCTACCGCGGCCAGCGCTGGGACGAGGCGAAAGACAAGATCATCGGTTGCCGCGAAATCACCGGCAACTTCAAACTAGGCGAATTCTACGACATCTACGACGAACGCATCGTGGATTACGCCGCCAATTCGCCCGGCGCCGACTGGGATGGCGTTTTCGTCGCAACCTCGAAGTAAGCCCGCCTATCTTCGCCTGTTGCGAAACGGCGAGCTGGCTGAGCGCGCCCGCGCGGCAAAATCACATCTAAAATCGTGCGACCTGTGTTCGCGCTATTGCCGTGTTGACCGGACGCAAACCCTGAAAGGGGTTGCGTGCCGCACCGGCCGGAACGCGGTGATCTCCTCGTTCGGGCCGCACTTCGGTGAAGAATCCCCCCTGGTGGGACGCAACGGATCGGGAACCATCTTTTTCTCCTGGTGCAATCTGCGTTGCATTTTTTGCCAGAATTCGGACATCAGCTGGGAGGGGGCCGGCAACGAAATGGAAGCCCATGATATTGCCAGGCTGATGCTGCATTTGCAGGGGCAGGGATGCCACAACATCAACTTCGTCAGCCCCAGCCATGTGGTGGCGCAGGTTATCGAGGCCGTAGCCGTTGCCGCCGAAGAGGGCCTCGAATTACCGATCGTTTACAACACCGGTGGTTATGACAGTCCGGAGGCATTGGCGCTTCTTGACGGGATCGTCGATATCTACATGCCGGATGTGAAATACGGCGACTCCGATGTTGCGAGGCGGTTCTCAAAAGTCCGGGGCTATGCGCCGGTCAACCGGGCGGCGCTAAGGGAGATGCATCGGCAGGTTGGTGATTTGAAAACCGACGAGGACGGCATCGCCACACGGGGCCTGCTGGTTCGCCACCTGGTTTTGCCAAATGGCCTGGCCGGCAGCCGCACGGTGTTGCGTTTTCTGGCCGATGAGATTTCGCCGAATACCTACGTCAATATCATGGCCCAATACAGGCCTTGCTATCGTGCCGGCGAGCACGCGGAATTGAACCGGCGGCCGACAAACGAGGAAATGGCGGCGGCGCTGGAATATGCGCGTCAGGCCGGTTTAACCCGGCTTGACGACCGAAACGCCTGAAATCCCTACAGTTTCAGCGTAACCTCGAATACGCCTTCGTTCATGACGCGCTTGCGGCTGAATCCCTTGGATTCGGCCAGTTGCAGCATCAACCGGTTGTCTTCCAGAACCTGACCCACCATCCAGTTGGTTTTGCGGTCCTTGCAATAGTCGATCATTTTATCCAGCAGCTTGGACCCCAATCCCAGTTCGTGAAGGTCCGAACGCACGACGATGGCGAATTCAGCCCGTTCGTTGTTGGGGTCGGTGTTGGTGCGCACGACGCCAAGGGTTTCACGGCTTCCGTCTTCTTTAAGCGCGCTTGCGATGAAGGCCATTTCGCGTTCGTAGTTGATCTGCGTCAGGCGCGCCATTTCCGAGTGCGGTAATTGGCGGACCGTGCCGAAAAAACGGAACCGGATGTCTTCGGGCGTCAGTTTCGAGATGAACTCGTAGTGCTCGGGTTCGTCTTCGGGCCGGATCGGTCGCAAAAGCGTCGGGCGGCCGTCACCAAGGTTGAAGTCCTCCTCCAGCTGCTTCGGATAAGGCCGGATGGCGAGCCGTGTTTCCTCGTTGGCGGGACGTTCCTTCACGCGGATGCGCGCATCCACCGCCAGCACGCCGTTTTCGTCGGCGAACAGCGGATTGATGTCCAACTCGGCAATGGCCGGGAAATCAACGATCAACTGGGAAACCTGCATCAGCGTCATTTTGACCGCATCCATATTGACCGCCGGACGGTCGCGATAGCCTTTCAGCAATTTCGAGATGCGGGTGCGCGAAATCAGCTCCGCGGCCAGCCCCATGTTCAGTGGCGGCAGGGCAATGGCAGTATCGTTGATCACTTCAACGGCTGTTCCGCCATGGCCGAACAGCATGGTCGGGCCGAAAATATTGTCGTCTGATGAACCGATAATCAGTTCATGGGCATTGGGCATAACCGCCATCTGCTGCACGGTGAAGCCTTCGAGGTTAGCGTCGGGGAAGGCGGCGCCGATTTTATTTAGCATGGCTTCGGCTTCGGCTTTGACGGCTTCGGCCGATTCCAGGAAAAGCCTGACGCCACCGGCATCGGACTTGTGCGAGATGTCGCGCGAAAGAATTTTCAGGGCCACCGGATAGCCGATTTCATCGGCCTTCATTGCGGCCTCGTCCGGGGTTGTAACGATCTCGGTCCTGACCGTCGGAATGCCGTAGGCGGCCAATACCGACTTCGCCTCGGCCTCGCTCATCATGTCGCGACCATCGGCGAGAACGCTGGCCAACATCTTTTTGACGTAATCCGTATCCGGCGTGAACTCGGTTGGGGCCGAGGGCGGTGCCTGGGTCAGCAAATCCTGGTTGCGGCGGTATTGGACCATGTGCATGAAGGCCTGCACGGCGGCCTCGGGCGTCGCAAAAGTGGCGATCCCGGCGGCGTGGAACATGCGCCGGGACTCGGCTACGACTTCGCCGCCGACCCAAGCGGTCAGAACGTTGGCCTTGTTTTTCGCCGTTGTGTCGATGATCGCCTGCGCCGCTTCGCTGCTTGATGCGGTCGCCGTCGGGCAATGCATGGCCAGAATGGCATCCACCTCTTTGGCTTGGCAAAGAACTTCCAGCGCGTGCGCATAACGCTCGCCCGGCGCGTCACCGATAATATCGACGGGATTGGACTTCGACCAAGTATCGGGCAGATTGGCACCGAGTTTGTTGATCGTTTCGGGTTCCAGCGTGGCCAGTGTTCCGCCGCCCTTTATCAGGGTATCGACGGCCAGCACGCCGACCCCGCCGCCGTTGGTCATAATCGCCAGACGTTCGCCGCTAAGCGGGCGCGAACGCGAAAGGGTTTCGCTGGCGGCGAACAATTCGTCGATGGAATCCACGCGCAACATACCGGCGCGGTTGATGGCGGCGTCGTAGACATCATCGGAACCGGCCAGCGCGCCGGTATGCGATGCCGCTGCCTGCGCCCCTTCGGCTACACGGCCCGACTTGATAACCAGGACGGGTTTGTTGCGCGCGGCGGCACGGGCCGCCGACATGAAGTTGCGCCGTTCCTTGATGGATTCGATGTAAAGCAGGATGGCGCGGGTGTAGGGATCGCTGCCCAGATAGTCGATGACGGCGCCGAAATCGACGTCAACCGTATCACCCATGGAAATAAAGTGCGAAAACCCGATGTCGTTGGTTCTGGCCCAGTCCAGAACGGCCGTGCAGAGCGCACCCGATTGCGAAATAAACGCGATTTTTCCGGGCAGGGCGGGAAGGTGCGAAAAACTGGCGTTGAGACCGATGCCCGGAACCAGAAGGCCAAGGCAATTGGGGCCAAGAATGCGCAGATCGTCGGCTTTGGCGTTGGCCGCCATGGCATCTTGTAAGTTGGTTCCGTCCTCGCCCAGCTCGCGCGACAATCCGGCAGTCAGAACGATTGCAGCCTTGGTGCCGCGCTCGCCGAGTTCCTTGATCAAGCCGGGAACAGTGTGCGGCGGGGTGCAGATAATCGCCGCGTCAGGTGTAATCGGCAGCTCTCCGATGCTCGGATAGGTCAGGACCCCTGAAACGGACTGTCGACGCGGATTCACCGGCATGATCGGTCCGTCGAAGCCGCCCTGGAGCAAATTCTGCATGACCAGAGCGCCGACGGCGCCGGGGCGGTTGGACGCGCCGATGACGGCGATGGAGGTCGGTTTGAACAGTTTGTCGAGATTCAGTGTGGACATTTCCCGCCTTTTTTATTCATTGCCGCCGCCAGACCCCGGGCGAAGGGGATCACGTCTGAATGCGGCTATTGGGCCATCAATTTTTCAAATTAGAACGGATAAAATTCTGGGAGACTAATACTGCTTTGGCCGCTCAGGCGCAATTTAATCCTTCCACATTATGAGACAATCCCACCATGTGGAAAAATATAATTACTTGGAAGTCATGACCCAGACACCTTTCCAATCCTTAGGCGGATTGGCCTTCAGGTGTTCGCATCTTTCAATATAAATCTGCGACAGCTTGTCGCTGGCGTTTGCCACCAGCGCGTCGCTGAACGATCCGATCGCTTTGTCCCAGTTTCCGGCCTTGTAGTGGGTTCGCCCTTCCTTGAAATAGTTCACCACGTCCATCAGGTTGGGGAAGGTTTCGTCGGTGTGATAGTCCAGCACCTCGAAGACAACGGCGGGCTCGGTCTTGCCCTTGACCACAACATCGTCGATGTCGCGAATACGGTAGGTTCCCTTGAGTTTCTTGACCGTATTTTCGCTGATCAGAATGCGCGCCGCGTATTGCTTGCAGGCACTTTCCAGGCGGGCCGCCAAGTTCACGCCGTCGCCGATGATGGTGTAATCCATGCGCTTGGGAGAGCCGATGTTGCCAGTTACCACCGTATCGGTATTCAGGCCGATGCCCATATCGACAAGCATCTTTCCGGCCTTCTCGCGTTCGTCGTTCCACGTCCGCAAATCGGTAATCATGGCAATGGCGGCGCGTACCGCGCGGTCTTCGTCGTCGTCGTGGCTCAGCGGAATGCCGAAGGCGGCCATGATGGCGTCGCCGATGAACTTGTCCAGCATTCCGCCCTGATTTTGGATGCATTCCACCATAATGGTGAAATACTCGTTCAATAAAGCGACGGTTCCCTGTGCGCCCAATTCCTCGGTCAACGGCGTAAAGCCGCGAATGTCCGAAAAAAGGATGGTCGCCACCGTGCTCTTGCCGCCCAGAATATCTTCGCCGCCGCCGCCTTCCAAAAGCTGATCCGCCACGCCCGGGTCCATGTAGCGCGACATGGTCGACTTCATGCGTTTTTCCGAGCTGATGTCTTCCATCATTACCAGCGAGCCCAGCTTTTTGCCCTCGCCGCTGACCAAGGGCATGACCGTCAGGTTGATGGATAGCTTTTCGCCGTCGAATTCCATTTCGGCGTCCATGACAAGATCGGTGCTTTGCGTTTCACCAACTTTATGGATTTTCTCCATAACCCATTCGTTTTTACCGGAAAAATACTCGGCGGCAGGGCGGTCGATAACGTCCGCGTTTGCGACCTTCATAATGCGCTGGCCGGCGGCGTTGCAGGTGATGATGTTACCGTCTTCGTCCAGGGTGATCACGCCGCTCGACATACTTTCCAGCATGCTGTCGGCATAATTCTTCATGTTTTGGACGTCTTCGAACAGCTTGGCGTTCTCCAGCGCGATGGCGACCTGCGCGGTGAAGGCCTTGAGGCGCGATTCATCCTCGCCTGTGAACGGCCCGCCGCGCTTGTTCAGCACCTGGGTGACGCCGATCATCTTGCCGTCTTTGTTGACCACCGGGACGCACAGGATCGAGCGGGTGAAAAAGCCGGTTTTCTTGTCAAATGCCGGGTTAAAGCGCAGATCGGCATAGGCATAGGGGATGTTAATGGTTTGACCGCTGGTGAACACGGCTCCGGCAATGCCCAAGTGATTGGGCAGGCGGATTTCGCCCATGGAATCCCCCTGGGCAACGCGCGAGAACAATTCGTTGGTTTTTGCATCGTTCAGGAAAAGCGTGGACCGTTCGGACGATAACATCCGGGTTGCTTCGCCCATGACCCGCTGAAGAAGAGTTCCCAGTTCCAACTCGGACGTAACGTCCGAGACGATGTCGAGAAATTCCATTTCCTGGGCGCGGGACTTTTTCATGCGCTCGACGAACTGACGGCTCTGCAGGGCGACCGCCGCCTGGGTGGTCATGGCCTCCAGCAAGGCCAGGTCTTCGTCCGAGAACGAACCTTCCTTTTTGTTCAGCGCCTGACTAACCCCTATGACCTCGCCCATGACCGTCTTGATCGGTGCGCAGATGATGTTTTCGGTCTTAAATCCGGTTTGTTCGTCGACGGTTCGGTTGAACCGCTTGTCGGCGTAGGCATCGTCAATGATCAGGCCTTCGCCCGAGGTAAACACATGCCCGGCGACGCCGCTGGAGTTTAAAATCCGGATTTCGCGTTTGAAGGTGCCTTGGGCAACCCGCGAATAAAGTTCTTCGGACTGCGGATCGTTGAGGAAAAGGGTTCCGCGTTCGGCGCCGATTTCCGCCGTTGTCATTTGCACGAGGATTTCCAGAATTTCGTCCAGCGATTCGATGGCCGCGACCTTTTTGGAAAGGTCGAGCAGCATCTCCGCCTGGCGCAGTCGTTCGCCTTCGTTCAACCGAACTCTTTTCCGGCGCGGTTTGGGTGCGCTCTTGGTGGCGCGGGGTTTTCCCCGACCGCCATTGCTTGCACCGCCCTTGGCCTGAATCGTATTCGCCATTACGGCTTCCAATTCCCCCAAATTGAACTCGTCGATACTACTTCTTCGTATCGAGTTGGTCGCGCAACGCCGCTACGGTTTCCCGAAGTTGCATGTTTTCGTCCCGGGCCGCTCTTTCAAGCGATTGTTTTTCTTCCTCGTATTCGAATTTGTTCTGTTCCATCTCTTCGCGCAAGGCTGCAATTGTGGCTTTTAGCTGCACGATCTCGTCGTTTCCGGCCGAAATCGCCTCCTGAACGCTTTGCTCCTTGTCGAAGCGCACTTCCTCCAACTCGTCCCGAATGGCCTGTGCCGTGGCTTTTAACTGCGAAATTTCGTCGTTCCCGGCCGAGACGGCCTTTTGCACGCTTTCTTCCATGTCGAAACGTATGACTTCCAGCTCGTCGCGCAAGGCCTGCGCCGTTTTCCGAAGCTGGGTGATTTCGTCGTTTGAGCGCGAAACCGCGTCCTGAACGTCCCGTTCGCGCTCTAATTCCAGCCTTTCCAATTCGTCACGAAGGGCCTGGACCGTCCCCGTGAGATGACGGATTTCCGTCTGCACCTCAAGAAGTTCGTCGGTCTGTTCCGCCTCGGCCATCGCTGGTCCACCACGATTTGCAATCAATTCTTGATGCTATCCTCGCTATCCGGGAAGAATCCGTCAAGCTCTGGATTTTCAGTATGTTACCATTCAATACCCAGAAAATCGAAGGAGATCGGACATGCGTGCCGCTTGGTATTCAAATTTCGGACCCGCCGACGAGGTTCTTCGGGTCGGCGAAATGGACGATCCGGAACCCGGCGAAGGCGAGGTTCGGGTCCGCGTGTTCGTGTCCGGGGTCAATCCGGTGGACGTAAAACGGCGGCTTGGCGGCAGGGGCGACATGCCCGCACCGCAGGTTGTTCCGCATTTCGACGGGGCCGGAACCATCGACAAGGTGGGGTCGGGCGTCGGGGCCGGTCGCATTGGTGAAAGGGTGTGGATTTTTGAGGCCAACTGGCAGCGCGTCATGGGGACGGCGGCGCAATATGTCTGTGTTCCCTCTGATCGCGCGATCCCGCTTCCCGACGCTGCCGGTTTCGACGACGGCGCATGCCTCGGAATTCCGGCGTTGACGGCGCACGCTTGCGTTTTTGCTGACGGACCGGTTGATGGCCAGACCGTTCTGGTGACGGGTGGAACCGGTGGTGTCGGCGCTTACGCTGTGCAGTTTGCCGCGCTTGCCGGCGCGCGCGTCATCGCCACCGTGGGCAGTGAGGAAAAGAAAGGCGTGGCTGGCGCTCTGGGTGCGCGGCATGTCATCAATTACAAGACCGAAGATGTCGCTGCGCGTGTGGCGGACATCACCCGGGGCAAGGGTGTGGGGCGCATCGTCGAGGTTGAATTCGGCGGCAATCTGGAGACCAGCCTGCAGATCGTCAAAACCAACGCCGTCATCGCGGCCTACGCGTCCGACGCCGCCATGGAACCCAGCGTTCCCTTCTATCGTCTGGTTTACGCGAACCTGACCGTGCGTCACGTCCTCGTTTTTCTGGTTCCCGACAGGCTGAAACAGCAAGGCGTGGAAGATATCAGCCAATGGCTGGGCGAACGAAAGTTACAAAGCCGGATCGGCGGGCGGTTTGGGCTGGACGACATTGCGGCCGCCCACGAAGCGGTCGCGGGCGGCACCAATGGCAAGGTGCTCGTCGAAATTCCCGGTGCAAAACTTGCATAGGAAGAATAGCGAACCAAGAACGATAGGCGGTTAAATGGCGGGCATTTCCGGTTTAAGGGCAATTTTGGTTGCGGCGCTTGCCGTTCTTGTTTCGGCGTGCGCGGCATCTTCTGCCGGGCGCGGGGTCAGTGTGACCTTGCGTACCGATGAAACGCCGACAGGGAAGATCACGCTTTACAGCGCCAGCCGGGCGCTTGTCATCGGTATCGACAATTACACACAAGGATGGCCGCGCCTGCAAAATGTCGTCGCCGACGCGCGCCTCGTTGCCCATGAACTGAAGCGACGGGGATTCGAGGTTTCCCTGCGGACGGACCTGACCGGACTGGAACTTCAGCAAACTCTCAAGGAATTTTTCGCCCTTCAAGGGACCGATCCCGAGACCCGGCTTTTGCTGTGGTTCGCCGGGCACGGATACACCGTGGGCGGCGAAGGCTTTATCGTTCCCGCCGACGCGCCGACCGCCACCGATCCCCGTTTCAAGGTCAAGGCGCTTCCCATGCGCGATTTCGGGACGCTGGTGCGGCTGGCCGATTCAAAACACGTTCTTTCCGTTTTCGATTCGTGTTTTTCCGGTACAGTGTTCGCGTCGCGCTCCGGCGCGGCCCCTGCGGCAATCACGCAAAAAACGGCGGAGCCCGTTCGCCAGTTCCTGACGTCGGGCGATGCCGGGCAAAGCGTGCGCGACGACGGTGCGTTCCGCGATTTGTTTATCCGCGCAATCCGTGGCGAGGAGACGGCCGACGTCAATGACGACGGCTACGTGACCGGCGACGAACTGGGGTTATTCCTTTCCCAGCGTGTCGCCAGTCTGACGGCGGCGGCGCAGACGCCCCGCTATGGTAAGTTGCACGATGTGCGTTTCGACCGGGGCGATTTTGTATTCGTTCTGCCCGGCAGCGAAGCCGTTTCGTCGACGCGAACAGCGATGGTGAAATCGGCTCAATCGGTGGATCACGAACTGGCCTTCTGGAAATCCGTCGAACAAGCTGACGATGCCAAGGCCTATGAAGCGTACCTGCGGAAATATCCGAACGGGGATTTCGCCGATCTGGCGCGCTTAAAGCTGGAGGCCCCCGCCGACGAAGCATACAGAATGCCACCACCACTACCGCAGCGTATGGCTTCCAGACCACCCCCACCGCCGCGCCAATTGAATCGGTCCCTGCGCTTGCTTCAGGGGGTATGGGAAAACCGCGCAAAGGGCGTGACGTTCCAACTGCGAGGAGAACGTGCTCAACTCTTCAAGAACCGGAAGATGGCGGAAGCGGGATTGGTCCGGGCGCAAGGGGACCAGCTATACATCGTCGGTGCGGGCATCCGCAAAAACCGCATGACGTTAACCCTTAACGGCGCCCGACTGATGCTGAAACGCGGGGGCGAATCCATCGCTCTGACACGCGCCCGACGGCCCCGTTAGTTACATACCGCAAAGAAGTCCGCCGTCGACGTAAACGACCTGACCGTTGACGTAGCTTGATGCCGCGGAAGACAGGAAGATGGCTGCGCCGATCAAATCCTCCGGAGTGCCCCAGCGGCCTGCCGGAGCCCTTTCCTCCAGCCACTTATGCCATTCGGGGTCTTTCCACAGGCGTTCGGTCATTTTCGTCTTCAGGTATCCGGGACCGATGCCGTTGGTCTGAATGTTGTGGGGACCCCATTCCACGGCCATGGATCGCGTCAGCAATGAAAGGCCACCTTTGGCCGCCGTGTAGGCGCCAATGCCCGCCCTTGTGACACTGCTTTGCAGGGAACAGATATTGACGATTTTCCCCTCGTTGCGTTCGATCATGCCCTTGACCACGGTCCTTGCAACGAGAAACGGGCCGGTCACGTTGACATCGAGCACATCCTGCCAATCGGAATCGGGAAATTCCTCAAGCGGAAAACGCCGCTGAATACCTGCGTTGTTGATCAGGATATCGATTTTTCCGTGGCGTTTGATGATCTCGGAAACACCCGTGGTGACAGCGTCGGGTTTGGAGACGTCAAAGACTTCGCCGTCAGCGGGCAATCCGTCGGCGCGAAGGCTTTCAACAGCGGGTGTCAGGATTTCCTCGGTCAGGTCGTCCAACACGACCGACGCGCCGGCCATGGCCAGTCCGCGGGCGAGTACCAGTCCGATTCCCCGGCCCGAACCCGTAATCAAGGCGACTTTTCCTGATAGATCGAATAGCTGCTGGGACATTTCCTGTTTCCTTTAGATCAGGTTGTTTTCCGCATTAAACGGGATCGGCCCCGGAGAGCCCAGCACCGTCAGGTCGTCGCGGCCTTCTATATCCTTCAACACCGCTTCGGATACGTGGATGCGAGTTAATTCGTTGGTGTTCTTGATGCGGACCAGGCGAATGGTTTGCGGCGTGACGTTGTTGCAGGTCATGATCGCGATCATGATTGCTTCGCGGTCGTGCTTCAGAACCATGGGCAACATGGCGCCGCCCAAAACAGTGGCTGTAATCAGGTTGGTGTAGGTTTTTCCGAAGTCGATTTTTTCGGCGCAGCGGCGTGTGGTGATATCGGCAAGGCCGATTCCGCAGGCGTTGCCGTGAGTTGCTTCGGTCAAATCGCACACTACGACCCGATGGATGTGCTCCATGCCGAAGTCAATGCCCGGCGTTCCGCATCGGCCCATGACGTTGGGGTCCATGCCCGAACCGCTGATGTCCTTGCCCAGTTCATCAATGACCAGCACGTCGATTTTCGGGACCAGGATTCGGGCAATGCTTTGTTTTGAAATAGCCTGCAGGGCCTTGTCGCGTTCCTCGAAATCGACCGCAGGCACGCCCTCGATCAGCATCGGCTCGTGATAGGCATTCTCGACAATGGCGACGCCGAAAAGGATCGGCATTTTTTCAAGAATAATGCGGCCCGCCGCTGGAATCAGGTGGTGGAAGTTCTGAAAGCCACGGGAATGGATCTCGACCGCGCCGCGATGCTTGGCAAGGCCGATGGCCAGCATTTTGTACAGTCCGCTTTCCCATTCACCTCGGAAATCGGTATGCGGCTTGACCCGGCAACACAGAACCACGCCGTCGGCCTGACTGGCGATCTTGTCGAAGAAAACGGGCATCCCGTCCGGGTGTTTTCCAATCTCGATGATCTCCATGGACGAACGGATCGGCGCACCCATCAAGTCTTCCGTAATTCCCAAATCGGCCAGAACGCCGATCTGACCCTCGGCGGTTGCGCCGCCGTGGCTGGCCATGGCCGGAACGATAAAGGGTTCGGCGCCCATTTCCTTCAACGCCGCCACGGTCGCCTTGACGACCTTGTCGATGGCGGCGATCCCACGGCTTCCCGCGGCCACCGCGATCTTCTTTCCGGAAACGTCGGCTTTCGCCAGCTTGGACATTTCCGTGCGGACCGTCGCCTCCACATTTTCGACGCGCCGGCCCGAAAAGCGCTGCTCTACCTCGACAATATTTGGGAAGGGGTTTTCGTCCCGGCTGTGGATCGGAAGGTCTATGTCATCGAATTTCATTAGGTAATTCTTTCTATCGCTTGCTTATTTGAATTTATCGACCATGTCCTGGACGCCCGGAAACATGCCCATCAATGGACGGTATTCTTCCTTGAAATTCTGCACCAGGGATCGTTGATGCAGGCCGACGAGGATGGTGAAGATATACTCTTCATGGCCGGGTGACGTCACCGTCGGATGATAGCCGTCGCTAAAGGCGAAGGTATCGCCGTTTCGCGTCATATGAACCACGCAATCGCCGCCGTCGGTAAACCAGTACTGGCCGCCGAAGCCGTTTTCGGGGCGGAAGCGGTAATAATAGACCTCGTCGTGAGCGCTCTCGCCGGAACTTTGCGTATCATGTTTGTGCGGCGGATAACCGGACCAGTTGCCATCATCGCAATATAGTTCGCTGATCAGCAGATTGCCCGCGCGCCCGGCCGCGTTCTGGCCAAGAATATGGTAAATCTTGCGGTGGCTGTGGGTTTCATTTGAACCGACATCAACCGGATCGACTTCGTCAGGCGTCACCCGGAACGCTGGCAGTTTGGTGTCGAACACGCCCCCGGCGACGGCGATTTCGGTGCCATCCGCGTTGGACCGAATGACGACATCGGCACCGACGCCCGCGTACACGCTATCGGCTTTGCCCGACCAAATGTCCTTGCGGCGCCCCACATCAGCGAACAATTCGCCGTCCACGGAGATATCTGCGTTTCCCGAAAGCACCACATTCGCGGTCTCAAAACCGGGCAGGACGAAGGAATAGGTTTCGCCACTGTTTAGCCTTAACAGATTGAAGTAAATGCGCGGGGCGGCGCCGTGGCCTCCCTTGAGGATCGGCTGGTTTTGGTTGTCGCTATTTCGCATCAGTTCCTGCGCCATTATTTTAAACCCATTTCATAATGTGTTCGCCGACGAGGCAAAGCTCATCGTTCTGATTAAAGACCTCGCATTTTCCGGTGGATCGTTTGCGTTCGGAATCGAGTTCGCAGATGGTATAGACCGAATTCAGGGTATCGCCTACGAATACCGGCTTGATGAAGCGAACCTTGTCGTACCCGAGGGAAACCGGTTTCAATTCGTTGCCGCGGGCGACGATTCGCCGTGACATCTCCGATTCCGCCGCAGACAGCAGCCCCAAAACGAAAATTCCATGCGCAATGCGCTTCCCAAAAGGTGTCGATTTCGCGTACTCGTCGTCCATATGAACAGGGTCGAAATCGCCACTGACGGCGGCAAATAGCGCGATGTCAGAATCAGTAACCGTCTTGGAAAATCTGCTTGTCTCGCCGACTTCCACGCACATGTCGCTCGGCATTTTCATCCTCCTCCCCAGCACTCGTCGCCATTTTTCGCTGGCTTGACCGGATACTCAAGACCCAAGAAAAAAAAGTATGCTATCGTTGAAGGGTCGTAGGGTGGATTAAATGGGAAGGAAATTCCATGGCCGACATTGGTCAAGCTAGTGAACGGCGTGTTTTTCCCAGGGTTGAGATTGACAAGGAAATGACCGGAGAAGTTGGCTGGGAAGTCATTAGTGGCGCGGTCGCTGATGTTTCCGTTGGCGGGATAGCGCTGCGAACCGATGCCAAACTGGAAATCGGGCAGGAGGTCGTCCTTGAAGTTGAGAACATGAGCCCGGTGAACGGCAAGGTATTCCGTGCGACGGATACCGGTTTCGTCGTATCCCTAGACCTGCCCCGCGAGGCCCAGAAGAAATTCATCGCCGAGGTTATGCAAATTCAGAACGATCTGGTGCCTGACGTATAGGGGCTTTGCGGGCTATTTGTAACGCACGCGAAACAAATATGCCGCCTGTTGCCATTATCCCGAAACAAACCTGTGCGATCATTCAGCAATTGGAGTCGTCGGGATCGTCGTCGGCCTCATATGGCGGAACGATGGACGAAAGATTGCCCTATCGGGTAGGAAATGGCGAAAAAACCAACGAGCGAAATCAAATCAAATCTGTCCAACCACCTGACCTTTTTCGGTTGGGTGATGGCGGTTGTCTGGACGTTGGTTGTTGGCGGCTCGCTGTTGCTGGACAGGGTGATGGAGGAAAACGAATTGGTCGCGCTGGCCAAGGCGTCGGCCCGTACCAGCATTGAAAAAGACATCATCTACCGAAGTTGGAACTCCCACTACGGCGGTGTTTATGTTGCGCGCGAACCGAATTCCGCATCGGATATTTTTCTGCCGGATGGCCTGTTCACCGACAAGGCAACGACCGAAGACGGAACCTTCCTGACCCTGGTGACGCCGTCGATAATGACTCGTCAGGTGAGTGAACTGGGTTCCACTTTCGGTGTTGAGAGTGGGCACCTTGCCAGCCTGATCCCGCTGAATGCCAAGAATGCCCCCGATCCTTGGGAGGAAAAGGCGCTGCGCGCATTCGATTGGGAAACGGCGGATGAGGTCAGCGCGATCACGATAGAAAACGGTACCGAATACCTTCGCATGATGCGCCCACTCGTGTTGGCCAAAGAATGCCTGCCATGCCACGCCTATCAGGGATACCGGTTGGGCGAGGTTCGTGGCGGCATTAGCCAGCGCGTTCCGATGGCTCCGTTGCGGGTGGCGACGGAGAGGCACCTATTTTTGTTAGGCGGCGGGCATGCCTTCCTTTGGCTTGTGGGTCTGGGTGGCATCATCTTCGGTCATCGTCGCCTTGCCGAACAGGTCGGTCAGCGCGACAGGGCGGAAGAGCGCATCCGCCACCTCGCCACCCACGACGATTTGACCGGCGTTCCCAACCGAAAACTGCTTCTTGAACGCCTGGAAAGAAGCATCGAGCGGTCCCGCCGCAACGGCCTGCGAACAGCGCTTCTATTTATTGATCTGGACGGATTTAAAGAAATAAATGACACGTTGGGCCACGACGCGGGCGATGCGGTTCTCGTGGAAGTCGGGGCGCGGTTGTCGGGCTGCATTCGCAAAATTGACACGGTGTCGCGTGTCGGCGGTGATGAATTCGTTATCGTTCTCTCGGATTTGCCGGACACCGAATCCGTTGCCCGCGTGGCCAATGAGGCCCTCGAGTTGCTTTGCGACCCCATTCGCCTTGCGCAGAATGTTGTGTCCGTGGGAGCCAGCGTGGGCATCGCTTTCTTCCCGGATGATGCCGGCTCGGCGGAAGAATTGATCTGCGTGGCGGACGAAGCCATGTACGAGGTCAAGGGGCTTGGCAAGAACGGATTTTGCTTCGCCGACAAAGGCCGGATGGATACGCTTCCCATCAGCATTACGAAAAAGCCCCGCAAGCCTTAGAAAGGACATACGGGGCTTTGAATTGGCTCCGGCGGTAGGACTCGAACCTACGACAAAGCGGTTAACAGCCGCTTGCTCTACCAACTGAGCTACGCCGGATCAGGGCGACAATTGCGTCGGCGGCGCTTCTATAACGCTTCCGTTCCCGATTCGCCAGCCCGAAATAGCCCTGCTTTGCAAAAAAATACGTTCCATATCTCGTATCCGCGTTTACCGTGGGGGGTGATGTCCAGACCTTCGAATTCATCCTCCTGATTGACGCGCAATCCAACTGTGTTGCTGCCAGTATTTTCAAGATGACGAAACTGCCGAGCGCAGCGCAGGCCGCCGTTACGGCTACAGCGACAATCTGTGTCCAGACCCGCAATGGTTCTCGTAACCAGGCCGACAAGGCTGGGTTTGCCGTATTTGACCCACTCGGTCTCCATCCATACTAACGATGCCGTGGCCGCCGAAATTTGGGTGACCGCCATGGCTATCGCCGCACTGGCGTCGGCCGCCAGCGCGCTTCCAGCGTTGAAACCAAGCCATCCGACCCACAGCATCGACGCGCCGATCATCGTCATTCCGGGATTGTGGGGCGGTTTGACGTCTTTGGGGAAGCCCCGGCGGTTGCCTAGCAGGGTGACAATGACCAACGCCAAAACGCCACGGGCGGGCATAAGGAAAACCCCGCGACCAGCTAAGATCACGGGGTTTCAAACTGGCTCCGGCGGTAGGACTCGAACCTACGACAAAGCGGTTAACAGCCGCTTGCTCTACCAACTGAGCTACGCCGGATCAGGGTGGAGGCGCGGGTCGGAATCGAACCGGCGTACACGGCTTTGCAGGCCGCTGCATCACCACTCTGCCACCGCGCCATCCCTTGTGGCGAACCCTCCGGTCGGGTCCATTGCATATGACCGTCATCCGTCGGGGCACGGGAAACTAGACTCTGCGAGCCCCGTGGTCAAGCGGTCTAGTCAAGCGGCGTGGCATTGTGTTGTGCCGATAGTCGGATTATATAGCGCTAGCACTATTCAATAAGCCGGTGAAAGCGACGATATGGATACCTCAATCGCACGCAAGACCATGGTCGACACGCAGATGCGACCCAATCAAGTGGACGACGAAATTGCCCTGAACGCAATTTTGGTGACACCTCGCGAGGCCTTCGTTCCGCGGGTTCTGCATGGCGTGGCGTACAGCGACGGGGACCTTCCGCTGGGCGGCGGGCGGTTCGTCATGGAACCGCTGGTTCTTGCGCGCCTGTTGCAGGCAGCGGCAATTCAAGCCGATGACATCGTGTTGGCCATCGGATGCGCTACCGGTTATTCGGCGGCGGTTCTTTCACATATGGCCGGGGCGGTCGTCGCGGTTGAAAGCGATGGCGGGTTGGTCGAAAAAGCGACCGAGAACCTGTCGGGCCTTGAAATCGACACCGTTGCCGTCATGGAAAGCGATCTTAAAAAGGGATATTCCAAGCAAGCGCCTTTCGACCTGATTTTCTTCGACGGCGCCGTCGATGATATTCCGGTCGAAATATCCGAACAGCTTGCCGAAAACGGTCGGCTGGTGGCAGTCGTCAAGGCGGCTGGCGGCGCCGGAAAAGGCGTTTTGATGACGCGGCGCAACGGCGCGCTGAACCAGCGCGATGTCTTTAACGCCGATATCCCGTATCTGCCCGGATTCGAGCCCGCTGCGGCGTTCGAATTTTAGCCGCTCTCAGGTTTGATTCTTTTGCCTTCGGGTGACGACACGTCTAGACTGCCTCCACACGGGGGAAATTAATTTGGGGAAAAAACCAAAATGAAGCACCACTTGCCCGTTTTATTGGGCTTATCCATTGGGCTTGGAATTTTTTCGAGTGTGGCCTCGGCGCAATCCCTTGAAGACGCGCTGTCCGCGGCTTATGCCAACAATCCGGAACTGATGGCCGGACGGGCTGCATTGCGCGCGACCGACGAACAAGTGCCCCAGGCACTTTCCAATTGGCGGCCGACGGTGACGGTCAGTGGAAGTGTTGGCGCATCGGCTATTAACAACCCCAAAGCGACCGGGACCGCCAAGGGCCAGCATCGAAACCCGCGATCCTCCGGGCTTACCGTTGCTCAGCCGCTGTATCGTGGCGGACGAACCGTCGCCGCGACGAAAGAGGCGTTCAATAACGTTCAAGCCGCAAGGGCGAGCCTTATTTCGATCCAGCAAGGTGTATTGCAGGGCGCGGTAAACGCGTATGTAAGCGTCGTTACCGATCAGGCCGTTCTCGAGCTCAATATCAACAATGAGCAGGTTCTGCGTCGTCAATTGGAAGCGGTACAGGATCGCTTCCAGGTCGGCGAGGTCACGCGAACCGATGTGCATCAGGCTGAGGCGCGCCTTTCGGGCGCCGTTGCCGACCGCATTCAGGCCGAGGGCAACCTTGAGGTTTCGCGCGCCGAATATCGCCGGGTCATTGGCGAATCGCCGGGCGCTTTGAACTCGCCCGAGGTTCCGACGGACCTCCCTGCCAGCGCAGAGGCGGCTTTTGAAGCTGCGGCAACCGGAAATCCGGCAATTCTGGCAGCGCAATTCAGCGAACGTGCGTCGATGGACAATGTCGATGAGATTCGTGGTGAATTACTGCCCAGCCTCAGCCTGACGGCCAAAGCCAGCAAGAGTTACGAGGCTTCCAGCGAAACCTCGGAGTCCACCACATATTCAGCCACGGTGGATCTGTCGGTGCCGATTTATCAATCGGGGTCGGTTTATTCGCGTCTTCGCGCGGCCAAGCAAACGGCTGCCGAGAACCGGCAGGCGGTGGCCGAAGCAAGGCGCGTCGCCATCAAGGACGCGACCGCCGCGTGGGAGACCATGCTGGCCGCGCAGGCCGCAATCGAGGCGTTCAAGACCCAGGTAGAGGCCAATGAGGTTGCACTCGACGGCGTGCAACGCGAGGCTGCGGTTGGCTCGCGTACGGTGCTGGACGTTCTGGATGCCGAGCAGGAATTGCTTGATTCCAGGGTGCGTTTGGTCCGTGCGGAACGCGACCTTCTGGTCGCCGTTTTCGAATTAAAATCGTCGATTGGCGAATTGACCGCCGAAAAGCTTAACCTTCCTGTAGACTATTACGATCCGGAACGGCACTATCGTGAGGTCCGCGGAATGTGGTTCGGGGGAACCAGCAGCGGCGAGGGGGGAACCTCGAAGTAAGGTTGGGAATTCGATGCTGGAAATTGGGGCCACGGGCCATGGGTGTTCGGATGTTGCGGCTCGACGCGAGGTTGAGACTGGAATTCCCGTGCTTCGTAGGTTAGTTTGCTTCGCATCAAGGGTGACCGGGTGAAGGAAAAATGAGCGAAGAAAACGGTCAGGCGGAAGCGGGTCAAGAGGATAACTCTCAAGAACCGTCGATGGAGGATATCCTTGCCTCGATCAGGAAAATCCTGTCCGAGGAGGAGGAAGAGGGCGGCGAGGAGGAAGCTCCTGCGCCGGAGCCCGTGCCTGAGCCCGAACCAGAACCGGAACCCGAGCCTATTCCCGAACCAGAGCCTGAGCCCGAGCCTGAACCAGAGCCTGAACCAGAGCCTGAACCAGAGCCCGAGCCCGAGCCCGAGCCCGAGCCTGAACCTGAACCAG
>Ga0233431_1002953_pt1 | contig 21895 bp, 25 predicted proteins | sample SI_118_April2016_FD_179867 | JGI IMG/M metagenome (GOLD analysis project Ga0233431, IMG submission 179867) | Seawater microbial communities from Saanich Inlet, British Columbia, Canada - SI_118_April2016_200_MG | ecosystem: Environmental > Aquatic > Marine > Inlet | place: Canada: British... | reverse complement strand
TTTAGGTGGAAAAGTAAATTGTGTTTCTCCTACAGAATATAAATTATCTAATTAAAATTCTTTTTTAAGTTTTAGAGCACTTGGTGCTTCACCACCATGCCAAGTAAATCTTGGTCTAACTCTCATTGGGTAAAGTCTCTCTGAACTATCATCAAGAACTACTGCACTTCCCTTTAGATCTGGAAGTTGTCTCATTGATTTTGTTATTCCCTCTAGAAGATAGTTTTGCATCATTTCATTTAATGCTGCTATGTCGTGTTTATTTGTAAGTCTGTGAGACATAATTATATCTGATTGAGTCATAACATCTCTATGGATTACTCCTGGTTGTTGTGTTGCCAATACCATTGATATTCCTGGTTGTCTTCCTTCTCTCAATAATTGGATGAGTGCGTTACTTGCAGGAGTTTTTTCATGCATAGGTAAAAACTCATGAGCCTCGTCGAGAAAAAGCCAAACTAAAGGCATTTCTCTTTTTTCTTCTTTGGAATCTAAACCATGTTGAATTGATTGTATTTCTTCTTTCTTTCTTGCTAAAATTCTTTGATTGAATAATTTTTTAGAAACTAATCCTATGATTAGCGCTCTAACATTAAATGTAGATGTTGAAGAGTAAATTGAGATATCAAGTACTGATGTTTTTCCTGCTTGAATTAGGTCTGTTATTTTTGTTGGGTTTTCAGATTTTTTTGCAAAGACTTTCCAAGATTTTGCTGCCTCGAATAATGCAATTGCAGATTTTCTTGCGTCCTCTTTTGCATCTAAATCTTTTTTGATCTCTTCTATTAAATCATCTAAATCGAATGTGGATTTTGAACTTAAATTTGAAATTGCTTTTTGTATGACTATTGAAGTTGGTTCAATCATTTTTAATTCAAATATCGAAAGCCAGTCTTCTATATCTAATTCTGGAACTGCTAGTGCAAATTTTTTATCTACTGGAATTCCTCTCTTTTCGTATTCTTTGAAATATCCTGCAGGAACCCAAGTTGATACTGGAAGGTTTTTTGATTTTAGTTCCCAGCTTTCCAATAACTCTGCATCTTTTTCATTTTTGTATTTCATCGTCCAGAAAATTCCCATTGTGTCAAAAATTAATGGGGCAATATTTTCTTTTACTTCTTTCGGTAAATTTGAAAGCTCTTCTGCTAAAACTCCTATCGTATAAGATTTACCAGAACCTCTTTTTCCTGCAATTAATATCACATGACTTCTTATTACATCAAGCCAAAGTTTATTTGAGAGGGAAGTATAATTTCCCATTTTAACATAACCCTTACCAATATAGATTAACCCTTTATCTCCGAATTTTTCTTTGTCTGATTTGTTTCTTCCAATTATAATATCATAACCCATCTGTTAGTTCCTCTTTTTTCATGCTAATTAAAAGAATAAGTTGTTTTTAATTGTTTTCGTGATAAATGATATCCTATTACCAAAATGTTTTTAAACCCCAAAAAACTAAACATCTCATGGCAGAAGGAAATGAGGTAAGAATCGATAATAATCCTGACAAAATGTTAAAAGATATTACAAAAAAATTTAAGAAAAATCCATGGATGATTTCTACAGTTGTTTTAGGTGTTGTTGCTATTATTTTATTATTAATGATGAATGGTGTTGGTGGAAGTGTATCTGCTAATGATGCCGGACAGAAAATGATTGAGTTTGCAGAAGCACAAGGTGCCCAAGCTACTTTAGTTGAAGTTAATCAAAAGGCTGGTTTTTATGAAGTTGTTCTTTCAATACAAGGACAAGAATTACCATTATATGTTACAAAGGATGGGGAATATTTTGCTCAAGCACTTATACCTTTATCAGCAGAAGCTAATACTCCTACTCAACAACCACCTCAAGAAGTTGTTAAATCAGATAAACCTATTGTTGAATTATTTGTTATGACTCATTGCCCTTATGGAACTCAAGCAGAAAAAGGAATGTTACCTGTTTATGAATTATTAGGAGATAAAATAGATTCAAGTGTTAAATTTGTACATTACTTTTTACATGAAGGAGATAAGCAAGAACCTTATGAAACACCAATCCAAATTTGTATTAGAGAAGAACAAGGAGCAAAATTTAATGATTATTTAGCTTGTTTCTTAGAGGATGGAGATTCAGACAGATGTTTAACTGCTGTTGGAATTGATAAAACTAAGTTGAATTCATGTAAATCTGGAAAGGCTGATGATTATTATGCTATTGATTCTGGATTAAGTGAAGGCTACGGGGTTAGAGGAAGTCCTACACTAGTTATTAATGGTCAAATGGTTGAATCAGGAAGAAGTCCTGCAGCTTACCTAGAAACTATCTGTAGTGCATTCAATGTAGCTCCAGATGAGTGTGATGAAGTTTTAAACACTGCAAGTCCGAGTGATGGATTCGGTTATACTGCTCAAGCTGGTGGAAGTACTAACGCTCAATGCTAAATTATTGAGAGAAAAATAAAAGAAAAATCAAGTAACAAAAATATATAGTAATAAGTGATTTTTAGAAAAGACTTTAGAAAATGGAATATGAAAAAAATATAGACTATTGTGATTTAAGAAGAGAAGCAAATAAATTATATGAGTCAATGGGAAGCCCAGTAATTAGCAGTCATATTGGAGAAAAATTACCTTCTGGATCTAGAAAAAGAGCAAGAAGTGTTGATGATGTTGCGAATGAAATGTTGCCTAGATTTATTGAAGATATGAGCCAATTGAAATCTCGATTAAATTTAAATTAATTATAAGGAGGTAAAGTGTAAATGTCAATAAGTGAATTAAACGCAGGTCAAGGAAATGTTGCTGTTGAAGGAACTATTACTGAAGTTGGAGAGTCTAGAACTTTTAGCAAATTTGGTAAAGAAATGACTGTTGCTAATGCGATTTTAAAAGATGATTCTGGAACTATTAAGTTAAGTCTTTGGAATGAAGATGCTTCTAAATATAAGGAAGGAGATAAAATCAAAATAGAAAATGGTTATGTTAATGAGTTTCAAGGTGAAATGCAATTAACTGCTGGTAAATTTGGTAAGATGGAAAAAGTTGGCGAAGGGGATGCAAGTTCAGAAGCGTCCGCTGAAGGAGAATCTAGTGATTCTAGCCAAGAAGCATTACCAAGTGAAGAAGCAACTGAAGAAGCAGAAGTACCGGCTGAGGAAGCTAGTGAAGAAGCTCCTACTGAAGAATCAGAGGAAGCAGATTCAGAAGCTGTAATTTAGTTACAATTTTTATTTTTTTATTTTTTTAATTAATTAGTTTTATATAGTTTATTTCTCTATTAGTATTATGGAAAAGAGAGGAGAAAATAAGTTATTTGTTAAAAACAAAGAAGGGCAGGCTATAGTTTTATCAACGGTTTTAATAATGTTAATGGCTATAATTTTAATTGTGGTTATTTGGGTGATTGTAAGCGGACTTCTTAATAAAAACGCAGAAACAACAGAATTGAAAGCACAATTATTTGCAGAAAAGATAGATATTGAAGATATTGAGATGGATGATTATCAAATAAATATTACTATTAGGAAAGGTCCTGGAAAAGAGGTTTTGATTAGCGAGACGATAATTAAAAAGAATTCTTCTATTGTTTTTGTTGTTGATAGTACTGGAAGTATGGGGGAAGAAATAGATGATGTTAAGAATACTATTGAAAGTTTTAGTACTAAGTTATCCACAAAAAATGTGGATTTTAAATTGGGATTAATCGAATTTCAGGATTATCCTATTATACCTTGTAGTTCGGGTAGTAATTTTCCATTTAAAGTTCATAATTTTACTATTTTAGAAGAATATTTTACAAAAGATATCAATTTGTATAAAACAGCTGTAGGTTCTATAGTTACTTTAGGAGGGGTAGATGATCCTGAATCTACTTTAACTGGAATAAAACAAGCAATTAATTTGGATTATTCTTATATAGACTTAAAATTTATAATAGTCTTAACTGATGCCCCCCCTCATGCTAGAGACTGTGAATATCCTGGAGATCGGATTGATGCATATTCTAATAGTAGTCCTACTGGTGAAAAATGTGTTTCATTTGACCCTGATTGTACTGATCCAGTAACTTATCATCCTTGTTATTTAGGTCCAGAAACTATTGAAGAAGTTAAAACAGATTTAGTTGACAATAATTTTAAGGTATATTATATTACTAAGCTTGGGGCGGGTTCTTTATGTTCAAATAGAAAAATGGTAGATGACTTAATTCCTGCAACTGGAGGGAAGTTTTTTGATTATGAAGAAACAGAAGGTATAGATGAAATCTTATTAGAAATAAGTGATGAAATAATTAGAGAATACGAAACAATAACAAGTTGGAATTATCTTAAAGTTATGTTCTATAACGATACTGATAGTTATGAATATAAAATTCATGACACTCCGCGTATTTTAGAAACAAAAACATATTCTATTCCTGATCCTGTGGATGGAGTTATTAAGGACTATATTACAAATGTAAATAAAATAGAAGTTTATCCGGTTGCTATCGCTTCAAATGGTGATGAAATTGTAGGCCCTCGATTAAGTTCTTGGAAAAGACCACAAGGAGTTATTGCAAGCATTAAGGGTTGGTTTTTTAATATTTTTAAATAATGAAAGTTATTTGCATATAAATCTTTAAATAGTTTTTATTGTATTTTTTATTATGAGTTTATTAGATGTAATAGTGGAGAAGTTCCAGAAGCGAGAGGAGAAAAAAGAACTAATGGAAAAAGTTCCAGAATTGATTGAAAAATCAATCGATTTGAGAAATTCTAACCCTTCAGAAGGAAAGGTGATTTATGAAGAAGCTTGGAGTTTATATGATAGGCTTTTAGGAGAATTTAAAATAGTTCATAAAAATTATAAATATTGGAAAAAGACAGATAGAGATATGAGCTTATTGTTTAAAATTTATTGCTTTTAAACTCTAAATTTATTCAAACCATGAGCAACGATTAATGCTCCCTTCTTTTCTTCTAACCATTCTCTTTCTTTTTCTTCTAAATCTAATTTATCTTGTGCGGTTTGATCTAAAATTAATGGAAGTAAATAATTCTCTTTATTAGCTTTCTTTTTTGACATGTGTGCATACTTTGCATATTTTGCAACAATAGATTTTCTTTTTGCATTTTTTTGATTTGCAAGCCATATTTTTAAAATTCTTGAGGGACGTTTATATTGTTGGAATTTTTGATATTTTAGTTTTGTTGCACAAGAGATTCCTGCGCTCAAGAAGAAATTTTGATAAACCAAAAATCTCCAATATTGTTGACGATAAATTCTTCCCTTAAATAAATCTGCTAAACTTAAACTAATTTGTGCTCTTGCTAGCCCACTTCCTTCATACACCATCGGAATGTTCTCTTCAACCCATAATAAAATTTCACCTAATTCCATTTTGGTATTATCATAAACTCTAATGGTTGATGCATCAGCCGGCTGTTGGAATACTTTTTTTAATGCATCAAAAATAGATTCTTGTTTTTCTCTTTCTGTTTGAGAAGAAACATAAGCATCTTCTCCTAATTGTAAGACTGTTTGTAAATCATTTAATGCAGCCCTAACATCTCCCCTTGATTTTTTTGCAATAGTATTTTTTGTTTCTTGTTTTATTTGTTTATTTTCTTTTTGAAGAACATCATCAAGTATTTGTAGAATTGTTTCATCTTTTAGCTCTTTTACATTACACATTTGGCATTTTTTCCTTAGAAGATTGAATTTCTTTTGCCAAATATCATTTGCAGTTATGATTATTGGAAAACTAGTTTTGTCAATTAAAGCTAATAATTCGGGTATTCCTCCTCGGTCACTTCCAGTAATTCCATCTGCTTCATCCATTAAAATTAATTTTCCTTTTTTGAATAATGATCTCTGTTTTGTAGCAGGTGCAAGAACTTCTTCTAATTTTGATCTATTTCTTAAATCACTTGCATTTAATTCAAATAATTCTATATTGTGCTCTTTTGCTAATGCAAGAACCATTGAAGTTTTCCCAGTTCCAACAGGACCATTAAGAATGAATGCTCTTTTTTTTGGAAATGTTCTGAAGAACATTTGCATTTCTTGAATAACAGAATCCTGTCCTTTTATATCTGATAAAGATTTTGCACGATATTTTTCTATTAAGGGTAGGCTCATGTTAAATTCTTCCAAAATATTGTTTTGCTTTAAAATGAGTTTCTATTGCTTTTTCAAACTTATTGTTTTTTTCAATATCTAATATGGTGTCTGCAGGAATATTATAACATTTATTAGGGTTGTATATGAATGTCCAGTAATTGTGTGATGGTTTGCCTTCAATTATATAATCATGCCTTCTTGTTACTATGTCAAAATCTTTTATCCTATGTCTAACTATGAATCCTTCTTTATCTGTAAATAAGTCCATTGGTTCAGATAATGTTCTTGTTTTTAATTTTTCAAAAAAACCTTTCTCTTGTTCTTCAATTATTGTTTTTAAATCTGGTTCCATTTTAAATTTTTCCAATTAAATTTTGCTTGATAGTTATTTCTTTAATTGGTGTTTGCGTTTCATCATAAAAGCCTAAATGTCCTCCATGAGGAACACCTACTAAAATATTATCATCTTTTTCACCTAAAATATCTACTATTAGTTTTGAATTATCTTTTTTATTAAAATGACAATCTTGAAAAATTCCCTTTATTTCTTTTCCTTGATAATCTTTAACTTTTACAAATATTTCATTAGAAAGATCTCCTCTTCGTACATATTCTACATTAAGATAAGCCTTTTCATTTTTTCCCATTTTAAAATTATTTTATTATACCCTTTCCAGCAAGGACAAATCCTGCTAATAAGGCTTCTAATTGAATAAATTCATCACTTCCTTCTACAAGACGGAATTCGATTTCTCCTGTTTTTTCTGTTAATCTTACTTTAAGTTCGTTATCTATTTGTAAATTCCAAATTTCTTTTTGCATAGATTTGATAATATCTGTTCCTGAAACAGATTCTCTTAACATGATGTCTAATAATTTTTCTTTTGCTTTAAGGAAATCTCCACTCAAAGCATATTCTAAAACAATCTTAATGTCTGCCGGTTTTGCACTTGAAACTAAAGTATTAATTAAATCAATTGTAATTGATGGAGAGATTGATGCAGATGCTTGTAATAGATTAATTACTCTTCTACAATCTCCTTCACTACCCTCAAATAATGCTTCTTCGGTTTGTGGTTCAATCTGAAGATGTTCTTTTTCTGCAATTTTTTGAACAATTGTTCCTATGTCTTTTTTCTCTAATAGTTTAAATCTAAATATTGCACATCTTGATTGAATTGGATCAATTATTTTACTACTATAATTACAAGACATAATAAATCTACAAGTAGTAGTATAGTTTTCCATAGTTCTTCTTAATGCTTGTTGTGCTTCTTTTGTTAAAGCATCTGCTTCATCTAGGAAGATTACTTTAAATGGAACATTTCCAATAGCTTTTGTTCTTGCGAAATCTTTTACTTTTTGTCTTACTACGTCAATTCCTCTTTCATCAGAAGCGTTTAACTCTAAGTAATTTTCTTTCCAATGTACTCCAAATAATTCTTTTACAACAATTAATGCAAGTGTAGATTTTCCTGTTCCTGCAGGGCCTGCAAACATTAAATGAGGAATATTCATTGCTTTAGTTAGACTTTGAACTTTCTTTATAATTTCATCTTGCCCAACAACATTTTCAAAGGATTTAGGACGATATTTTTCAGTCCAGATTGTTATATTTGGTTTTTGTTCTTCCATCTTTTTTTGATTGATATTTTATCTATAAATAATATAGATAAAGGAGAAAAATGTTTTATAAAGATTATTATGGTTTGTTGATTGCTTTGAAAAATCAGTCGATACCTTAGAAATTTATAAGTTATTTAAATGACTACGATATTGATATCTGATAATACTTTTTAAGTTAATCAGATGACGACTATATCTATATCCTATAATATTTTTAGCTTTTCAGATGAGTAGAAAGAATTTGATTAGAGATAATGATAAATTTGATTAAATAATATTAGAATTAATATGAAATTGATGTTAGAATTAAAATTATCCTCGTCTTTGTTTTCTTTTTCGCTTAACACGTCTTAGCTTTTTCCTTTGCCATTTCCAACGCATTTGCCATCGCTTTTTCCATCTTCGACTTGATCTTTTCATGAAATTTTATCGGAATTTTAATTTATAAAGGTTTAGGTCTACTAAGAATTTCGTGTATTTTAGAATTTAGATTATATTCTGCTCTTGTACAGTCTGCACATTTTTCAAGAGGTATTTTTCTAAGTTCTTTTCTGTTTTTCCAAATGTCCCAGAAATCTTCTGTGTTTATATTTCCAAATTGAAATTCTTCTGGCGTTTTTGGAGCGCCCATTGCAGTACAGGTACGAACTCCTCCATCATAACTAATTACTCCAAATACCCCTTGTGCTGAACATTTATCAAAGGTTTTAGGCCTTTCACCAGTTAACATTGGCTCATATCTTATTTGTAAATCGAAATCATTTCTTTTATATTCTTTTTTTAGATCTTCTAAAAAATTATTTCTATCTCTAAGTATTTTATTATCTATTATGGATGATTTTGGCATTTCTCTATTTATTGGTTTTTGATAGGTGCTAAATCTTAAATTATTAATTCCTTCATTCATATATGCCCATTGGATGGTTGATTCTAATTCTTCTTTGCTTGAATTTTCATTTGTCATAAGATAGGTTACTGATACGTGTGTAGTTAGGTCTTTTTTCTTTTTTGCATTTAATAGTTCTTTTATATTGTCTTTAATCTTGTAGAATGAATTTTTATCATAAGGACTATGAACATGATTATAAGATTCATTTGTTCCAGCATCTAAACTGATCCTAATACAATCTTCTTCTGAATTTGGGGCTGTTAATTGATCAATTAATCCTGGCCGATTTCCATAATAAAAATTTGAATATAATGTAAATTTAATATCTGCATCTTTAATGTGTTTTATTGTCTCAGTTATATCTGGATATAATAATGGTTCTATGCAACATCCAGAATACATAACCTCATTCACTTTTCCCTTAAAACTATCAATTGTTTCTATTAATCTATTAACTTCTATTCCTGTGTTTTTTATTCCCTTATAATAAGACCCAGTACAAGAATGACAATTGTTATTACATAAGATTGTTGTTGAATGGTGTGGGTGAATCTCAACGTGTGCAGGAGATTCTGCGTACTTACCCTCTAAAACTCTTGATATTGCTTCTGGATACTCTTGAGAGAGCCATTCCCAACTGTTTCTGTAGTGGGGGTTAGCTTTTTTCTTTGCCATGAAAAAATAGCGTAGAAACTAAATTAACCTTTGTCAATATAATACCTATTTGAAATATTTTAGAATATAGACAATATATTAGTATAACCAAGAATAATAATTGGAAAGAAATGTTTAATCAGCTAACATTAATCTGCTAACTCAAACTCGCAGGCTTCTTTACTGACATATATACTTCCTTCCCTAGAGATATACGCATTTCTTATAGACACCACATAAGCATTTCTTATTCCATTTTTAGGATGATGACATTTGACAAAACTATCCTGTTCATATGCATTTCCTAATGTTGACTTCGCCCCGTTCTCCAAGGTCACTGACTTTTCTTTATTATCTTTTAAATTACTTTCAATTTCTATTTCAAGATATGATTTATTTTTTATAACCATGAATATTTTAGGAAAAGAATATATTTATTAGTTGTCACTTGTGAATATATTTTTCACTATCATCACTAGTGAGTATATTGAAAAAGGTTTAAATATAGTGTTTTTTAACTATTATAGATAAAAAACTAGCAAAAGATATAAACAATGATAAGAAAAATAATTAAACAAGGGCATAATACGCTCACAATGACCCTTCCTGCTGAATGGGTCAAAAGATTTAATTTGAAAGCTGGAAGTGAAATTGATTTAATTGAGAGAGATAATGGCTTATTTATTAGCACTCAAAGGAATAACGATAAGAAAAAAACTGAATTTGACATTAGTAATATGGATATCCCTACTGCTTGGAAATATTTCATGGCTACATATCGGGAAGGTTATGATGAAGTAAGGGTTAAATTTGATCCTGATATGAAATTTGAAAATCCATACAAATTCTTTACAAAACACAGATTGGATTTAAGAATTAAAAAAGAAAAAGAAAAGAAACCTATTTTTGGAGCTTTACAAGGATTTGTGAATAGATTTATTGGTTGGGAAATAGTTGATCATGGGAATGATTATATTTTAATCAAAGAAATGGGAGAATTAACAAGTAGAGAATTTGATAATTCTTTGAGAAAAATCTTTTTTCTTATTCAGGGGATGGCTGAAGAGACTTTGGAATCAATTGAAAAGGATAATACTAAGGCATTAGAACATATTCATGATGTAGATGTTAATTTAGATAAGTTTCATGATTTCTGTATAAGAATTTTAAATAAAACAGGACATAAAGACCCTAAGAAATCAGAATTACTCTTTTCAACATTATTTTTATTAGAATTAGTTGGAGATGAATTCAAGAATATTTCTGTTCATCTTATTCAAGATTTTATTGGGAAAAAGTTTAGTCATTTAAAAGATCTAGCTAGTGCAGTAAAAAAAAGTTTTGATAGTTATCAAGGATTATTTTATAAGTTTGAACCTGAAAAAATAAATGAAATTTCGAAAATAGATAGCGAGACTTATTTTAATGTTCCTCAAATGTATAAAAAGGCAAATGAAGAAGAAAAAGAAATTTTTCATCATCTGAGAATTATTGGAAGACATATCAATTCTTTATTAGAATTAAGGATAGAGATGGAATTCTAAAGATTTTTAAATAAAACTATTTTATTTATTTTACAGCCCCTTAGTACAGTGGTCAAGTATCTTTGGTTCTGGGCCGAAGGACCCAGGTTCGAATCCTGGAGGGGCTATTATGATATTCTATAATTAGGATATCTATTTATAATTTCCATGAATTCGAAGCTGAAAGGTTCGATGAGCAAAAGGATTTTGAGTGTTATTTTAAGAATAAGAAAATACTTTTGGGAACACTGAGATGGCTATTTAGTTAATTTTATATATTTCTTATACTTAGATAAATTAAGGAAAATGGAAGGTAAACAAATAGGAGTTGTATCAAACTACTTTGATCATGTAGGTGTTGCGGCAATCAAGATGACTGCAGGTCTTAAGTTAGGAGATACGATTCGAATTGTTGGAGGAGATTCTGATTTTACGCAAGTAATTGATAGTATGCAACTTCATCATGAACATGTAGAGAAAGCTAAAAAAGGCGATGAAATAGGGATTAAACTTAGTGATAAGGCTAGGAAAGGCTATAAGATTTTCAAGGTAAAGTAATCTCTAGATAGTTTTTTAAATGATTTTAATTAGTTGTATCTGTAGCTAATATTAGTTAGTTAGCCCCTGTAGTGCAGCGGCCAAGCATCCAGCCTTCTCAAGGCTGTGACCCGAGTTCGAATCTCGGCAGGGGCATTATATATATGTTGAATTTCCTATCTTTTTTATAAAGCCATTTTTCTGTCTTGTTTTATGAAGACTGCATATCCTAATTATCAACAAACAACAACTGCTTTTATTGAGAAGAAATTAACTCCTGCAGAGAATGAAGTTCTAAATAAATTCTTAAAAGATATAAGAATTAATGCAAGTGAGGAAAGAGTTAATAGAAAAATAAGACCTACGATGCTGCAATTCAAGGATATCATAGGTAATCTATTAGATTGGGATAAAGATGTTATTACAGAGTTCTTAATCCTGTTAAATGATAGTAATAGAACTGAATGGACTAAGAATGATATTAAAAAATTATTAAGGAGATTTATTAGATTTCATTATAAAAATAATAAGATGATAGACCTGATTAAATGCAAGTCAGATTCTAATGCCTTTAATCATGAGAGAGTTAATGAAAATACATTAGTAACTAAAGATGAATTTAATCGGATTTTGAAAGTTACAACTTCATTAAAGCAAAAAGCAATTCTTTCTATTTTATTTGAAACAGCATGTCGTCCTGCTGAATTAAGATTATTAAAATGGAATGATATAAAGTTAGATGTGGCAAGTATTACTTTTTTTTGTGGAAAAACAAAAAAATCAAGAACTATTCCAATTCAAGATAGTATTATTCATTTGCAGAGATATAAAACCGTTTTTGAATATCCAGAAGTTAGAGAAGATGATTATGTTTTTCCAAGTCCACAAAGTAGGGACAAATCTTTATCAAGTGGGACTTTACCAATTTTATTAAAAAGATTAAGTAAAAAAGCAGGTATTGGACGGAATATTTTTCCTTATCTTCTAAGGCATAGTAGACTAACTGAGATTAATCAAAAACTTCCTATTCATTTAGCAACAAAGTTTGCAGGACATAGTGTAAAACAATCTCAGACTTATGTTCATCTTTCATCAAAGGATTTAACAAGTGCTATGAGGAAAATTTGGAAAGATAAGAAAATACCTCAAGAACAGAAGAATAAGTATGAAAAAGAGCTTGCAGAACTAAAAAAGCAGATAAAAGCAATTCAAGAGGTTATTCAAATTCAAGTAGATGAAAAACAAGGAGGTTTTCAAGAAGTACCAGATTCAAGGGCTTTAACTGGTCAAGAGGTTGAAGTTTATTTGGAGAGTTGTCCGGTGGGTGGGTGTGTTTAGGTTTTATCTTAAAAGTTTCTTTTCTAATTTAAGTGATTTATCTTTAAAATTCAACTTCCTATAGAGGCCTACGGCACCATTATTGTAAGTTCCAACATCTAAGGAAACTTTTTCCTTACCTCTAGACTTAAGCCACTTTTCACCCCCTTTAACCAACTTAATGCCCAAACCCTTTTTCCTCCATTTTTTACAAACATGCAAATCACTAATATATCCAGAAGAATATTTTTTCATCTTCTCCATTCCTGGGACAAAAGTCAAAACAAAAATATATCCAATGAAATCACCTTCTTCTTCCATTGCAAAAATAGCACCATGTCCAGATTTTAAATCCTTTTTAAAAATCCTTTTTTTATATTTCAAAGCAGTAGAAATCGGAACATCAGTCTTCATCTTAGTAACCTTTCTATATTCTTCAATAAATTCTCTAGAAAGCTCTAAAATTTTATCTATATTCTTTAAAGTAATCTTTCTTATTTTCATTTTAGTCTTTTATCAAGTAGAACCACGTCTTTACTCATCTTATAATTTAATTTTTTATAAAAACCAGATGCTTTTGACTTATTATAGGCTGTAAACCTCATTATATCAACTCCTTTCTTCTTATGATATTTCTCAATAAATACTAACAGGCTTTTACCAATACCTTTTCCTTGATATTTTTCTGTAACCCAAAGTTCACCAACATAAACTATTTTTTTATTTGCAGAAGAAGGCCCAGCAAGAATAAAGCCAATAACATTTCCATCAATCACTGCAACTAACAATTCATTTTTCTTCAATGAGGGTTTTAAAAAACCAATTACTTTTTTCTTAGTCCACTCCTGTAGATAGGGTCGCTTCTTACTCCCAGTAATAAAAATATTTACAATCTCTTTCAAATCTTCTTTCTTAGCCCACCTAATTATAATTTTAGTTTTCATTTTCACCATCTTTAATCAATCTAGCATTTTAAATATTATAAGCCTTTCTTTTCTGGCTTATCATCAAATCTTTTTTCTTAAAATTACAGTTTCTTTATTTTCCTTAAATTTAAATGCCCTATAAAATTTAAATGCCCCTGCCTTTTTAGAAGTCATAACACTAATGGCCTTAGCACCCTTTTTTTTATATTTATCTTGTACAAATTTTAATAATTCACTCCCAATACCCTTTTTTTGATATTCTGATTTTATCCAGAACTCATCAATATAAATTTCTTCTTTTCCCTCTCCTGCAATTGCAATAAATCCTACAATATTTTCATCTATTAATGCTAAATAAAGGCTTCCAAAATTAAACATATTATTAACTCTTAATTTAATAGTTTTAGAAGTATAATTTTGATTATAGGGTTTTTTATTGGATTCTTCTAAGAATAATTTAGCAATAGATCTTAAATCTTCTTTCTTGGCATTTCTTATTTTCATTTTAGTCTTTTTCCCATATAGCATCAAAAAGTTCTTCAAAGTTTTGAGTTATTTCTTTAGATTGAATTAAAATTGCAATTGGATTTTCTGTCCAAGAAAGTATTAATGTTTTATCTCCATAAATATTAATGCTAGAAGGAATGGGATTATTAGTAAATTTAGCTTTAATCTTGTTATGCCTTTGTTTAAAATATTTTTTATATTCATTTGTAAATAATCCCTTGGTGGGGATGTTTTTATAATAATCTTCAATATCCATCTTTGCAAAAAATTTATCTACAATATCCACGTTTAATTTATCATATTTATAGAAAAATTTGTATTCTTGATTTTTATAAATTATTTTAAATAATTCATTAAACGCACTTTTTACTCCAGTTATTCCTGTAAAAATTTGAGCATTTTGTTTAAGTTCTTCTATTCTTTTTATAGCTTTTAATTCAGGGATTGCTTTGGATAAATCAATCTTATTTTGATTTATTTTTTCTTCTTGTTTTTCGATTAATAAGTTTAAGCTATCTACTTCAATAGGATAATAATGTCTTAAATTATTTTTAACTACAAATCCAATAATCCCTCTTTTATGTAGGGAGTTTAATGCATCATTTACATTTGAAGAACTAATTTTTGAAATTTTCACTATCTCTCCAACTTTTGTTTCACCAAGTTTAAGAAGATTTATATAAACTTCAATTTCCGCAGGCCTTAGCCCTATTTTCTCCAATGTATCTTTTATTTCCATATTACTCTCCTGTAACAAGAGTGCAGGGATTTATATATCTTTTCATAGTATATTTATTATGATAGTGCTAGGAATTAATGCAGGAATAACAAAGAAAGGAAGACCATTAAATGATGGAGGTGCAGCTTTAATTGTTAATGGTAAAATAGCTTGTGCCATACAAGAAGAAAGGCTTACAAGGGTAAAATATGATTCAGGATTTGAAAAATCTATTAAATATGTTTGTGATACTGCAAAAGTAGAATTTTCTGAAATAGACAAGGTTATTGTAACTTCATGTATTGATGGGATTTGGAGTAAAAAAGAAGCAATGGAAATCCTTAAGTTAAAAGAAAAATATGGATTTTCTGAGGAAAAAGTCGAAGTAATAAGTCATCATTTAAGCCATGCTTATAATGGATTTATTTCTAGTGGATTTGATGAATCTTTAATTTGTGTAATTGATAATACTGGAAATAAGTTGACTGAAGAAAAAACAGATGTCTGGGACGCAGGTTTTGAAAGAAATAGTTATTACCATGCTTTTTGGAAAGATGGAAAACCAATTTTAAAATTAATTGAAAGAGAGGCAAATACTTCTGATAAAATTGGTTATGGAGAAGCTTACAGGTATTTTACTCATTATTTTGGTTGGGATTCTTATAAACATGCTGGAAAAACAATGGGTCTTGCACCCTATGGGAATCCTAATGCATTTAAAGGAATTAAATTATTTGAGAAAAAAGAAAATGAAGAGGTTTGTCTTCTTGGATCAAAACATTCCTTTCCTGAAGAAGAACTTAAAGATTTTTTTAAGAAGAATGATATTAATTTACCTAGAAAATTGTATAAAAATGAATTAGTTAAACAATATTATGCAGATATGGCTTATTTTTTACAAAAGGAGTTTGAAAAATCATTTCTTAGAAGGATTTTAGGTTTGAAAAAAAAGTATAATTTTAAGAATATTGTGATTTCGGGAGGCGTAGCATTGAACTGTGTTGTTAATGGGCTTTTATTTAATCATTTTAAAAAAATGTATGTTCCTTCTGCTCCAGGAGATGAGGGACAATCTCTAGGAAATGCTTTTTATGGTTATTATAATTACATTAAAAATGAAATTCCAAAACAATTAACAAATTCATTTTATGGAAAAGGATATGAATTTAGTGATTGGGAAGATTATGCAAAAGAAAAAAAGCTTAAAATTACTAAAATAAAAAATATTGAGAAAAAAGTTGCTAAATTATTAACAAAAAAAAATATTATTGGATGGTATCAAGGAAATTCTGAATTTGGTGCTCGTGCCCTAGGCCATCGTAGTATAATCGCAGACCCTAGATTTGATTTTATGAAAGAGAGAATAAATTCACAAATAAAATTTAGAGAGCCATTTAGGCCATTTGCTCCCTCATTTTTAGAACAATATCAAGAAGATTATTTTGAAAATAAAAATATTAAGAGTTATTTTATGTCATTTGCATTTCCAGTAAAATCTAAAATGCAGCGTTTTGTTCCTGCAATTACTCATGTGGATGGAACTGCAAGATTACAAACAGTATCTGAAGATTCTGATAAAAAATATCATAAATTAATTACAGAATTTTATAATTTAACTAAAATCCCTTGTATTCTTAATACATCTTTCAATTTGAATGACGAACCAATTGTTGAAACCCCTATAAATGCAATCAACACATTTCTAAAATGTCATATGGATTATCTAGTTATTAATGATTATTTAATTGAAAAACCAAGCAGGCAAGATAAAGATGAGTATTTAGTGGAAGTTATTATTAAGAAAGGCGATAAATATATGATAACTAAAAAAGATGATTCCCAAGAGTCCCTAGTTATTGAGGAGGACGTTTTACCTAATGAAACAATTCCTCATGCAGTGGTTAGATCTGTTCAAGAGGCATTAAGAACCTCAGTTTTTATTAAAGCAAGAGTTTTTGAGGATCTTTATCCTGAAAAAGATAAAATAATCCATAAAATCTATTTCATAGTTGAACCAAGAGAAGATATCTTCATACCTAATAAAAAGATAATTTCTAATTATTCTTGGAAAAATCTTGATGAATTAAATAATAAGAAGTATTTTACTAAATTACCTATCTTTGTAAAAAACTTCATTAAAAGTCTCCTGTAAAAGGAGAGTAAGTCTTTATATATAATAATTTATAATTAATAATATGACAAAACAAAAAAATAATGAATGGAATGAATTAGCTGAAGAAGTTGATGAACAAAATATTAAACAAAAAGTTTATGATGATGTTTTTATCAAATTCTGTTCTCCTGATTGCAAGAATAAAACCATATTAGATTATGGTTGTGGGACTGGAGATATTGCAAAAAGATTAGAATCAAGTGTAAAATTAATTGAAGCATATGATGAATCTAAGGAAATGCGTAAGAGCGCCATTAAAAAATTAGGAAAAGTAGTTTATTCAAATCATAATAAAATTCCAAGGAATAAATATGATACAGTATTATCAAGTTTAGTTTTGTGTGTGGTAAATAATAGGGAAGCAAAAAGAATCGTTAAGCAGGTTTATAATTCTCTTAAATCTAAGGGTACTGCTTACATTGGATTTTGTAATCCTCTTGATTTTAAAATTAAAGAAACAAAATTACAATTCAGGTTACCTACAGGAGATAATTATAAAACAGAACATGAATACAAAAAGAAAATTAAGATAGGTGATGGAGAGTTTTTTGAAATGACGGATAAACACAGGCCTTTAGAATTTTACGAAGGATTATTTGAGAAAGTAGGATTTAAAATTCTTAAGAAAAAATTTAGTTTATCTGAAACAATTAAAGGAAGAAAATGTTCAGATTTTATAATCTATAAACTAAAAAAACAATGAAAAAGAAAATAAAAATTTGTTTAATTGGATCTTGGAGAAATTATTCTAAGGAAGCCAGGAAAGGGGCAAAGTTACTTGGAGAATGGGTTGCAGAGAGAAATCATTCTTTAGTTACTGGTGCTTGTTTGGGAATTCCTCATGAAGCTGCAAAAGCATGCCATAAAAAGAAAGGGCACTCTATAGGCTATTCGCCTGCAAATTCTTCAAAGTATCATTTAAAGAAACATGGTTTAGCTAAGGGGGGATTTACAGAAATAATCTATATGGATGAGAAAGAACATTTATCTTATTCTAAAAGAAATATTATTAATATAAAAAATTCAGATATTGTAATTTTAATATCTGGTAAACTTGGGGCAATTAATGAATATACTATTGCAATGGATATGAAAAAACCTGTTTTTGTTTTAGAAGGAGTAGGAAATGCTAGTGATTTAATTAGGAATATTGAAAAAAGTTTATATGGAAAGGCTAAATCTCATATTTGTACTTCAATAAAAGAGTTATTAATTGAATTAGAAAAGTATATTGTTAAGCACTTTGATTAACATCCATGAATAAATACTTCCATTATAATTTATAAATTTTTTGGAACTATCTCAATCAAAGAATATTTCTTATCAGGATTCTCTTTGTTCCATTTAATTATATTATCTTTAAAATTATGCACTTCACCAAAAATTAATGGGGCAAAATATTTATTCGATTTAGAAATATTAAATAAAATATGATTTTCTCTAGAATTAGAATATTTTTCTGGATTTTTTGAATTAAGTGCTTTGTTTAAAATATCGTTATTTTCTGTTGGAAGAATTTTAATTAAACCTTCCATTCCTAATTCTAATCCTGCTCCAGGAATATGCATAAATTTTTCATATTCTTTATTTTCAAATTCATTCTTATAAAATCCAGAATTAATCAAATAATTAGCCCTTTCATTATAATTCTTTTCTAATAATTCTCTAGATGGCGTTTCAGTAACTCCTTCTGAAAATATTTCATTATGTCCCATTTCTCCTAATTTATTTAAAATGTTAAGGATATTTTCTTGGATATCATTAGTTTTGTTATAATTATCTTTATGCTTTGCTTTTGCTATGTCTCTAAATTTTTCACTATATTTTTCTAAATCAGCTTCTTTAAAATGCTGTTGTTTTATATGTGCCAAGCAATATTTTGCACCAGAAACTTCATATTTCTCAATATTTTTAACACCCTGAATTTCTTTAGGAAAATCTCTTAGTATCTGATTTGCAGATGTTAAGCTTTCTTCTAAACTTACTGCTTTTGTAGAGGTATTAATAGATTTTTGTTCAGTTTTATCCCTACATCCTACTCCAAGTAATGAGGCAGTCATAATCGTCCAAAGTGCAATATTTTTTAATTTATTTTTCATTTTAATTACAAATTCTCCCCAATTTTTTTAGCTCATTAATCTTGTCTTCGACATCCCATTTTTTAACAGTCTCATCAAGACTATCGACACCCATAGCATCAGAAGAAGTTCCAATAATTATGGCGTTAGGATTCCTTTTTCTTATTTCAGGTGCTAACGAATAACCAAGACTTTCTAAATGGTTAGAATATTCTTTTGGGTCTGATTGTTCTAGTTCGACTAAATCATTGTAAGGCATTCTATCATCTAATAAAACCAAATCATAATTATTCTGCATGATTATATTTTTAGCACTATAATAAGATCTAGCCTCATCTACTTCTGAGTTGGGTAATGTATCCCCTACTGCAGATCTCAATGACCTAAGGGCTCTGCCCATATCTTCCACGATTAATATTTTTCTTTTTTCCATCTTATTTCCTCTCTCTAAAATTCCAACAGCCAATTGTTTGGACATATCCTTTATCATGTAAAGTTTCATTTGTTAGTTCTTCACAAGATCTACCAAGACAAGAATTACATAATGGGCTTCCAGTTCTTTTATCTTTTTCAGTATAATTTGCACATTGTTCTGCACATTTTCCTTTATATTTTTTAGCTCTTATAATTCCCATTTCAGGAGATTCCCATGCTTCTGCTAAACTTGTTTCATTGATGTTCCCTAAGTTTACTCCAGTTGCACCAATACAAGGTCTTATGTCTCCTTTATAATTGATATATAAATGTCTTCTTGGTCTTTCACAAGCTACTCCGACATAAGTTGTATTAACTCCCCAATCAAGCCCAAAAACTTCTTTATCGATAGTTTTTATTTCATTAAATTTATCTTTCATGCTTTGATCTTCAGGAGAAAGGTGACAAGTTGATCCCCTACCCCTTTTTAGAACAGAATCTACATCAAATATGATATTATTTGTTCTAGCAAAAGCTTGAAGATATGCTGCTTCTTGATAATTAGACATACTATCAAATTTTGTATTTGATAATTCTGATAATGCAGATATATAAGATTCAGTTAAACCTTGGCCTTGATATTCTTTCATTTTTTCCACAAATTCGCATATTTGTTTTGGAGTTATTAATGCTTCTTGATCTTTCGGAATATTATCAGTCATTACAGAAGTTACTAATCCCATTCTACTTTGTCTTTGAAATTTATCTTGACATTTTTGTGAATCATTAAAACCAGTTTCTATAAGTAATTCTAAAGCCTTATTTCTTTTTTCACCATATCCAGTTATAATTCTCCCATTTGCAGGATCACTAACAAAAGAGTCTTGAACATAAGGTAATATTGAATTTCCTTTTAACATTATTTCTACTGGAAGTTCATAAAGTCTATTAGCTAAATCTTGATCTATAAATTCTCCTGTTGTAAATAATGTTGTATAAATACCTAAATCCCTACATTTTTCTAAAATTTTCATTGTTCTTTCCTTAGCTACAGGTAAAAAAGGTTCTCCTGCCCCTGGAATTCCTATTGAAGTTATTCCAGTTTCCCTAGCTTGTTCTAAAGTTTGTAACCATTGTTCTTGAGTTAGTGAAGTTTCTTGTTTTTCTCCACCGCCTGCATAACAATATGAGCAAGCAAGATTACAATGTTCTGGTTTTGTAGTTTCTATCCAAAGATTTGTAAGTTTATCCCCTGTTAAAGCAGAGCCTAAACCAAATTGTACAGCTACATCTGGCTTTGTTATTTTTATTTGTTCTTGTTTATTTTCCATTTTATTTTCCATTTTGATTTATTTTTTATTTAGTGAAAAGAAGTAGTGGGAAGCTTAATGCCCCCCACCTCATTTAATCACATATCTTGTTTTGATTAAGTTTTAATTAACTACTTAATCATAGTAACTACTAGTATTAGGGATTATTAAACATTTTTAGTAGAATAATTAACAAAAAGAGAAGATTTAAATAGTATTTATCCTTTTATTAAATAATAATGGTTAAATTAGACTTAAAGGATAAAAAAATACTTTATGAATTAGATAAAAATAGCCGTGCAAGTCTTAAAGAGATCTCAAAAAAGACAAGAGTAAGTAAGGAAGTTGTCTTTCATAGGATAAACAGATTAATTGAAGAAGATGTAATAATTAAATTCTTAACAGTTCCAGCAACTTATAGATTAGGGCTAACTGGATATAAGGTCTATTTGAGGTTAATTAACACTTCAAAGGAAGATCTTAATAAAATCACAAATCATCTAAAAAAAGAAAAATCTGTTTATTATACTAGTGTTTGCAAAGGCAGATGGGACTTAATATTTGGAATTTGGGCAAAATCTACTCCTGATTTTTTTACAATTTATAACAAAATGCTTGATAAGTTCAGTAAATATATTCAAGAAAAAGAATTATCAATAACTATTGAAAATATTCAATTTAATAGGAGATGGTTTTACAATGATAATTTAACCCCAACTGAATTCACATTTGGAGAAAAAGAAGAAATCATTAAAATAGATAATAATGACAAAAAAATCCTTGATTTAATAACTTTAAATTCTAGAATGAAATTAGTAGATATTTCTGAAAAAGTGAAATTAAGTCCAAAAGTAGTTGCCTATAGAATTAAAGAAATGGAAAAAAAGAAAATTATTAGAGGTTATAAAATTTTCTTAAATCCTCAGACAATGAGGTTCAGTACTTACAAAGCATTTGTACATTTTAAGAATATTAATGAAGAAAGAAAAAAAGAATTTATTAATTATTGTAAGAACCTTCCAAATATTATTAATATGGTAATAACTTTTGCTTCTTGGGATTTAGAAATGATGTTTGAAACTCAAAAAGATGAAGAATATTATAAAATAATGGATGAGATTAAAGAAAAGT
>Ga0233431_1002951_pt1 | contig 21915 bp, 17 predicted proteins | sample SI_118_April2016_FD_179867 | JGI IMG/M metagenome (GOLD analysis project Ga0233431, IMG submission 179867) | Seawater microbial communities from Saanich Inlet, British Columbia, Canada - SI_118_April2016_200_MG | ecosystem: Environmental > Aquatic > Marine > Inlet | place: Canada: British... | reverse complement strand
CTTTCTTTTTCAAATGTCCCAAACTACCGGCTGATATGGAGGCCCGGATAGGCGTTCGAAGAGATCCTCAAAACCCCAATCGAAAACAGAAAATTTTTGGCTATAATGCGGTTATTGATACTTCGATTGAGATGGGCCTTGGTTTGGAATTACCGGTCGCCTGCAGTACGCTTCCAGGAAATGCCCACGAAGGCAAACATTACATCATCAATAGAGAACAGATCCTTCAATACCACGGGAAAACCTCAAAGATAGACCTTGCTGACGCAAAATATGATGAGCATAATAATTTTGCCTTTTCAAGATCAAATGGCGCCATTCCCATCATTGATTACAATTCTCGAAGAGAAAAAATAACTGCAGCTGCACTGAAGGAAAGAGGTTATGACAGAAATGGGTGGCCATATGCCCCGTGTGGAATACTGACAAGACCCAATGGATTCGATTTCAATTGTCAAAGAGCGAGTTTCAGTTGCCGAAGGCAGTGTGTATCTTCAAAAGATCCGAAGATTGTTGAATATGCGAAAAGTTGTTCCCACTGGATCAACTCGCATGGTTTCACCCGGCATATGTCTATTCAGAAATTTCCCAGGCTTATTACCGAAGTTATTCGGGGCACAGACCGGCATCACAAGCTTAAAACCCTCCGATCAGCTGCTGAAAGAACTAACGCTACAGCAAAGGAGGATTTCCCCATTCTTTCAAAGCCAAGGGTCCGGGGTTTGGGACACGCTGGGATTCTTTCACAAATGGCCGTTATTGTTGTATTGCTCAAGAGAATCGCCTGTTTCATCATTAAGGTGACTTTAGCGTTGAGGAAAAGGAACCAAAACAATAAATCTCCGCCAGTGTTTTTTGTCCCGGGGCCATCGGTACCAAAATTCATTCTTAATCTCGTTATGAGGGAATAGAGACAGTTCCAGAAATATCACAGCCCAAAAGCGTCCATAACGGACACGGGACGGCTATTTCCAAAAAATACTCCCAAGTCCAATATGATCAATTCTCCACTCATTTCGCTTCAAATTCCTGCCGATCCCAAAATTTCATAGGCCTGAACCCGGCCGGAAATATCCCGCCGTCGTGTTTTTTTCCCCGCCGAGAGCCCTCTTAAATTACCTCTGACTACGGTTTGCAGATTGAGCAAATAAGTGTCAGAAAAAATTACGTCTCATGCATCAGTGAGGTTGAGGCTTTTGTGCTTATCTGAAGAGGCAGAACCATTTTGGAACTAGGATAGTGCCCATCCATAAATAGCGTTTTTCTCGAGCCGCCTGGAAGAAAAAACAATGGCGCAGTCTCAAAGCAGAGTGCTTCGCCCCTTTAGTGCTTCAATTTATCATGTTTTTATTTAATATAACATAATCAAGACGCATTCATTCCATCAAACATTAAAATAATAGTGGGTATTCTTCCAAAAAGGTCACGTTGCCGGTTTCGCCCTTGCAATGGTCAGCAAATTGGCTGCGACAATCGATGACCAGACATAGGATTTAAATGAGTCCCAGCCTTTCCAGTTGCAGCGGTTCAGGCCAAGGCAGCGTTTCAACCATGAAATACCGGATTCGATTCCGGCCCTGAAGCGGCGCAATTGACGATAAACGTATTGACTGCGGCACATGTCGGTCTCTTTGAGGCCCCGCTTTTTGGCAAAACAAACATCCTTTATGAATCGGGATTTGGCCTTTTTAAGGTTGGGCTTGGAAGCAAATCCACCGTCAAAGCTGGCTTTAAGCGGATAGCGACCGTAGATCTCATTTTGTCGATCCAGCATTGGTATGGCAAGGTCAGTATCGGCCGGATTGCCTTCAAGGATCCAGCAGTCCAGAATGAGATTGGATGCCCCGCCGGTCAAAGAAATTTTGTGCCCAAAGTGAGTATCACGCCTGTCTTTGATGATAATGTCGGTATGCGGCTCAAAAATCGACACCACTTTGTCCTGGGCGTCAACTGTTTCACCGCGCATAACCCGGCGCTCAGCTTGATCGATAACCTTTTCAGTCAATTGAATATAATGATCAATTTCAAAAGACAATGCCATAGCAACCAGATCAACGAACGGCCCGGCGTGGATTGCATCAACAGCCCTTTCGGCATAACCGAGTACTTTGTACGTGGCCTTGATCAGATCCCTATAGGCCGCTTTGCGCTGCTTTTTCCTTTTGGCATTGAGAATGGCAAGCATCCGGCGTTTGGCAACCCTGGTATGATTATGAAACCCAGCGATCTTGATCCCGTTTTCCCGGCAGCGGTCAATCAACCGTGTCAATACGCGTATACAATCCCACAACAGGCTGGAATCAGTAGGATAATGAATGTTGCTCTCGACGCAGGTGCAGTCAATACGCACCTTGCGACCCTTTTCAATTTCTTTTTGTTTGGCGTAGCCCAACAGGTCGGTATTGATCATCTGCCAAGTGGTATCGGAAATGGCTTTGATGTTCTTATTCAGGGCGGATTTCTTAAACCCTTTGTCCGCAATACCGATGCGGCAAAACCAGCTCATCGTTTGCGAGTCAACCAAGTGAAAGGCCAACTCCTGATAGGTAAAGTTGAAAAGGACTTTTACAATAGCGCAACGCAACACCTGTTCGGCACTCATGCCATTTGCACCTTTTCGATGGGTACCGTTTTTACCCTTGTTCAAGTCTTGCAGTACGCGTTCGTAGATGGTAGAATTGGCGTCAATGATGTTGCTGATGATTTCCAGCTCTTTGCTCTGGGCATGGTTTTTTATCCGGGGCATCAGAGGCATCTGTTTTTGCCATTTTTCGCGCATTTTGTAATCGGCGCCTTTTCTAATTCTGTAGTAATATTGGTTGTTTGGTCGCTTTCAATATACTACAGCAAAAAGAAAATGGCCACTACAAAATGCGCTTTCTTTTTGTATTACAGGTAGTTATTCCCGTGGATGGGCACTAGGATAGTTCTGTATAATAGCTTGTATACTCCTTAATCATCCTATTTAATGAAAAGTTTTCCTCAACAGTTCGTTTTGCATTGGACCTGAGCCTCCTGGCGAAAGCCGTATCCGTTTTCAGCCTCTCAATTGCTTCGATGAATCTCCCAACGTCATTAGAGGGGTAAAGGATGCCATTTTTCATGTGATCAATTATTTCAGAGCATCCCCCGACATTAGCGGAAACCACGGGGAGGCTCATCGCCATGGCTTGAAGTAGTACATTGGGGAAACCCTCCTTCAGTGAACAAAGGACGAAGACGTCCATGAGGGAGAGATACTCAACCACATATCGGGAGTAACCAGTAAAAATCACCGCCTTTCCTAAGTTGTATTCCAGAGCCATACGCTTAATATCAGACAGATAATAGCCGCCTCCCACACAAATAAGCTTCAAGTTTTTGTTTCTTCGAAAAAGATTCCTAAATGCGTTCATTAGGAACGGGTAATTTTTTATTTTCCTGAAATTCGCGATTGTCCCCAATACAAAATCATTTTCCCTTATGCCGTTGATTTTTCTGAATCTTTCAGCCTGGGATATCTCTTTTCTGAAAAAATCAATATCGATGCCATTTCTTATAACTGATATTTTCTTCTCAGGGACGAATAATGTTTTGAATAATTCCCGTGATTTTCCAGAATTGCAAAGCACTTTGTCGTTCAATTTCAGCAAAATTATCAGAAAAAATATATGGCGGAAACCATAGTGGTGAAGCAAATTAACCGAATGGTAGACAGTTTTTATTTTTCGACGGCTCATGTATTTTATGAACGTCGATAAAAACAATTCCTTCAAACCAAAAGAGTTTATAATCGATATATGGTTTCTGGTAATATATTTATGAATTTTCCACGCCTTATTCAGTTCCAAATAGCCTCTTGCGACAGGCTCAACACGAACCTTGGCATTGGTTTTTAAAAATTCGGGGAGCAACGCCAGATTTTTGCTTGTCACGCAAATGTGCATCTTGATGTGCGGGGGAAAATGTCTTGCAAAATCCAGCAGCCTCATCTCTGGGCCACCCCGTTGCAGATCATATATCAAGAACAGAACGTTTATTGACTCCGAATTCCACATCGAGCCCCTCTCCTCCTTCCTACCAGAGCTTCCTGGGATTCAGAGCCAGCTTCAGCGGCGCCAGAAATGCAAAATAATTTAGAAAAATGATACTCCTGGAAATGCGGGTAAGTTTGGAGATGGACCTAAACGGCCCATTCATGGGAGGGAGAACTGAAATCAGGAAAAAGAGGGCAACGCTTGCGATAAAAAAATAAGAATAAGTCTCCTTCAGCCTAAATGCAACAAATAACAGTGTAATGAAGCAATATGGAATTAACAACCTGAAAATTTTGTGGCTCATAAATCTTATCCATAACGGATTTTTCATTGGATTCAGAAGCGCCGGTTCTAGAAAAAGCAGCTGCCAGTTGCCAGCAAGAGTCCTTACCTTTCTTTTCTTTTCCAAATCAAGGTTATTAGAAACCATATCATAGGCAATTGCTCTGTTCTCAAAAATGGTCCTGTAGCCCAGCATACATAAACGTATCGGAACCAGCACGTCATCCAAAAGTGTTTGAGCCGGAAGCGGCCGAAACAGCCTTTTTCTGATAGCGTATATTGCTCCCGTGGCGCCTGGTACGGAACCCGTGGTACTTTCAAGTTTTCTTAGCCATTTCTCAAAGCGCCAGTAAGCGCCCATTTCGGATTGTATTGAACTCCCGGGCGTTTCTTCAAAGACCAGTTCTCCGCTAACGCATCCAACTTTCTGGTCAACAAAATTCTTAACTAATTCTTTGATCGCATTGTCAGAAAATCGCTGTCTGCAATCCGCGAAAACAATGATATCACCGGTTGCGGCTTTCACACCAGTATTTATACAAAGGGGTTTTCCGAAAGAGCGCTTTTGCGAATATATTTTCAAAAAACCCTTCTTTATGCACTCGGTTTCCTTTATAATTGTTTTAACAATATCGTCTGTAGCATCAGCAGAACCATCTGATATAATAATTATTTCCATTTTTGCTTTTGGATAATCTTGATCCATAATGTTGCGAATTCGTCTTTCAATGCATTTCTCTTCATTTCGAGCTGCAATAACAACGGATACGTAGGGGTAATTTTCCATGTGGCCGGTTGAAGCAGGATAGTTTAAAAAAACAGACTTGATTCGAAGGAACAGAGGATATCCGAGGTAGGTGTAGAAAATGAAGTACAACAGTATCCAGAAGAGGAGTTCCATATTTTTAAGTTTTCAAAACCTCATTTTAGGCCTAATGAACAGAACTATCATTATTTAAGATAGCAATTTAGGCAGGTTTATCAAAAAATTTTCACAGCTCCGCATGGTGGGTTACAAAAAGCGCTGGTCGCGCTCTATTTATATGATGAATTAACTTTACTGATTCTGCTTTGCAGATTGATGAGAATAATGGTAGAATGATACATGATAATGGGATAAAATACAATGATGACGATGAAATTTACGGTCAGAATTTCAAAAAGCCGTTTTTGATATGTACGGATTCTTGATAAAAATATCATTTACAAAATTGAGGCTCTGCAGTCTTGATCTTGCTAAACCGGAAAAAGGTGTATAAACGATGAAGAGAGGTATTATTCTGAGCATATGGCAAGTGCTGCTTCTTACCGCTTTCTTGATTCCGACGGCGTATGCGGATTTTGGGCTGATGCTTGGTTCTTTTAAGAGTCAAAGCAACGCTCAGAAATATCTAGTGACTTTCCTTAAGGACCAGGGGGGAGCAAGAGAGAATGCATTCTTGGAAGATATAAAGATGCCCGGGAAGGGTATTTGGTACAGGGTTTGTCTGGGGCCTTTCGTCAGTCGCGAGGACGCGGTAAGGAAACAGAAATTCTTTCAGTCCAGAGGGCATGACAGCGTTATTGTTTCGGTAGAAACTTCAGAAATCGTTCGTCCATCACGAAATTCGCGGGGATCGAATTCGGTTACACCGTTGCCGTCGTTTGGCACAGACATTGTCCGCCCTGTAGACCCGCCATTGGTCCCGGCCAATGCTTCGATCCCGAAAGACGTCGATCGCAAATCTAGAGGCCGGCGTAAGGCCGCCGCACCTCCATCTATACCCGCCAGGGAAATAAAATCTTCCGTCAGTTCGCCTGGAACTGGGGCGAGTGTTCAAGGGGAAGGTCGTTTTACATCCGAATCGCAGGAAGAGACAGCTGTTGTATTCGCCGGCGATATTGTGAGCATCGAAATTCCCGGTCAAAAACAGATGAGTCATGATTACGATGTGGATCCCGATGGCAGGATTTTTGTGATGTCGGTGGGGGAGGTCAATATCGGCGGGCTTGATCTTTCCCTAGCTGAAAAGAAAATCGCCATGGTTCTCAGGCAACTTATTCCCAAAGGGGAAAAACCGATTGTAAGGCTTGTTGACAGCATGCGCTATGTCAACATCAGTGGCGGGGTCAATTACCCGGGTTGGTACCGCGTTCCCCAGGTATCCAATCTTGATGATCTGGTAGAAATGGCGGGCGGGTTGGTTGCGGGAGCGGATTTTTCGGGAATCAAGATCAGGCGTAGCACCAAGACCGGATTTCGGGAGATAAAAGCCAGGGGCCGGGTTTCCCTGGAGCCGAATGATGTGCTGTTGGCGCCTACCCCAAAAAAATACGAGAGAAGAATTGACAGTGGGGATCTACTTTTCATTAACATTCCTCAAAAGCCACTCGGAGGGGATTTGTCCGAGATAGAGAGAAAGGTAACGCAAAACCAGATTGAGGTCGATAAATCAGGTTATATATACATTCCGGACTATGGTCATATTTATGTCAAAAACTTGCTGACAACAGAGGTAAGCAAGCTTATTACAAACCGGCTTCCTAAATATCTCGCTCGTTCCGCGAAAGTCCATGTGAACATCATCGAGAAAAGGCACTATGCGCAGATTGGCGGTCATGTGGCAAAGCCGGGATGGTATAACATACCGGAATCCGATAATATTCAAGGGGCACTGAATTTTGCGGGCGGTGCAGTGGATGGGGCCATCATGAGCAAGGTTACGATAACCCGCAGATGGGGGGGACGAACGCGAACGGTACGGATAAATCTACACCAGTTTACCGTCACAGGGGATGTCAGGTTGCTCACCCCTGTTCACGAAAATGATGTTATTTTTGTGCCCATTTCCGGTGCCTTTGGCGACATAAAGCGTACCCTCAGCTCATGGGCGCCGCCTCCCTCAAAGCTGGAAGAGGATACGGGCAGCAAGGTTCGCATTTTTGGTGCAGTGAGGAGTCCGGGGGTTTATGAACCGAAAGAAGACATGACTATTCTTGATTTAGTTATTCTAGCCGGTGGAAACAGGGTGAGTGCAGATTTGGCCAAAACGTTATTGATAAGAGAGAACAAAACTGAAACATACGATCTGAATGCCTTAATACTCCAAAGTACCCAGGGAGTGGCCAAATTACCAAAAGTCCAGAATGGTGACTCCGTGTACATTGGTTTTATGAAAATGGCAGGACAGGAAATTACCGAGCCCAAGAAAATGGTAAGAATTTTTGGAGGCGTTAAGGAACCGGGGATTTTTGAACCTATTCCTGATATGACTCTTATGGACATATTCTCTTTGGCAAAGGGGGGTACTTATGATGCTGATTTGACCAAGGTAATGATTATGTATAGGGATGGTAATATGGAACGATTTGATTTACAGGAATATCTCGACGCCAAGGACCCTGATCCGTCGAATCTGCCGAAAATCAATGCAAGCGACACGATTTACGTGGCCTATTTGCAGCATTTGGGTTTGGAAAAGAAGGAACCGATCTACCTTTTAGGAAAGGTTGCCAGTCCCGGGCAGTATGATTTGGCTGCGGGGAATATGACTGTTTTCCAAATGCTTGCCTATGCGGGGGGCCTTGATGAGTGGGCCGATACCGAAAATATCATGATTATTCGCATGGTGAATGGAAGGCAGCGCAATATTCCTTACAATCTCAGGAAAGCGCTTTCGGGAAAGTATCCTGAGCTGAATATTAGATTGAGATCTTTTGATACTATTTATGTACCTTGATGTAGGAGTCAGTTATCAGCACTGGAGGTTATTTTGAAATTTGAGGATTTAGAAGTGTGGAAGAGGTCTTCACGATTATGTGCAGATTTGTATAAACCTTTTCAAGATATTAAAGATTTTGGGTTTCGTGACCAGATTACCCGGTCTGCTTTATCAATACCAAGCAATATTGCAGAAGGCGTGGAACGAGACTCAAAAAAAATTTTTGCCAGGTTTCTGGAATATTCGAAAGGTTCTTGTGGTGAATTAAGAACACAAATTTATATTGGTATTGATATCGATTATATTGAACCAGCAGTTTGAAAAAAGTGGATTCAGGAAACAAAAGAACTCTCGGCAATGCTCGTAGGTCTCAGCAAATCCTTAAGGAAGATAAATTAGTATCGATATGCTTTTACTGATAACTGACAGCTGACAACTGATACCATATAACGATTTTCTTGTTTCTTCAGAATTGAGGAGGCTTGGAATGAACGTTGCGATTAATCAAATAGAACCGAGGCTATTGGATGTTCGGGTCTCTGAAAAGGAAATCATAGTTTTTCTTGCTGATGGGCGAACAGTAAGTGTTCCTCTGGCTTGGTCTTGGCGACTATCAGAAGCATCACAGAAGGCACGTCAAAACTTTCAAATATTCGGAGATGGGCAAGGTATCCACTGGCCGGATGTGGACGAAGATATAAGCGTCGCGGGTATGCTGGGCGGTTTACCGGCTTGGCGGTCATCATAAGGGGCACATAGGTCAGGAAAATAGGAGTTATCAGTTGCCAGTTTTCAGCTCTGATGGATTCAGGAAAAAAAAGAACTCTCGGCGATGCTCGTGGGACTCAGCAAATTCCTAAAGAAGATAAATGAACATCAATATGCTGTTACTGATAACTGATAACTGACAGCTGGCAAGATACTAAAAAGCTAGAATATTCAAAGCATGGAAGCTGAAAGTTTGAAGGGAAAAGTCGAGAGCCGCCAATAACAATGGTTTTGTGATGTGATAGGTTTGAAAACAATTCCGAGAAATTATGATACCACCAAACCAGGCTTTGTGGCGTTTATTTTGTTGCCTATCGCGTTTTCTTTGTTTTTTTTTCTTACCAGCAGTCAACTTTCCCCTGCGTTTGGTGAACAGAACCCATCCGATGATGTTCATCAAGTGCGTCTTTATGCACTGTCTCTGAGGTATTCCATTGCTTCAAATGAAATACAATCGAGTTCAACCGACGAACAGAGAAAAACCTCTTCAGCCAAGCCTATCGAAGTCCTTGGGCATGCGTCCACTCAGAAATCCACGATAAAGATCAATGATATCATCGTTTCTCCTGCTTGCAGTGTTAAGACGGAAGGTCGGTCCGCCAACCACATATACATTCCCATCCAGGAGCATGAAATTGTGAGAGATGCCGAAGTCAGAGTTGGACGCGATAATGTGGAAGAGAGCTTCTGGACTGCTTTCAACCTTGCCAAAACCCGCAAAGATTCTATGAAATCTCTATCTGCTAAGATACCTCTACACGAAAATCCGTTTGGCGGTGAGAATACAATGGAGGGGGCTGGGGGCTCACTTGGGGATTTTTTTGAGGGTGGAACTGTTTCTACGCCGACAAAAGGGGCGTACAGGATTGAAGTAACTCCAAGGATTAGTATAGAGGGAAGATATGACGACAATATTACATTGCTCAATGAAGACCCGATTGCGGATTATACAACAACGGTTTCCCCCGGTCTGAAGATAAGTGCTGATTCGGGCAGCAATGGGTTAGAACTCGATTACGAATTTGGTTGGGTTAAGTACCATAAAGAAACGAGAAATGATTACATCCGACATAGAGGTAATTTAGAATTTTGGCAGAAAATCGGCAGTCAATTAACTTTTCGGCTGACAGACGCCTATATTAAGTCAAATGATTTTCTTGCAGATATTGATCAATTCCCAGTAACACAAAGGGTTGCAAATACGCTGAGTGCTTATCAAAGAAATAACGCCAATGCGGCTTTGGATTTCCAATTCGGCCCTAAAAACCATTTCGTGATCGGATATAAATACAATATTTTGGATAATGACGACCCGTCCTTAGAAGATGCAAGGGAACAGGGTCCATTTGCAGCGCTATCATACTGGTTCACCCAGAAAGACGGGCTGGATTTGAGCTATGAAAATGTTCGGTATGTTTATGATCAGCCTGATTATTATAGTAATTGGAAAGACCTAGATGCACATAATATGCGAGGCGCCTATGTTCACCAATTTGGCGTTCGTACAAACAGCAGCCTTTATTATAGCCTTTATATACGGAAATCTATCGATTTCCCGATACAATATGAGATCCATGATGTTGGAGCTAGCTTTGCCCATAGCTTTTCGCCTTCTACGTCCTTGTCATTGGGTTTGGGATATTACAAACCAACTGGAGATACTTCATTGCCCGGAGTGCCCGGTTTGGATCCCGGCGTAACTTCTTTAATTCAACTCACAAAACGTTTTCGGCGTGGGAGCTTTTCTTTGGGTGCTAGCACTGGATGGGATGATGGTTTATTGGAGGTCATACCCAGAGGGTTTACGAAATTTGGCCGTGCTTTCGGTCTTTTTGATTATGAACCGATTGAAAATTTGAGTGTTTTTGGCGGGGTAACTTATCGAAAGAATAGCTATGCGAATGAAGAAATTAATGCCCTTCTGAATCAGGCAACGGAAGATGACACCTATCAGGGTCGGTGTGGTGTAAATTGGAGTTTTTATCGGTGGTTTAGTCTGGGATTGCTTTATACTTACACAAACCGGATAAGTCCTGACCCTAATAATGAATTTGTGGACAATAGAATTGGATTGACTTTGACGGCGCAAAAACCTTTTAAGTGGTAGAAACTCTGGAAACATTGCCAGCTATGCGATTTATTATGGGCTGAAGTTCCGGTTGAAGATATTTGGGATTTTTGAAAAGATGAATATCGAATATCGAACAAGGTCGTGCCAAGATAAATCCGAAATCTTGGGAGTTCCGCGCAAGCGGAACGAAATTGGTTGTTGTTACCCAATGGGTGAGGGCTGAAAGGCTCAATTCCCATCTGGCCAAAGGTTAACCACCAGGCCAGTAGTGAAGTCCGAGGGCAAACCCGGTAACGGGAGTCCGAAGCCGGACGGGATCAAGAGCGAAGGCTCTGTATTGAGCTCCGAAAAATGTATCGTTGTGGATCGAAAGGATATCCTTCTGATTGTTTGGAGGTAAAGCCGACAGTTTCGTTGTGCTGGAAGGCAGCAGTCCTGAATGCGCTATGGTGAGTATTCAGCGACTCCACCGGGGTCTTAGACCAGAGCATTTGCTCACAGGGGTAGCTCGGGAACTTGGGAGATCCAAATGTTTCCTTGAAAACGAGGTGGAATCGGGCACCGGCCGCATGAGGGCAAACGCCCAGGCACTGGAAAGGGTCGCTCAATCCCTGCCAGTGAGCGAAATCAAAGGAGCAATCAAGGTATCAGGGGCGGATAGCGAATAGCGAACAAGCCTGAAACGGACATTTGGAAGTCTTAGCGGATCATAGTACCGATGGTTGGGAATCGATGTGTTTATGCCCGACCGGTAGGATGGGGAACCTAGTCCGAGGGACCCATTTAAGGGAAGGTGAAGCCGGGCATAACGTTTTGCTGGTAAGAACTATGGAAGATACACAGAGATCACAACCCATATCAACAGAAAACCAGGAAATTGCAAAGCAGGCTGCTTGTGAAACTGGACAGAGTTCGGGTTCTTCATGGGAAAACAGACCCCTGGTACTAACAGGGGAATCTTCACTTGAATGGATCAGGATGCTGGCAAGGAAAGAGCCGGAGATGGTATTTACGTCCCTGGCTCACAGGATTGACTTGGATCTGCTTAAACAGTCCTTCAGAAAGATCCGCAAGAATGACTCTACCGGGGTGGACAAGGTAACGGCCAAGGAGTACGGCTTTAACCTTGAAGAAAACCTCTATAATTTACATCAGCGACTGCTGAGAGGAGAGTACGTTGCCGCGCCGGTAAAAAGGGTATGGATCGACAAAGAAGGAGGGAAAAAGCGACCGATAGGCATAACCGCACTGGAGGACAAAATTGTCCAGAAGGCAGTGACAATAATATTGGACGCGGTGTACGACGCAGATTTCTATGACTTTTCCCATGCATTTCGGGAGGGTTATAGTCAGCACGGTGCGATTTCTGAAATACGGAGGTCGTGTATGAAGCTGAACGTTGGCTGGATCGTGAGCGCGGATATAACAGGACTGTTTGATAACATCGAACATAACCATCTTCGCAGTATGATTAAGCGAAGAGTCAATGATGGAGGGATACTGCGTTTAATTGGTAAATGGTTAAATGCAGGCGTAATGGAAGAGGGCCATCTTTCCTATCCTGGGAAGGGAACTCCTCAAGGCGGAGTGATTTCACCCGTGCTATCAAATATATTCCTGCATTATGTACTTGATGACTGGTTCGTGAAAGAGGTTAAACCGCGAATGAAGGGAAGGGGCTTCATTATTCGCTACGCAGATGACTTCATACTCGGATTCGAGCTGGAGCCTGATGTGCAACGGGTAATGGAAGTGCTGCCGAAGAGATTTCATCGTTACGGGCTATCTCTTCATCCGGATAAGACAAAGGTAATACCGTTCAGGAAACCTCCTCTGAAAGAAAAGAGGAAGGGGCCTGGGACTTTTGATTTCCTCGGGTTCACGTTTTACTGGTCAAAATCAAGAAAGGGTTACTGGGTTTTGAAGAAGAAAACCATTGGCAAGCGCCGGTCTCGTTTTATGAATGAGTTATGGCAGTGGTGTCGCGAACATCGACATGATCAAATAGAAGATCAACACGAAAGGCTGACCAGTAAGCTCCGCGGGTACTTTAACTACTTTGGGGTACGCGGAAACTTTGAGGCGCTTAAGGCAGTGCATAGACACGCTGAAAGAGCCTGGAAATTCTGGCTGAGTCGAAGAAGCCATAAAGGTCGAGTAACCTGGCAAAGGTTTGCAGCAATACGCGAAACCTTTCCATTGCCAAAACCCAGGATAGTCCACAACAATATCTAAAGTCAGCCGGACAGCAAAGTTATGCGCCAAATAGGGTATTCGCCTGTTTGGTATCCAGTTTGGTAAAAAGAATTGGAACCGAGGAACCGTATGAGGGAAATCTTCACGTACGGGTCTGTGGGGGGAGCGTTGGGTAACCAATGCTTCTACCCGGAAATGTCGAATGACGAAGGGGAAGTCAGAGTTTGATCTTGAAGACCGTTTGATTGATTTTGCTGTGCGTATTATTCGAACAGCAGAATCTTTGCCGAAAAGTAAAGTTGGGAAACATATTGCCGGTCAGCTTATTCGTAGTGGGACATCGCCAGCGCCTAATTATGGTGAAGCACAAAGCGCGGAATTCCGGTCTGACTTTATACATAAGATGAAAATTTCGCTTAAGGAGTTGCGAGAAACACGAATATGGTTACTTATAATTATCAGGGCTGACCTGATAAAACCAGCGTCGAAACTCAAATCTTTGATTGATGAAAGTGACCAACTGATTTCAATTTTTCTAAAAAGTGTGAGCACCGCTAAACAAAATTTAAGGAAAAATTCATAATTCAACAAGTCGAAATTGATCGCCCATTATGTGAACTATCGCAAAATTCTTGGAAGAGACCGGAAGGGAGAAACGGTTCACCTGTACGCGGTAAGCACGCGGTATCCCGTGGGTCTTTTGTCTGAAATACCGGCTGCGGAAGTTAACCCCGGCGCGTGGGAAGTTTCCCCTTGAAATTCACAATCCTGACAGCCTTCGAACCCAACCTTTTACTTGACACTTTATGAATTCGAGCATAGCATGTTTGCATTTGCTTCAATTGTATACGAAAAATAATTGGGGGTATTAAACAATGACTACCACCGTAACCACCCGTCTGGACGATACGTATGTGAAGAAAATCAATGAACTGGCCCTCCGAAAAGGAGTAGACAGGTCAGCCATTTTGCGGTCATTTCTTCTGTCTGCACTGAAAGAACATACTATTTGCGAGGCTTTAGAGAGATATCATGAGGGCAATATTACACTTTGGGAAGCAGCAAAAGCCTGTGATCTCACACTTTGGGAAATGGTCCAGGAGATACAGGAAAGGCACGTTCATAGTTCTTACGACATCAAAGAACTGGAAAAAGATCTGAGGGATCTTTAAATGGAGAGAATTATTTCAGATGCCACACCCCTTATTTATCTCGCAAAAGCTAATCAACTGCATCTCCTTCACGATATGTTCAAAGAGATCATGATTCCCAATGCGATATACGACGAAGTGGTGGTTAAAGGCATACAAAAAGAGAAGAACGATGCATTTCGCATAAAAAAGATGATCGGAGATGGATGGTTACAGGTTAGGACCGTGAGAATTCACTTTCAAGGAGAATTGCCTCTTCATCCCGGAGAAACAGAAGTTATTTCATTGGCCCTGGAAAACGGCATAAAAACCGTTCTCATGGATGATGTCAAAGCACGTACTGCCGCTGAAATGGCTGGACTCATTACAAAAGGTACCATCTGGCTATTGCTCAAGGCCGTAAAGAATAAGATCCTGGATTTCGACCAATTTCTTGTCGCACTGGAGGAAATTGTACGCTCAGGCTTCTATCTTAAAGAAGATGTTTTCCTGAAAGCTGTGCATACAGCCAAGAACCTTTCCAATCTCTGAACTCCTAATGCGGGCACTGCCCGCAACCCAATGTCGTGCATATTAGCAGAAAGCTGGTGAAAGGTGAAAGAAGGGGTTTCCTTTGAGCTTTGACCTTTCACCTTTCAGCTACAATGTCTATTACACCCCTTATCGGATAACATTTTTCTTGTTTCTTGTGACAGAAAACCTGGAAATAAGCTACTAAATACCGGTTTGCTACAAATGGTTGCTTTACAGGCCCACAAAAAGCACAGCAGAATTGATCAATCCTATTGGCCATTTTGTATGAAGAGTGAAAGATTTTTCGCCCCTACATGCGGCAAAACCGCTTAAAGTGCTCAGAAATATCCGATTGTGGATCAGTTCTGAAAGCGATTTATTGAACAGGCAACAACTCCACCCTCCGATTCAGAGCTTTGCCTTCTTCAGTCCGATTGGTGGTTTTGGGTCGTGAAAAACCGAATCCCACTGCAATCAGGCGCTGGTCATTAATTCCTTTCTTAATCAGATAATTCTTTACAGCGTTGGCTCGGCTTTCCGATAGTTTTCGGTTGTATTGGCTGGATCCCACATTGTCGGTGTGCCCCTGTATTTCGACGACCATGGTGGGATTTTCCTGTAGAACGGTTATGATTCCGTCAAGATGGGGATAGAATTCAGTCTTGATTTGGTATTTGTTGAAATCGAAAAGTGCCTCACTGATAACCCAGCATCCCCGTTCATCCACTTTGGCGCCTTTTGGGGTTCCGGGGCATTCGTCCAGGTAGTCCGGGACCCCGTCGCCATCGGTATCTAGGGGACAACCTCGCTCATCCACTTTTGCGCCCTTTGGGGTTCCGGGACATTCGTCCAGGTAATCTGGCACCCCATCGCCGTCTGTGTCAAAGGGGCATCCCTTCTCATCCACCTCAACGCCTTTTGGGGTTCCAGGGCATTCATCCATATAGTCGGGCACCCCGTCTCCATCGGTATCCAAGGGACAACCTCGTTCGTCTACCTTCACACCTTTTGGGGTATTTGGACATTCGTCTTTATGATCCGGCACCCCATCGCCGTCCGAATCTCGTAGAATCGCAGGATCCACAAACATTTGTGCGACCGCCTTGGAGAGCGCCCAGTTACAGCTGACATAGAGTTCAGGGGATATATTGGTGGATTTGAAATTTCGCAATTGTTCCTGCAAGGTTTGGACTTTTAGATTCAAGTTGCAGCCCACGTTATGAAAATTCCAGAAAAGATGAACATGATCGATGGCAAGTTGAAGGATTTGGGGAGGACCTCCGATCATGAGCAAGGCTCTGTTTTCTAGGGCTTCTTCGATTTTCCAACGCGCTTCTTTCCATCTTTCACCGGTTGCAGCAAAAGTGAATACATTGGGTCCGGTTTGGTCGAGGATCATATCTTCTTTGTGGATTTCTGCCTTTATAAGTTGTATCACCGCGTCCGGGGAATCTTGGCCGGCGATTGAAAAATAGGTCGTCTTGCATTGGGGGTCATTGTTGGAAAAATTAAACGATACAGCATCGGTTTTTGATCCACCTGGGGCGGGCTCTTTTTTCTTTCTATTTGGGGTTGCATCCTTGCCTTTCTTAGGTTCACCTGCACATTGATCTTTGTAGTCTGGAACTCCGTCGCCATCGGTGTCCAATGGGCATCCTTTGTAATCCACGGCAATCCCCTCAGGGGTCTCGGGACACTGGTCATTTGCGTCAAATATCCCATCTTGATCGGTGTCCAATGGACAACCGGTCTTTTTAAGGTCCGTATAAAGGGTTCCAGTGATATCACCGGCACTATCAGTGCAAATGCCAAGTGCGAAAACCGTGGCCGCATTAATGTTTACTATTTTACCGCGATTCTCAAGCTCAGTTTGAAGCATTTCTATGGCGGCGTCCGTCCAACGATGGTAATTGGCCCACCAATCGTGGGTGTAAGCGCCGATGAAGATGTCTTTATCGTCGGCTTGGTTTATCAGGTTCACATACCTGTGGGTATTGAATTCCGGATTTAAAACTTTTTTGGCTGATATGGGTTGGGCTTTCGGAATATAGAAGCGATCAGGGGTTCCGGCACAGCCTGAAACAGCAACCAATATGAACAAGAAAAAAAGCTTATACAGTATCTGGAAGGTGTAATTTCGCATGGTCAAAACCTTAATAAGAGACTTATAGATCTCTCTTTCTTGGTGTTTGAGTATAAAGCAGCAATTTTGGAATTATTAAAAAACGAATATCGAATATCGAACAAGGAATGTCGAATCGTGAAGTTTTCCTTCGACATTCGTATTTTTATTCATCCTCTAAATCACGAACCACATCCTCATTAGGAACCCAGCGGTTTCCCTTTTCTTCACAGGCCCTTTTGTCTTTGGCCAAAGGCATCCAAGTGCCACCCCTTTCCTCACAGGCTCTCTCGTCCGAGGCTTCGGGCATCCATGTATTGTCCTGCTTTTCGCAGGTGGGTTGGTCAAGGGCTGGCATCCATTTTCCACCATTTGCCTTACACTCGGTTCGATCATTACCCGTTGCGCCTTTGCAGGAAGCGTTCCCAACAGGATTGCCGAACTGGTCTTCACAAAACCCCACGTCCCGCCTGCCGTCCTCGCCCATGCAGAACGCTTCGTCGGGTTTTCTGTCGGGTCCAACGCAAAACGCACAGAAATAGGCTTCTCCGATCAGGAACGGTCCATCCCCCATGTTGACAAAGAGGTGGCTCGCGCCCAATTCGGCGGCATTGTCCATGAGTTCATTAAGCGCGCCGGCGTAAAAGGTGTCCCCCAGAAAACCCCAGGAAAAGACGCAGCAATAGGGGAAAAGCGCGGAGCCTCTGACATTTCCCAGGAAATCGCATTGATTGACGACTTTTCGAATCTGCTCAACATTGACCAGGTGAACCTGAGAAGCTCTTGTGGATAGGTTGGGTCCGCAGGAAGTAAGCATGGAGGAAAGGGAAATCAAAAATAGAACCATCAGCCCCGCTTTGGCTAGAAACACCAAGTTCTTGTTATTCAGCATAGCGCCCTCATTAGATTTCGAGCAGTTGACAAAAAATATAAAAACGGTTTACGGTTGCCGGTTTACAGTTCACGGATTTTTGATCAGCGCCACATCGATTCTCATGAGTATTCATGGATAGTGCCAAGCTAACAAAAAAATTCAGAACGATCCATCTTTTTCAACTGTATCGCTTTTCTTAGAAGATTTTTCAACTTGTCTGGATCATTAATCTGCTGAATCTGATGAATAATGTCGTCGGAAACTTTGCCAAAGCGTAATTCAAGAACCTCTATGATATAGGCTTTACTTGTTTGCAACATGCCCTGCTGCAGCCCTTCCTGTTTGCCCTGCAGCAGCCCTTCCTGCTTGCCTTTTTCCCTTATAAATTGTGCTAACATGGCCGTCTCCTGGTGCTCGACGATTTCCTGGTATAAAGCGTCCCGTTCTTCCGGGTTGATTTTGGCATAGACGTCAATAAAATCAATATATTTATTAAAAAGGGTTGTAGGCGCAAGTTGATATAACCCCACATAAGCCCGCCGAATAACCTCTATTCGTTCGTTTCTTTCATAGCTCATTTTTGGCAGCAAAATCTTTACAACAGGATTATCGACATTGTAATATTCACGCGCCTTGAAGTCAAATAGTTTGAAAAACAGATATTCAAAATGAAGAAACAGCCGGTCATTAAATTGGGTCTCAAGCTGTTGCAATACGGGTTTGCGCCATTTTTTCCGATCCGTAAATAGGACAGTTGGAATGACCATCGCCTTTGGGTAGGCTTCCATCAGATCCGTTGTATAGCGTAGCAGTTTGTGAATGGAAAACGGTGCCTTATCCTCCTGAAACTCCACCAACCATAACAACAACTGATGGTCATCGAAGGTGAACAAAATTGGAAGGTCTAATACAAGACTGGGATCGGAGAGTTTTCGCTTTTTGGGTTCTTGTCTTACAAATTCAATATTTCGTACCGGACCCCAATTTTCCTGGGCCTGAGGGAAGAGCCACTCCAGGGATTCTTTTGGGAAGTCCAGAAAGAGATTCTTGAAATTGTGATCGTGTGATTGTTGGGGCATATAGAGGTCTCAAATCTTACAGTTTTACGCTGAGGGTTTATATCTCATGTTTTTAATGCTTGTATTGATGTGAGGGCAGGAATTCTCTGCTTATGGCTTCAACTGGTGTCGTCCCGATGGGACTAAAATACTGTGTGTTCATTAAATTCCCGGCAATGAATTGCCGGGCTATTTTCAAATGTCCCTGGGGGACATGGACAACAAAACGTTGTTTTGGTCAATCCGACCATTGAGGAGGCTGAACGTCTACGGCCACAAGTCGGTGTATTATAGAACCCCTCGTTCCTACGCCGGAGCGCGGGAACGAGAGGGAGCCTTTCTTTTCCTTCGGCATTCGACGTTCCTTGTTGGATATTCGATATTCGTTTTTAGAGACTCGGAATACTGCCGTAAATTGGAAGATGAACCGCATCAGTGATATCTTTTTCGTGTCGAATGGGTCCTCGCAAAAAGTCAAAAATCAGTATAATGGCGATACCAACTGCAATGGACATCATGATGCCCACCAGTAGAACCTTTTGTTTGGAGCTTTTTGAGGGGCGAAGCGGAATCATGGGGGCGCTCAGCACGCGGATGTTCACCAGAACGCCGGCTTCCCTCACCTTGGCCTCAAGATAGATGCGATCCAAACGGTCGAAATGCTCCTTGGCCATTTCATAATTCCCCAAAAGCGTATCCAACTGAGCCTGAATTTCTGTGTCCGGCGTCATTCTTAAATCCGCTGGAATTTGGTAATGATTTCGAAATTTGACCAATTGCTGCTCAGCCTTATCCAGGGCTTGCCGTGCAGAGTTTCGTTGTTCCATGGAAAATTTAATTTTTCCCTGAACGCCTTCCTTGTTTTGTTCCAGGTTCATAGCCAGCAGTACGTCCAGATAACTTTTTACCAGGATGGGTGCCAGGTTTTTTTCAAGGGTCGCACCGGTAATCCAGATCATGGCGATGTTGGAATTCACCCGGATGCCGACACGCTTTTCCAACTCCTGCAGGTAGCGGTTGTCTTCATCCGTCGAGGAGCCGGGGCTGTTGCCGTTTTTCTCATCCGATTTCTCGCTTCTGCCGAGGATCGTTTTGGCCAGGTTTTGAAGCCCGGAAATTATCTGGGATCTCAGATCCAGCGGGAGTTCCAGATCCTTTTTGACGTCGTCGGGTAGAATTTTCAGGACCTCTTTTGCAAAGGACTTGCTCTTAAGTTTTTCTTCTACCGCTATAACGTAGGGGGCCTTTGCTCTTCGGGGCGACATGGTGCCTTGGCGTATGGACATTGCTTCGTTGAAGGGTTGTTCGATTTGAAGCGCAGTTTCACTGATAAACTGAGGCTTAATAAAGGAGGAGAGTAACAACGTAATCAAGAGACCCGCTACAAAAAAAACAATGATAATCCATTTGTTTTCCAGAAGTGGTATGCCGAATTTGGCGATATAAAACGAAACGTCTAGTTTCTTGGTAGTTTCTTTTTTCTCTTCCATGCCTCAGTCCATCTAAAATTGGTGATTGTAGACGATGCCGTCTATTTTTCCGCCGTCACGGGTGATGGCCTCAACACTGTCTGATATTTGTTCTGATGTGGTCCGTTTGTCCTGCACCACCATGACGGCCATGTCGCAGGTGAAGGATAAAAAAACAGGGTCCACGTTGTTTCTGTTCTTATTGAGTACCGGAGATGAGTCCATGAGGATCAAATCGTATGCCGCTTTCATTTCCTGAAACATGTTTTCAATGAAATCCGGTGCCATTTTAAGGTATAGTTCATTGTCCCACTGGCCTGCCGTGATCACCTTTAGTTCAGAAAACCCCGTATCTTTGACGGCATCCTGCCAGCTTAGAGAGCCGGACACGATTTCTGTAAAGCCCTCCTCCCGTTCCAGTCCGAAAGGGATGTGGAGCTGCGGTCTGCGCATATTTAAATCAACCAGAAGGGTTTTCATCTTTGTGAAATAGGCAATATTGAAACCGAGCAGACTGATTAAAAAGGTATTGCCGGCGTCATCATGAGGCGTGACAAATGCAACGGTTTTGTCATTGGTTTTTTCCAGAACATTGATGATATTTTCTCTGATGCGGTTTATTTCCGAATATACGCATCCTGCCTTCAATCGGCTGGCAGAAAGGGCTTTGACGGCAGCCTGGGGATCTGTTGAGGGTGGTGCGCCGGTTTTCTTTCCCAGTGTTTTGATTTTACCGAAAAGTCCCTTTTTGAAGACGTTTGCCTTGTTAGAGAGGGTTGAAACCTTTTTCAAGCCTTTAAAACCAGAGGGTTTTGCAGGAGGCTTGCTGGGAGGTTTACGGGGTGTGGTTTTGGGTACGTGTGCCTGCTCAATTTTGGCTGGGCGATCATCGGAAGATGTCTTTTCGAGGGTTTTAGTGGGTGCGGGTGTTTTTTCATCAGCGGATGTTGCATCCCTCGGGGAAGGATAAACTTTTTTTACGCTGATAAAGTTTGTGTCAATGCCGTTTAGTGAAACGAGGTCTTCTGAAATTGGTGCTTTTACAGGTTCATCAGTGCCTCCGGAGATATCGGCAATGTCAAATCCTCCCATGCGGTTGAATTCATCAAAAACGACCCCCTCTTCATCCTTTACAACAGGCCTTCGAAGGACATTGATGGATTCCATATCGATCCCTTCAAAGGGGTCCACATCAATTGGCTTTGGAATAGATCCAAACAGATCCTTGGAGGTCACATGGCTGTCGCTATTGTTCCCTGTCGGCTTCTCTCCGGACAATTTCGATAACCTCCTCAGCCAGCGCAGCGTGATCTTTTGCCCCATATTTGCTAGGATCAAACTCGAATATGGTTTTCCGTTTCATATGGGCGCGGTCGATGTCAATGTTGATCCGTATGGTTGTGTGGAAAACATTAATACCTTTGGCATCAAAAAAATTGATAATCCTGTCCCGGTTTTTAACATAGATGTTGGCCCGCGAGTCGTATTTGGTCAACAGTACCCCCATCAATTTTAATCTACCATTCTGGCTGCGCATGTTTTGTAAGATTCGAAGAAAGGTAGCCAGCCCGTCAAGCGCGAACTGGTCTGAGGTGGGGATGGGGATAATGGCGTAGTCGGATATCATGAGCGCGTTGTTCACCATGCAACCGATGTTGGGGGGTGTGTCAATCAGTACAAAATCATATTTTTTA
>Ga0233431_1002950_pt1 | contig 21924 bp, 25 predicted proteins | sample SI_118_April2016_FD_179867 | JGI IMG/M metagenome (GOLD analysis project Ga0233431, IMG submission 179867) | Seawater microbial communities from Saanich Inlet, British Columbia, Canada - SI_118_April2016_200_MG | ecosystem: Environmental > Aquatic > Marine > Inlet | place: Canada: British... | reverse complement strand
TTCACTAATTTGTTGAATCCATGTACGATACAGTTGGTTGGTCGGCATGGTTTTCTCCTGATAACGTGTTTCGCAAAACAACTTTACCCGGTTTTACCTGTCGATCAACCTATTCATTTGTTAAACTATCTGGTGGCTAGTAAAATTACCAATTGGAGGTTATCATGTTAAAACGTATTGCTGGAGAGAAGAACGATAAAGAAAAGCCATCCAAAGAAAATGGCGTTGCTACAGAACTAGAAAGCCTGCGCGATATTCTTTACGGCAATCAAGCTAAAGCTGCGGACGAAAGACTTGATGCGGTTAATAAACGTTTGGATTCTATCCATCAAGAACTTAGCTCACAAATTTCCGAAGGACTGAGCAGCTTACGCAATAACATGAATACAGAAGTTGCCAAATTACGTAAAGAGATGACTGATAAAATTTCCAGCCAATCTATGGCGCAAAATGCGGCACTACAGGCAACACAAAAAACACTAACAGAAGAACTCCAGGCAAAAAGCGATCAGAGTGCAACAGATTTGCGTGCAGCACAACGCAGCCAGGATGAAATGCGGGATAAGCAAAATGAAGCTCAAACGAATGCTTTACGTACTTTGCAAAAAACAGCGACAGATAAAATCGATTCTTTATCTAGCGACCTGCAAACCAAGACCTCTGACCTGGAAAAAAACTTGACTAGCCGTATTCAAGTTCAAAAGGAAGAGCAAAGAAAAAGTGTTCAAGATTTACAAGATAGTAGTCAAAAAGGGGATGACGAACTTAAAAAAGACTTATTACTTTTGGCTTCATCCTTGGAGAATAAGAAGGTTTCAGGGGCAGACCTGAGCAATCTGCTAATCGAATTGGGGCACCGCCTGCAAAAAACAAAAGAAAGCAAATAATAAAAGATGCCCCTTTTCAAGGAAAAGAAGCCTCAAGAGCAAGAAGATGCATCATCTGTCCATCAAGCAGATGATGCATTACTTCATGCTATTCGTTCTATCCTTGTTGGGCAGGAGCGTAGCCAGTTAGAAGCTTTGGATAAAAAACTCGTGTCTTGGCAAAGCGAAATTTCAGCCAGTGAAAAAGCAGCCCAAAATCGCTTTGAGAATATCCTTGCTGAGCTAGAGATATTAAAGCAGGGCGCAGAGGAAACACAGTACAGCACACAAGCACAGGCATCTGAACTAAGAGGATTGCAACGAAAATCAAAAGATAGCGAAGAAGGGCTGGTTGAGCGGCTAACGCCGATGATGACCAACCTCATCAAGCAGACCATTAACGATTTTCCGCATGATATGGCAGAAGCACTTGGGCCTCTCATGGGGTCAGCTATTCGGCAGCAAATTCGTACACAAAAAGATGATATCGTTGACGCACTCTATCCCGTTATTGGTGAGACCATCTCCAAATCCGTTGCTGAAGCGATTAGTGAATTAATTCGGAATATAGATAAGCGGATGCGTAGGCGCAGCCCCGCAGAGAGGATATCCGCTCAGTTGCAGGGCGTTTCTGCCGGAGAACTTTTTTTTCGGGACAACCTCCCCTACCAGATTCAGCGTGTCTTTATCATCCACCGTAACAGCGGCTTGCTTCTCGCCCAAACATCCCCCTCTGGAGAATTGCGCGACGACCTGGACATGGTCAGCGGGATGTTGACAGCCATCCGCGACTTTGCAAAAGACTCACTTGGCGAAGAAGGAGAGCTCAACGAAATCAAGCACGGCGAGGAATTAATCCTGCTCCAAACCTCGAACGATATTTACGTCGCGGCTGTGCTGAGTGGTACAATTCCGCAGGGTTATAATGCCCTATCTCGTTTGGTTGTTAGCGAAATTAACGCCAAGTATGAGCAGGACTTCCGTGATTTTGATGGCAATATGGACAACGTGCCATCACTGGCTGATGAATTACGCCCCTTGCTATATCCCTATGATATTCTTAAGCCAGCAGGAATGTCTTCAAAGCAAAAAAAAACAGCTTTTGCTATTTTTATTGCTCTTCTTTTACTTTTAGCACTATCTATTTTTTCTTGTTTTTTTACAATTCGTTTATGGCCCTATGCTTTCCCTGTGCCAACATCAACACCAACATCTACACCACAGCCAACATCTACATCAACGCTCATACCCTCTCCTACTAGAACAATGAAACCTACGCCCACTGTCACACCAACCCTACGCCCAGATCAAGGCATGGCCATTGGAAATGTCAATATCCGTAGCGGGGCTGGTACTGAAAATCCGGTTTTGGATATCCTCTATGAAGGCGAGCGTTTTAGCATTCTTGAAAAAGGCGATGGTTGGCTCTATATTCGTCGCGAGGTAGAAGGAAAACCTGAAATAGAAGGTTGGGTTAATCAACTCTGGATCATCCGTTAGATCAACTAAAATAACAAAAAATCTATGGCCACTCTCATTCAAAAAAAAGTTTGTTTGCTAGGTGATTTTTCAGTAGGAAAGACTAGTCTTTCAGAGCGTTTTGTTTATGATCGCTTTAGTGGTCGTTACCTGAGTACAATTGGGGTTAAAATTTCTCGAAAGCCAATAAATATTTCCAAAGATATTATGCTAAATATGCTTATCTGGGACTTGGCAGGTAGTGAAGAATTCTCTGGCGTGCAATCAAGCTATTTACAGGGAGCACAAGGGGCTATCTTGGTCTGTGATCTTACCCGATCTGAAACATTAACTTCTTTGAAAAAATATCATGAACAACTGGAAGCTATCAGCCCAGATATTCCTATTGTCGTGGTGGGCAATAAAATTGATCTTAAGAATATGCAAGAAATTACTCTGGCACTTTTGGAAGAGCAGGCCCAGCATTTCAATACGGTTGCCGTTATTATGACCAGTGCCAAGACAGGGCAGGATGTCGAAATGGCTTTTGAAGAGCTTGCTGAACATTTGGTTTAATATAATGACTACAAAACCTTTTAAAAAACTTGATACCGATTACGAAAATGTTGCCCATTTTATGATTAAAAACCAACCAGTTGGTTTCTTATGGGCAGATCCATCATTACATATTCGATATATTTCTTCTGAACTGCAAAAATTTCTTCCAAATCGTAACGTTCAGATAGGGAATCTCCTGACGGCACATTTTCCAGAGATTGTCGGCTTGGAAGCATATATTCAGGAAATTTTGATTTGGAAGAGAGAACCGATCACTCTTGAAAATATCAATTTGGAATTGGAAGACGGGAAACTTCGATATATTTCCTTAATTTTATATGCAGGGAAACAAGATGAAAGAATGGGCTTATTTGTCGTTGTAAAGGACACAACCAGATCTGGTAAAATCATTCAAGAGCTGAATCAAAGCCGTAATGAATTGCGTTTGCTAAGAAGTAAACTGGAACTATCCAACGAAGCCCTTTCAAAAGTAAATAAAGCACAAGGGATGGATATTGTCGCGGCAGCACAGGAAGTTTCCAAATTATATGAGCTTTCCAGAGAAGAGCTTACCGAGAGAAAACGTATTGAAGAAGAATTGAGAACAGCCTATGATGAAACGCTAAAAGGATGGTCTTTGGCACTCAATTTACGGGATGTCAATACTGATAAACACTCTCGCCGAGTTGTTGATCTAACCGTGAAATTAGCTCGCAAATTCAGAATCTCAGAAAAAGAGCTGGTTCATGTACGGCGGGGAGCTATTTTGCACGATATCGGAAAAATGGGCATTCCTGATAATATCCTGCTAAAAGAAGGTCCTCTAACAGATGAAGAGTGGAAGGTTATGAAGCTGCACCCCACCATGGCATTTGAGATGTTATCTGATATCCCCTTTTTAAAACCCTCTATGGATATTCCATATAATCACCACGAACGATGGGATGGAGATGGTTACCCACGAGGCTTAGAAAAAACTGAAATCCCGATCGCGGCACGCATTTTTTCGATAATTGATATTTTTGATGCGCTTACTTCAGATCGCATTTATCGTACAGCCTGGAAATCTGAAGAAGCTTTAGCCTATATTAAAAAAGAGACAGGAACAAGATTTGACCCAGAGATTGTTCAGGCTTTTCTGGATATGATCGCGAATGAGCAAAACTAGCATCAATCACAAATTCACACCTAAAAGAGCCAGATTGCGTGAGCAGCTTGGCTCTTTTTATTGGGGAAACACTATTTCTAAATAAAGATGAAAACACAGATTTTTTCGGGTATCATAGTCTGAAAATATTGGAGGAACCCATGCGCCGGCTATTCACTCTGCTAACCTCAGTTTTTTTGCTAACCTCTTGCAATTTGCCCACAACAAAACCCCCACCAGATCCTTTTCAAATTGCGACACAAATTGCTTTGACGGGAATGCCGACTCGCACGCAGCCTACACTTGCTACCCTTGTGGAAATAACACTTACCCCGACACCTGATCCCACTAAACCGACGGGCAAAATAGCTTATGTTTGCCAAATATCGGGCGATCAAATCTGCCTGATCAACGCCGATGGGACAGGTCAACGCCGCTTGACAACCGAAGATTACACCCGTCACTTTTACCCCTCGATGGCCTCAGATGGGGGGAGCGTGGTCTATGCTCAATTTGGTGGTGAGAATGTCTACGATATCTACGAGATGACTCTTGATGGACAAGCCACACAGTTGACGGATGCTTTGGGTGTATTAACCGCCCCCGAAATCTCTCCCGATGGTAGCCAAATCGCTTTTACATATTGGACGCCAACATCAGAACATGCTATTTGGGCCATGGATCGAGATGGGACGAACCCACATCAGGTTTACGGATCAGGCTGGGACCCAACTTGGTCCCCGAATGGGGATGAGATTCTTTTCGCCTCGGATTTTAACGGTAGTATTCAAATGTATATCGTCGGTTCAAATGGCGGAAGCCCTCGCCAAGTCAACGTAATGAACCGCTTACGTGGTCGCACTGATTGGTCGGCACGCGGAGAAATCGTCACTTATTCAGGAACGCCTTGGAATCGTGAACTATACTTAATGAATGATGACGGCTCAAACCTTCATCAGATCACCCCGACGGGCGGCAATAGCCAGGGCCCCAGCTTTTCACCAGATGGAAACTGGGTCACGTTTACGGCATATTTTGATCATTACGGCGAAGACCTCGGTTGCGAGATTTACATAATGCGCACAGATGGGAGCGATTTGCGCCGTCTGACGGACAATGATTATTGTGATTGGCAACCTCGTTGGGGACCCTAATTTGATTTTCCATACCACCCCTTTTATTCAAAGCAGGTCACGCTTTAGCGTAACCTGCTTTTTTATACTATCCAGCTAATCCTTGTTTTACCGCCCTATAGAGACTCTCAGCTTTCAAATCGTCGAGCGTGAAACAAGGCGCATCAAGATGATCCGCCAACTCTTGTGCCAGCCCTTGGTCAAAAGCCTCATGTTCCATATTGACAACAATACTGCGAATGTCGTTTTTAGCGATTTTGTCGGCAAAAGTATATGCTTCTTCATTTGGCGGATTTGTACCAATTGCAACATTCCCCGCGCCATCTGTCATTACGATCAAGAGTGGCTCAATATCGGGATGTGTATAACTTTCGCGCTTTAAAATTTCAGATGCCATCAACAACCCCGCCGAAAGGGGTGTTTTCCCACCAACGGGGATATCGGCTAGCGCACGCTGTGCCAGTTGAACTGAGTTTGTGGGGGGGAGGATGAGTGTAGCCCGATCTTTTTGGAAGACGATCAGCCCGACTCGATCGCGACGTTGATAGGCATCCGTTAAAAGAGACAGGATTGCGCCTTTCGTTGCGTTCATTCTTTCAGCAACCGCCATTGACCAGCTTGCGTCTACCAGAAAGAGAACGAGATTGGCAGATTTATTAACGCGAATCTTGCGCTGCAAATCACTTTTTTTAATCGCAAAGGCAACTTTCTTCCGTTCTTCAACGCGTTCTTTTTGAAAAGGTGCGGCAGCGCGCAAAGTTGCATCAAATGCGATATCGTCTTTGCGCCCATTAGCAGGTGTGGCACGAATATAGCGTCCGTGTTTGCGCTCGGTACGCGTCGTAGACCGTCGTCCAGATCGACGACGGGAGAGTTTGTCGAGGGGAGTGTTTAGAGAACGTGCTTTGAATTCTTCGCCAGGCTTTACTTTTTGCCCCCCTTCCCACCAATTTGCATCGGTGTGGGCAGAAACATCATCTTGTGGTGCTGCTTCAGGTTGACCTTGAGGAGATCCTTCCTGACTATCTGCTTCAATTTTTAAGTTTTTTTTTCCTCGCCACCTTCATTATCGCTTTTTTGGTTTTCTTGCGTTTCATCTTCATCAGCAATAGCTTGATCGCGTAATTCTTCAATACGTTCCTGAAGTTGGGTAGGTGTCATGCCTGCTTGTCCAAAAGGCGTACTATTGACGCGATGAGGGAGAGCCAGTTCCGCAGCGAGGGCAATATCCATATCATTAATTTTTGTACGGCCATCGAGGGCGGCTTGGGCACGCGCTGCTTTCAGAATCACCAAGTCAGCACGGTGACCGTCCACGTTGAGAGATGAGGTCAGCGCGGCGATGGAGAGTAGGTCGCGTCTGGTATAGGTCACTTTATCTACAAGGGTGCGGGCGTGGACGATTTGTGCTGAGAGTGTTTCTTCGGTTTTTTTCCATTCTGCGTGGAAGGAATCGGGGTCTTGCTCAAAGGCGAGGTGACGTTCCATGATGGCAACGCGTTCACGTGCTTCACGAATGCCGACAATATCTACAGAGAGCGCAAAGCGATCAAGCAATTGTGGACGCAAATCGCCTTCTTCGGGATTCATTGTGCCAACGAGAATGAATCGTGCGGGGTGAGAGAAGGAGATTCCTTCACGTTCGACGATATTCATGCCCATGGCAGCAGAGTCAAGGAGCACATCTACAACGTGGTCGTCGAGGAGGTTGACTTCATCTATATAGAGGAGTCCGCGATTGGCGGAGGCGAGAACACCAGCTTCGAAATGACGTTCGCCTTTTTGGATGGCTTGTTCAATATCGAGGGTACCGACCACGCGGTCTTCTGTTGCTGAAACGGGGAGGTTGATAAAAGGAATCGGTCGTTCTTTTGGCGGAAGCAAGCCATCAGTTTGTGCGCGTTCCCGACATTCCGTACACCAGCTTACTGAGTGTTTGGGGTCGCATCCGAATCGGCATCCATCCACAACTTGAACGGCAGGGAGTAATGCGGCTAGGGAGCGAGCGGCAGTAGATTTGGCTGTACCGCGTTCCCCACGAATCAAGACTCCGCCGATGCGAATATCTATAGCGTTTAAAATCAGGGCGCGCTTCATTCGTTTTTGCCCAACGATGGCTGTAAATGGATAAGTAGTTAGCATAGAGAGCATTATAAGCGCAGAGCAAGGCTTGTCAAGTTCTTGCTTAGCCTGTATAATGCGGCGTATAAATTTTTGAAAGCGGAGTTGTTGAATGATGTCAGAGAACGATGCCTTAGACGGGCAAGAAGTTGTTGCAGAAGAAAGCCAAGAGCAAGAAGAAGTTGTAGCTGAAGTACAAGAAGAGCAAGAAGAAGTTCTTGATGTACAAGAAGATGATGCCGAAGAAGATATGCCAAGCATGGCAGACCTTCTTGATGCAGAAGAATACAAAGTTGACTTGCCACAGCGGGGCGAAATTCGTACAGGCGTTATTGCCAGTATTGGCCCTAGCCAAATCTTAGTAAGCATTGGTGCAAAATCAGAAGGTGTTATTGCTGGACGTGCCTTGGATGATATGTCTCCTGAAGTGATTAAATCACTCGAGGTTGGACAAGAAATCGAAGCCTATGTTCTTAACCCTGAAGATAAATACGGCAATGTGATTCTTTCTTATACTCGTGCCATTGAAATGCGAGCATGGACACTCGTTAGCGAAATGCTCACGAATGAAGAAGCCTATGAAGGTAAGGTCAGCGGATATAACAAGGGTGGCTTGCTTGTAGACGTAGAAGGTTTGCGCGGTTTTGTGCCTGCTTCGCAGGTTAGCGCAGTGCGTCGTAGCATGGCTGTTGGCGCAACCCCTGAACAGCGTTGGGCTAAAATGCATGGTGAGGCGATTAACGTTCGTGTTATTGAAGTTGATAAAGAACGCCGTCGCTTAATTCTTTCTGAGCGTGCAGCCAGTAATGAATCTCGCCAGGATATTAAAGAACGAGTGATTGAAGGTTTGGATATTGGTGGCACCTATACTGGTCGTGTCACGAGTTTGGCAAATTTCGGTGCATTCGTGAATATCAATGGCGCAGATGGGCTTGTTCACCTTTCTGAAATTTCCTGGGAACGTGTTAAGCATCCTAGTGAAGTTCTCAAGGTTGGGCAGGGCGTAGAAGTAAAAGTTATTAGCATTGACGATGATAGAAACCGCATTGGTCTTTCTCTACGTCAGTTACAAGAAGACCCATGGAAATCTCGTATTGAGAAATTCCAGGTTGGTCAATTGATCGAAGGCAAAATTACTCGCCTGACCAAATTTGGTGCTTTTGCTCGCATTGGAGACGATATTGAAGGTTTGATTCACGTCTCTGAAATTAGTGATCAGCGTGTTGAGCATCCAAAAGAAGAGCTTAATGAAGGTGATGTTGTCAACTTGCGCATCATTCGCATCGAAGCAGACCGCCGTCGCATTGGTTTGAGTATGCGAAAAGTCGATTCTGCGGCATATGTTGATAAAGATATGAAAGCTCTTGCTCAAGCTCTCGAAGCATCAGATGAGCCTGAAGTAGAAGAAACCCCTGCTGAAGAAGCTCCAGCTGAAGAACCTGTTGCAGAAGAAGCTCCGGTTGAAGAAGTTGCCGCAGAAGAACCAACTGAAGAAGAAACTCCGGTTGAAGAAGCTGTGGAAGAAGAACCAACTGAAGAAGAAACTCCGGTTGAAGAAGCTGTCGCAGAAGAACCAACTGAAGAAGAAGCTCCGGTTGAAGAAGCTGTGGAAGAAGAGCCAACTGAAGAAGAAACTCCGGTTGAAGAAGCTGTGGAAGAAGAGCCAACTGAAGAAGAAACCCCAGTTGAAGAAGCTGCTGAAGAAGAGGCAGAAGAAACAGACGAAGAAGCCTCTAAAGAAAAATAACCCTGATAAACGAGAGCGCACCCCATCGGGTGCGCTCTTTTTTTATCCTATCTAATCTCCAAAACCTATGCATTTAATTGTAGACGCGCACGAAGATCTTGCTCATAATATTCAATCCTTTGGGCGGGATTACACGCGCCCTGTCGCGGAAACACGTCGTATCGAGCATGGCTCTGCTGTAGTTGAGCATACAGGAAATACCCTCTTTGGTTTTCCAGAATACCAGCAGGGCAAAATAACCCTCATATTTGCGACCCTCTTTGCATCGCCGAGACGTTATCAAAACGATGCGTGGGTGAAGTTTAGCTATAACAATACGGATGAAGCCCATCGGCTCTATCGCAACCAAATTGACATTTACAGGCGATTAATCGAAGAGCATCCCGATAAATTTGACATCATCCGCACCGCACCTGATTTGAGCTTGCATCTGTCCAAGTGGCAGGATACTGAAGATAAGCATCCACGCCCTACGGGGATGGTCTTGCTCATGGAAGGCGCAGAAGGTATTCGCTCTCCTGAAGAACTTGAAGAATGGTGGGATTTAGGTCTTCGTATCATTGGTCCCGCCTGGGTCGGGACGCGTTATTGCGGTGGTTGGCATGAACCTGGTCCTCTCACCAATGAGGGCAGGGAGTTGCTGGTTGCGATGGCAGAATATAACTTCATTCTCGATATCAGCCACATGGATGAAGAAGCTGCATTAGAAGCTCTCGATATCTACAAAGGTGCGTTGATCGCCAGCCATAGTAATGCGGCGGCATTGCTCCCTAACTCTGGAACCAATCGTCATCTTTCAGACCGCATGATTCGAGGTATTATCGAACGTGATGGCGTGATAGGCATCGCCCTCTTTAATGCTTTTTTGCAAACTGGCTGGAAAAAATCAGATGGACGAGAGCCAATTACTCTCGCGCATGTTATTGCACAAATTGACCATATCTGTCAACTCGCCGGAGACGCATATCATGCCGGCATCGGCTCAGATTTCGATGGCGGCTTCGGTTTAGAATCCGTACCAAGGGGTATTGATACCATCGCTGATCTTCAAAAACTTGCCCCTCTTCTTGCTGAACAAGGGTATACTGAGAGCGACATCGCGGCCATTTTGGGCAAGAATTTCATCAATCACCTTAATAAAAACCTCCCATCCTTATGACATTTGCCAAAACAGAAACACCATCCACTTCCCGATCGTCAATCAAATTTGGGTTGTTCGCCACACTTTTTGGATTCTTAATTTTCATTTTGGGCGCAAAACCAGAAATATTCGGTTTGGATCGGAGCCCCGTTGTGGGATTTGTCCAAATCGCTGTGTTTTTGGTTGGTTTAGGCATTATTTGCCTTGGGGGATTTATTGGCTTGGTTGCCCTGTGGGGAGATGACGAACGCTCTATCGCCGCGGATATTGGCCTGCGACTGGTTGCTACGGGCTATGTCCTCGCTGTTTTTACTGGAATGGCAGATGTCTTTGGAATGGGCACACAGCCTCTTCCTGATGTCCCTTTTTTTGGACCCTTACAGGCAACCGGAGTAGAAATTGGGCAAGCCGTGATAGCTCTTGGCTTCTTGTTGACAATTCCTTTTAAGAAAAGGTGACGTTACTTCTGGAGAAAGTGGTCATAAGATAGGTTGAAAATTGGTAAATTTCGTGTAGAATGGGGGATATGTTTTTTATTGGTACATCACAGACATAATAGCCTAAGGGTGTAATATTAAAATGCTGTTCCAAACATCAAGGAGGAAAGGATGTCGTATCAGCGTAGAGTGCTTTATTTTTCTGTTTTTGTAGCTTTGTTTTTATCATCTTGTATTCCTACAGTTTCAGCGTCAAGCAGTTTGAGTTCAGGTAATTTAAACTCAGATGAACACAAAGATCTTTTAGTTCCTGGCAGATGCATAGAAGACGGATACCAAATATATATATCAAGAAAAGGAAATTATTGTTTTGCATATCCCTTTGAGTTTTACATGACTTGGGATGAAGAAAATGATAGTATTATATTGCATACCGCAAGCACAGTTGTGGATCAAAATCCAGAAACTATGTTCATTGCGAAATTACTTACCGTTTTTTATGAAGAGCATAAAGATTATGAGCTAGATGAGTTCATTGAAAGACAGTTGTCCGATGAGGAAATTTATAGAATACATTTTCATTTAGAAGGTGAGAAGGCATTCTTGATAAGCACAGGTTCGGAGGATGACAGTGTATCTTTTCTTCATGTTTTTACTAGCCATAACGATATTTATTACCATGCAAGTTTTGAACCTTCGTTTAGGGGCACGAATAGAACTAGCGAGAAATATCTAGTGGAACTCTTCATGGCTATCATGGATACCTTTGCTTTTTTGAATTAAACTCTGATTTCTGTGTCCCTTTATTCTAAACACCCCATTACTGGGGTGTTTTTTTGCCAGATGAAATTAATATAAATTCTTTGCTAATTTCTTTATTGTGAGGTAACCATGAGAAATAACTTGAAATGAAAAAGAGAAGGTGCTATAATGAGACAGACCTGTTGGTACAGGTTGGTATAAGTTGTTCCGTTAGAAACCTATGACTATAGATAAACCTCTCTATCAAGTTGTCTACGACGCGCTTCTTCAGCAGATTGAATCTGGTGAACTCAAACCGCATGACCGTTTGCCCTCTGAAAATGACTTATGCGAGACCTTTTCAGTTGGACGCAACACTGTTCGGCGCGCATTGAGCGAATTAGCAAATGACGGTATCTTGAAGACGGTTGCAGGATTAGGAACTTTCGTTACGGACAGCCGTTTGACGAAGACAGCCGAATATCTCTTCGGGATGACACAAGAGATGGAATTACGCGGCAACACAATCACCAGCCGCGTGCTGGATGCGAAGCTGATTTCTGCCGACCCATTCCTGACACGCCGTTTGCGTGTTCAGCTTGGCGCGGAAGTGGTTTTTCTTTATCGCGTCCGTGAGATGGATGGGGAGCCGGTTGCAATTGAGCGTGCTTATTTACCGCACGCATTTTGCCCCGGCATTCTGGAATTCGATTTCTCGAAAGCGTCTCTGTATCAGACTCTCTCGAAGGTTTATGGGAAATCCCCCAGCTATGCCGAGCAGGAAATTGAAGCCAGCTTGGCAACGCCAGAAGTAGCTCGTTTGCTCAAGCTGACGCAACCAGCAGTTGTTTTGGCTTTTCATCGAGAAACCTGTCTGGAAACAGGTGAAGTGATAGAATACGTGGACTCTGAATTACGCGCAGATCGCTTCCGCTTTTACACCAACCTGCGTTTGCAGGCTACCGCGGATGAATTCGTCTTTCGGCGACTGCCAGTCCATACAACGCAGGTTTAGGAGAAAATATGATCTCGGATTCTGAACTAAAAACCCTCGTAAGTAATGTTGTGCGTCGTACGATGCACGGAGGTGAGACGCGTACCGAGACTCCGCTTCCGCAAGTGAGCGGCTCGGGGAGCGGGAAAATAGTTGCTTTGGGGGCAGATCATGGCGGATATAAGATGAAGGAGATGCTCAAAGCACATATAGCGGAAGCAGGCTTTGACACGGTCGATTGCGGTGCGCATAGCGCAGTATCCGTCGATTATCCTGATTTGGCACTTTGTGTTGCAGAAAAAATCAATCAAGGAAAAGCGTGGCGCGGCATCATGATCGATGGGGCCGGGATTGGCAGTTGTATGACCACCAATAAAGTACCCGGTGTGCGCGCTGCGATGTGTTATGACTATGCTACGGCGGTGAACAGCCGCGAGCATAATGATGCCAATTTGTTGACTTTGGGGGCTGGTTTACTGGGTGACAATCTAGTGAAACAGATCGTTGACGTTTGGCTGGCTACAGAATTTGGTGGCGGTCGTCATGCCAAGCGCGTGGATAAAATTACCGCTGTAGAAAAGAAATATTCGAAAACTGGAAATTAAGATGGCAATTGATCCGAAAAATGTTGAAAAAATAGTTGAGGTCATTACGCGTGAAGTTTTGCGCGCGTTGACTGAACAAGAAGCGCAAGATACGCCTGATGGCGCATATTGTGCGGTCGAAGAAGGTGATGGTATTCTTGTCAAAACCTGTTTCGATGATGTTGGGCACGTGATTAGTGCGGGCGCGGAACGTATCTCTTCCACGCTGGGCAGAATTCCCGAAGATTTGGATTTTGGGGCGATGATCGACCATACGCTGCTCAAACCGGATGCGACGCCCGATCAGATTGCGCAATTATGCTACGAAGCGCGCAAGTATGAATTTGCTTCCGTTTGTATAAATCCTGCCCATGTTAGGCTCTGTGCCGATCTCCTGCGCGGTGCGGATGCGAAAGTCTGCACCGTGATCGGGTTCCCGCTCGGGGCATCTGCCCCGGACGTGAAAGTCTTCGAGACCGAAACAGCCCTGCGCGATGGCGCAACTGAGATTGATATGGTTATCAACATCGGCGCGTTGAAGGGCGAAGATCATACGCTCGTTGCACGCGATATTCAGGGTGTGGTTGAAGCAGGGCATAAAGCAGGTGCGTTGGTGAAAGTCATCATCGAAACCGCATTACTGACCGAAGAAGAGAAAGTAACCTCCTGCTTGCTGGCAAAAGAAGCTGGCGCAGATTATGTGAAGACCTCGACTGGTTTCTCCGGTGGCGGCGCGACAGTGGAAGATATTGCGCTCATGCGCCGCGTTGTTGGACCAACGATGGGTGTCAAGGCTTCTGGCGGCGTACGTTCTCGTGAAGATGCTGAGAACTTGGTCAAAGCTGGCGCGACACGTCTTGGTGCGAGCGCGGGCGTGAAGATCGTACAAGGTGAAGTTAGTACTGACGCATACTAGAGAGAAAATATAATGCTAATCGCCAGAGTTGTCGGGACAGCAGTCTCAACCATCAAAGATGAAAAGATCAAAGGTCGCAAATTGCTTATCGTGAAACAAACTGACCCTGCGGGGAAGTTGATCGGCAAGCCTTTTGTGGCGGTTGATTTGGTCGATGCTGGTGAAGGCGAATTGGTGCTAACCGGACATGGTTCCAGTGCCCGCCAGACTGATTTAACAAAAGATTGCCCCGTGGATGCCGTCGTGGTAGCTGTAGTTGATACCCTCGATGTAGATGGCGAAAACGTATTTCGCAAGGAGTAACGTGGATGTTGATATCCAAAGTAATCGGGACGACAGTCTCCACAATTAAAGACGAACAACTGACTGGCCGCAAGCTGCTTATTCTGCGCCAAATAGACGAGAGCGGTGAGCCTTTTGGCAAGCCCTACGTCGCTGTGGATACACTCGACGCAGGCGTTGGTGATTTGGTGCTCACGGCGCATGGCTCTGGCGGACGCCAAACTGCGATCACGAAAAATAGTCCTGTCGATGCGGTTATCATGGCTGTGATCGACCATCTCAACATCGAAGGAAAAACTATCCAACGCTAGCGATGGCGGAAAAAGGATTGCTCAATGACGATTACCGATAAAGACCTTCTCTCCATGCAAGAAGCCCGTAACTTGGCGATGAGTGCCTACGAAGCCCAGAAAATTTGGGGTAAGGCAACTCAAGAACAAGTTGATCGTGTTTGCGCTGCAATGGCAGATACCGCTTTTGCCGCATCCGAGCGTTTGGGGCGCATGGCTGCTGAAGAGACTGGTTTCGGTGTTGCAGAGCATAAAAAACTAAAGAACGAATTTGCTTCCAAGCACGTTTGGGAAAGCATCAAAGACATCAAGACCGTCGGCGTTATCAATCACGATACTGCCCGCAGCATCTATGAAATCGCTTGGCCTGTCGGCGTGGTGGCGGGGCTTGTTCCCAGCACCAATCCAACTTCTACCGCGATTGACAAGATTCTAATTTCAGTCAAAGCCCGTAACGGTATTGTGCTCACTCCGCATCCCTTTGCGGTGAAATGCACTCTTGAAGCGGTGAAAATCATGCAAGATGCTGCTGAACGCGCTGGCGCACCAGCAGGTTTGATCGGCGCGATGAGTAAAATTTCTCTGCAAGGTACGCAAGAACTTATGGGACACAAACGCATCGCTCTCATCCTCGCAACGGGTGGCGGTCCGATGGTGCGTGTGGCACATTCGATGGGTAAACCAGCCTATGGCGTCGGGCCTGGCAATGTCCCCGCTTATGTGGATCGTAGTGCGGATTTGGAGAAGGCTGCCAAATATATTGTTGCAAGTAAAGCTTTTGACTTTTCGACGATTTGTGCGACGGAACAAGCGGTTGTTGCAGATAGACCGATTGCCGCGCGACTGGCACAGTTGATGGAAGCCGAAGGCGCCTATTTCGTGAACGAGGGGCAGGCTGATGCCTTAAGGGGCATTCTCTTTCATCCAAACGGAGGCATCAACGCTGCCGCAACAGCAAAATCTGCTCAATATCTGGCTGCAATGGCTGGATTTGAGATTCCCAACGATATCCGCATTTTGGTTGCGCGCGTCAACAAGGTCGGGCGCGATGAGCCGCTTTCACGCGAAAAACTGTCCCCTGTCCTTGCTTGGTACGATGTCGATGGTTGGGAAGATGGTTGTGAGTGTAGCCTTGAATTGATCAGCTTCGGCGGACGTGGACACAGCTTAATGATCCACGCTAAAGATGAAGATGTCATCATGGCGTTTGGGTTGGAGAAACCCGTTTTCCGCATTGGCGTAAACACGATGGGCACACTCGGGGCAATCGGGATGACCACGAGCGTCATGCCTTCCCTCACGTTGGGATCAGGCGGCATTGGTGGTGCAATCACTGGTGATAACGTGACCGTGCATCATCTCTATAACGTCAAGCGTATCGCCTACGAAACCTCTGCTCCGCCGAAAGCAGCTTTACATCCGGGAGCGTCTTCAACAGGCGATGCCAGTTCTGACCCGCAGATGTTGGCAAAACTTGTTGAAGAAATTGTTCGGGAAGTGCTTAAGACTCAATAGTTTTTTGGCATTTAGCACAGAGCGCACAGCCTGATGGCTGCGATCTCTGTGGTGAATATCAAGAGATGTTCATTAAATTCGGTAAATAATCGTAACCTCCTCAGGAACGCCTCTGCGAGGAGCACGCTTTTGCGACGTGGCAGTCTCCCGCACGGATAGGAGATTGCTTCGGCGATAAAGCTGCCTCGCAATGATAATACTGAATAGTTACGAAAAATCAAACTATTTGATAGGAGTAAATTATGGCTCAAGACCCTGCTTTCATTGCACTAGGAATGGTTGAAACCCGCGGCTTAGTCGGCGCGATTGAAGCGGCCGACGCGATGGTTAAGGCGGCAAACGTCAAGTTGATCGGTTCGGAATATGTCGGTGGCGGATTCGTGACCGTGATGGTTCGTGGCGACGTTGGTGCAGTCAAGGCTGCAACCGATGCTGGTGCAGCAGCTGCAAAACGCATTGCTGAATTGGTATCCGTACACGTCATCCCACGCCCACATGAGAACGTGGAAATGGTTCTGCCTGACAGCAGCAAAGGTAGCATTGGCGGTCGTACTGGTGGGAAGAAATAAACGCCCCCAGCATTTTCGCTCGACCTGATCTGCTCGCTACGCTCACCCACGCTGAAGAAGTCATCCATTATGTGGATGGCATGCAATTGCCGTCGTTGCCCCCGTTAGATGTTGTCCCGCAAGGGGAGTTGCACGTTGGTGTAGATTTGGGCACTGCCTATTTGGTGTTGGTTGTTCTCGATGAGAAAAATCAGCCGATTCTGGGCGAATATCAATTTGCTCAAGTTGTCCGTGATGGGCTGGTCGTGGATTTCATCGGCGCAGTCGACCGATTGCGAGAGATGAAGTCGAGTGTGGAGCGCAGGCTGGGACGCGAGCTAACGCACGCTGCCAGCGGCTATCCGCCTGGTGTGCCAGCAGCAGAACGCCGCGCAACGGCGAATGTCGTCGAGGCGGTCGGGATGCACTGCCGTAATCTCATTGATGAGCCGAGTGCAGCCAATGCGCTGCTTAAACTGCAAAATGGCGCGATCGTGGACGTAGGCGGTGGCACGACTGGCATCTCCATCTTACAGGATGGGGAAGTGGTCTACACTGCGGACGAAGCGACTGGCGGCACACATTTCTCGCTGGTCATCGCGGGCGCGCAAGACATCCTCTTCGAGGAAGCTGAAGCGTTGAAGATTGATCCCGACCAACAAGCGCGGATTTTCCCAACGATCCGTCCGGTGATGGAGAAGGTGGCGAGTATTGTTTCTCGTCATATCGCCATTTATCAGGAAGAGAGCGGAAAAACCGTCAAGCAATTGGTTTTGGTCGGTGGCACCACTCAATTTCCTCGTATCGCAGATGTTATTGAGCAGTACACAGGTATCCCCACGAGCGTACCGGAGCGTCCGCTTTTTGTCACGCCTTTAGGTTTTGCGATGCACGATATCGCAACCGAAGAAGTTTTTTAGGAGTTTCCTATGGCTAATGAATTTTCATTACGTTGCTATTGCTACCTCGACCGAATGCAGCCCCAATATGCGGCTTTTGTCGGTACGATCACGCAAGGCGACCTTCCCACAGCGGGCATGGCTTCGCTGTATATCGAGATGGCTCCCGGCAACGAAGTTTTCCGCACGGTGGATATTGCCGTGAAAGCGACTGCCGCCAAACCTGGTGCGCAGGTTGTTGAGCGCGAATTTGGTATGTTTGAGATCCATTCGCATAACCAGGCTGATGTACTCGAATCTGGTCGGATTGTTCTCGATCGTCTTGGCTTGAATGCCGAAGACCGCATCCGCCCAAAAGTCGCTTCGCTACAGGTCATCACCAATATCGACCCTTATCAGGCGCAATTGCTTAACCGTTGGCGACGCGGCACCATGCTTGTCCCCGGTCAGACCTTGCTCGTCGTCGAATGTGCGCCAGCAGCCTATATCAACTATGCCTGCAACGAAGCCGAAAAAGCTGCCAATATCAACGTGGTACACGTTACTTCGGTTGGGCGTTTTGGACGCATGTGGCTTTCTGGCACAGAGTCTGAAGCCATCACCGCACGTGATGCTGCCGTTCGTGCTCTCGAAAATCTGGAAGGCGTAGACGGCTAGATCAGGAGTTTTTTATGCCGAAAACTTTTTATACCGAACGAGATATTGAAGATATGGTACAGCAAGGCATCAGTTCACTCACCGTGGATGATAACGCCGTGCTAACCGATCTGGCTTATACGAGGGCGCGTCAGTTGGGCATAGAATTGCTCAGCGAAAACGATAAACCGCCTGCCGCACCAGAACGACCCTATATTGCGCAACCTGCCCAAAAAACAGTTAAAAAGATGATGAAGAAAGCGGCTCCGCCGCCGGGACGCAGCGTGGCCCGGAACTTGCCTCCGTCTAACAACGATGGATTGCACGAGCGCATACACGTGGCTGTGGTCGCCAAACTGGGAACTTCTGTCGATGCCAAACTACTCGACGTCATCATCAAGCGCGTGCTGCGAAATATCAACACGAATTAGGGCAAAAATATGTTACTAGGACGCGTACATGGAACAGCGGTCTGCACGGTGAAATATCCCGATATGAAAGGGATGAAACTTCTCGTCGTGCAGCCGCTCGATAGCCACCTACAGGATGCCGGTCCCATGCAAGTTGCAGTGGACGTGGTTGACGCTGGCCCCGGCGATCTTTGTATGATGGTGCGTTCACGTGAAGCTGCGCTCTCGATGAAAGAGCATAAATTCGTTCCCGTCGATCTTTCCCTAGTCGGCATTGTAGATGAACTCACCGTCCGCCCCGATGGTGAATTCGACTTTACTCTGAAAAAGGGCTGGACAAAATACGCATGATTCTAGGCAAAGTCACCGGAACGGTCGTCACGACCATCAGCCACCCCAACTTCGATCATCGTCGCTTGCTCACCGTCCAACCGTTGGTCTTTGATGGTGAATCTGCGACGGGTGATTTTATCGCAGTAGATAACACTCACGCGGGTGTCGGCGATACCGTCCTCGTCAACCGCGAAGGCAATGGTGCGCGTGCCACGCTCAACTTGGAAGATGGTTGCATTATTTCTGTTATTGTAGGGATTGTTGATTCGCTATATGTAGAGTAAGTACGTACTGGGGAGTTTTGGCGTATCTCTACTCTAAAAAGATATTTGTGTATTTTTCCATTTCCTTCTCTGTACCTGTAAACTATTTTTCTCCGTAAAATACACCAATAAATTAAATATATTCCCCTATCTCTTCTTGCATAGCTTGCCAAGCGATCTCTACATCTTTCTGGGTAGTTCGCCAATTTGCAATAGATATCCGAATCGCGGGGATTCCTTGATAAACAGTTGGTGTTAGGAACACATCCCCATTTTCTTTTAGCATATTTAGATATTCTTTTATGATATTAAGTGATACCGTGTTTTTATCTACTTTGAAGGTAAAGCATATTCCGTTTAAATGTACGGGTGCTAATAATTTGAAAAACTCTGAACGATTAATTTCTTTACCCAACCATTCAGCCAATTGACAATTGCGTTCTACTATTTCAGTATATCCTTCTTTCCCGTAAGCCATAAGTGAAAACCAACTTGGCATCGCTCTTAAACGGCGGGAATTTTCAGGTGTTAGATGTACAAAATTGCTAGAGCTAATGTCTTCTTCTAGATATACAGCCGCATTTTGAAAAACTTCAGCTTGTAAACCTAAGTGCCGAGTAAATTGGATTGCCGCATCATAGGGCACATTGAGCCATTTATGCGCATCAATCGTAATGGAATCGGCTAATTCCATGCCTTGTACTAAGGAACGATATTTTGGTGAGCAGGCGGCGAATCCACCGAAAGCGGCATCAACATGTAGCCAGAATTTATAGCGTGTTTTTAATGCTGTAATTGCAATAAGATCATCAAAATCTACGGTATTGACTGTGCCTGCGTTGGCAACCACGATGCAGGGTTGATCATTTTGATTTTCAAGAAAACCTTCCAAAATTGATACATCAATGGCTTCTCGATTTGGTAAGCACGGGATACTGATTATCGCTTCACGTCCCATCCCAAGCATGGATAGAGATTTGTAGATACTGGAATGGGGTGTCCCGCTGAAGATTTTTATTGGCTCCATGCCCCACAAACCTTTTTTAGAGAAATCCACACCTCTTTGATGACCTATCCATTGACGGGCTAAAGCCAAACCGACAAAATTTGACATGGTCGCACCAGTCACAAATGAGCCTGTGTAATCATCGGGCAATCCAAATAATTGACGAAGCAATGCTATCGTATCCAATTCTATCTGTGGAGCAATTGATTCATCTGACCCCAAACTGTTTTGGTCGTAGACACTGGTTAGCCAATCACCTGCCAAAGCTGCGGGTGTGACCCCGCCTGTTACAAAACCATAATAGCGCGGTCCAGCACTGCCACTCATCCATGAAGCATATCGCTCTTTAAAAACATCCAAGGTTTCAAGAGCACCAATACCTTCATCGGAGATATTTATTTCTTCTATATTTGGCGGTGAAATAGTACCAACGGGTAATCTATCGACCTCTGCTAAGAAACGATTTGCTTCACTAAGGGTATTCTCTAAAATCTTATCAAATTGAGCATGATCTTCTGCTAGAAATCTGTGCATTTGGCTATCTCCATTTGATCATACGCTTGCAAAAACCTATTAAACCGCTGATGTGTGTAAGGGATAAATCGAATCTTTTGAATGGGTTCAAGGGCAAGGGGCAATGCCGCCATCGCATATTTATAGTCGGATAGCAAAATCATATTCTTTGTATCTTCTAGTAGCTTTTGAAATTCTTTATCTCGTTCTTCTTGACTTTCAAAAAGAGCGTTGTCAAGATAGAAATTGATTAGGATGCTAAGTTCATTATCTCCAAATTCAGGTTCAGCAATTCGGAAATATGGATATTCTTTTTGTTGATGCTGCATCACGGTTTCGGCGAAGAGATTAGAGAAATCGTAGGTTTTATGGTTCAAGCAGGAGAATTCAAAATCAAGGAGCTTAATCTCGCCGTTATCTAGCTTCATGATATTGCCGTGATAGGTGTCATTATGGCAGAAGGTCAGCTCATTGTCGGGGAGACAAGTTTTCACTTTTTCAAAGGTTTCAGAGCTGTAAATCTCACGCAACACTTCGCACATCATCTGCTCATTAGGTGGAAAAAGATGAGATTTTTCTTCCAAGACATGCTTTGCTATTCTTCCCCATTTTCTGTGCAATAGCTCAAAAAAGCTTTCCTGCGGCAGGGATTTGGGTTTCAGTTGGTGAAAACGATAAAGCTGATTGGCTATTTTTCGCAAAACTTCTGGCTTAAAGAGTTCCTCGCTTCGTAGTGTGCGTCCCTGATAAAAGGCTTCGATGCGATAGTCTTGAGCATAATGATGACAATGCGCGGCAATTTGGTTTTTACCCAGAGTCAGAAAGACTTCTTTTTCTGTCTCAAAGTCTAAAATGGCGTTCTCTTTGCCCTCTAACTGTCTATATAAAATTGCCTTCGGGTCTACATCTTTTTGGATGCGAATACCCATCGTATAGGAAGAAAATCCTTTGGGGTCGTCAAAATCGAAGTCTGCGAAGGAGAGCTTTTTCCATTCAGGGAAGTGCGCTTGGCATTGCTGAAATACTTTTTCTTTCATCTGATTTTTCACTGTGGATTAAATCTAGCTATCTGTCAGTTTCGTGAAATAAATTTTTTGCCTCACGCTAAGACGCAAAGTTTTTAAGTTTTTCTTAGCGACTTTACGCCCTTGCGTGAGATTTAAGAAATCGCCTAACCAAAGTGTCAGGTGGCTAGGATTAAATAGCTTACGGAATCTCAGCAAATGCTTCCATGGGTGCAAAGCCAACGCCTACCATACTAACCTTTGGTGCTAGTTAGTCATGGGGTATCCTCTGGGTTTGCGAAACCAAAAAGAGGAGAGCCCCATGACTACAGAAGATATTATCATACAGATTTTTTGTCTTGTAGACGATCAGATGCCAGAT